>Ga0066660_10000661_pt1 | contig 12909 bp, 12 predicted proteins | sample GraSoiAngelo_109_FD_75177 | JGI IMG/M metagenome (GOLD analysis project Ga0066660, IMG submission 75177) | Grasslands soil microbial communities from the Angelo Coastal Reserve, California, USA - 14_0903_12_20cm | ecosystem: Environmental > Terrestrial > Soil > Grasslands | place: USA...
CCCGTCACTCAATTTGCGGCGGTCACAGGCTTCGGCGCTCTCATATGGATCGGAGACATTTTTATCATCGCAAAGCTGCTTGGTTCGCAAGCATTGACTTGGGTGTCCTTCTTCCAAGGCAAAATCGCCGCGATTATTTCTGTCGGGCTCGTTCTCGCCGCAACGCTCTTTGTTTTTCGACGATTGAGCTACGCGGCTGTAGCCGGAGTCGGTGACTCCGGTCCTCCAAGCGTGTTCCCCACTGAGACCAACCGAGATCAACGATCCCGGCTACAGTGGCCGGCGTGGATTCGTCGTTGGGCACACTGGGAGTTTTGGCCAGCGTGGCTGTTTTACATTCCCGTGGGCGTTTACTATGCCTGGCTGGCAAGTCGCCATCGGAGCCTGAGTGCCCCGACTTCGGCAAATCCTGGAATCGCGAACGGCGGATTTATCGGGGAATCGAAGCTGGAGATTCTCGATCAACTTCGACGTGGAACTCCGCAATTCATGGCTGAGGCATTCTTGGTCGACGGACGAACAATTAGCGACCGTCTGCTTTGCCTGTACCGGATCTGCCGTAAGCATGACATTGCGCTCCCTTTCATTTTAAAGCCAGACGTCGGCCAGCGTGGCAATGGCGTAAGGCTGATCCGATCGATGCGAGCGGCGCTGGAGTATCTTCAATCGGTCGATGCTCCTGTGATTGTCCAGCGCTACGTCGTCGGGCCGTGTGAAGCGGGTGTCTTCTACTACCGCTTCCCGGATGAGTCACAGGGACACATCTTCGCGATCACGGAGAAAATTTTCCCGACAATCACTGGCGATGGTATTCATACAGTTGAAGAATTGATTCGCACCGACCACCGCGCAGCGCTGATAGCACGCACTTATCTCCGGCGATTTTCTTCGCGTCGCGATGAGATTCTGGCACCAGGCGACATCCTAAAATTAGTCGAAACCGGCAATCACGCGCAGGGGTGCATTTTTCGCGATGGAATGCATCTTCACACGAGAGCCCTGGAGCGCGTGATCGACGAGATTTCCCTCAAGGTGACCGGTTTTTTTGTGGGGCGATACGATCTTCGTTACGAGAACGACGAAGATCTCAAGCAAGGGCGCAATTTCCAAATCGTCGAGCTCAACGGGGCTTCATCGGAGGCAACCAGCATTTATGATGCGCGGAATTCGCTCTTCTCAGCGTATCAGACGCTGTTTCAGCAATGGAGATTGGTCTTCGCGATTGGCGCGATAAACAAGGCGAACGGTCATGCTCCTTCTTCACTTGCGACGCTCTGGCGTAATTGGCGGCAATATTCGGTTGCTGCGCTATCGTATCCGGTGGCGGATTAATGTGCACAGTTTCGTTTCTTCCAAACTCACAGGGATTTTATCTCGCGATGAATCGAGATGAAAAACGGGACCGCCTTGCCGCGCTGCCGCCCGAGGTTATCGAGCTTGAATGCCATCGTGCAATTTTTCCATGGGAGCCAACCGGCGGCACTTGGATTTCTGCGAACGACGCCGGTGTTTGCCTGGCGTTGATCAACTGGCATCGCATAAAGCGCGAATCGAACAACGGTGTTCGCAGCCGCGGAGAGGTCATTAGGAAACTGGCGGGAATATCTACTTCCAATGAAATCTCTACTGCGGTAAAGAAGTTGCCCCTTCGAAAGCTGCGGGCGTTCCGACTGATTGCGATTGTGCCGCGCGAGAAACGAGTGATCGAATGGCGTTGGAATCTGCAACGTCTGGCGATTCGTAATCACGAATGGCGACGGCAACATTGGTTCTCGTCTGGCTTCGATGAACCGCGAGCAGAAGTTGAGCGCGCCAAAGTCTGCGCGTCATTTGTAGCCGGGGGCGGTGACCCCGGCAAAGGCGAAACATCTCAGCGCCGCGCGCGAACCGGCGTCAACGCCGCCGGCTACAGCATCAAATGGCTGCGGCAGTTGCACCGTTCACATGCACCGAAGCGCGGGCCGTTCTCGATGTGTATGCATCGCCCGGATGCAATGACAGTCAGCTATACCGAGGTTGGTGTTTCCAAAAAGGGGGCAACGATGCGCTACAAAACTGGGCCGTGCTGTTCCAACGGAAGGATAATCAACAGAACGATTTCGCTCACTCGCTCATTGTAAGGTTCGCGATTCTTGTGCGACAAATCGGAGCATGGCTACGCAAGAAGTAATTCGACCCGTTTTTCTTCCTGTCATTATCGGCACGCCGCGGCAGGGCCGCCTGACCGAGCCCGCGGCCAACTTTGTTTTCGGCGAAGTGTCAAAACGCAGCGACATCGAAACCGAATTGACCGACATCCGGAAAATTCCCATTCGCATGGATGACGCCGGCGAAGCTCTTAAGGACAGCGAATTCTCGGTGACGGTCGATCGCGCCGATGGGCTTATCCTCGTCGTTCCGGAATATAACCATAGTTTCCCAGGTCTCCTGAAGCATGTGCTCGATACAAACTTGAAGGAATACATCCATAAAGCAGTTGGAGTTTGTGGCGTGTCTGCTGGCCCATTCGGCGGCGCGCGGATGATCCAGAGTTTGCTCCCAGTGCTGCGCGAACTCGGATTGGTCACAATTTTCTCGGACGTTTACTTCAGCACCGCGGGAAAGCTTTTCGACCCAGCCACTGGCGAAATGAAGGATCCCGCATACAGCGGGCGGGTCGACAAATTCTTGAACGAACTCGTCTGGATGGCACGCGCCCTGAGACACGCACGGGAAAATCTGTAGCCGGGGGCGTTGACCCCGGTTGAGTGAGTTCATCCCGCGCGCTGCGCACCGGCCGGCGTCGACACCGCCGGCTACAGCTACCGCTGTATCAGCAGCACGTTATGTCCATCAGGATCGCTCACGAGCGCGCCCTTTGAAAAGCCGGCTTTGTCCTTTGGCATTGCCACAATGCCGGGTGAAACAAAGCCAACATGCGCGTGGCGTAATTTCTTCGCCAATGCCTCTACATCGTCGGTCGCGATCATCGTCTGCCAATGGACGATATCGTTCGCGTGAACATCCGTTGGCCGGGTCCGCCCATCGCGCGGCGTAAGATATTCGAGAAACTCGACGCCTGGTCCAGAGTCCCCCCGCATTCCAGTAATGCGGAGATGCGCTCCGAACACTTGATTCAAATGTTCTTGTTCAGTCCCGAAATTTTCGCTCTCGCCTACTTTGCGCAACCCTATCAAGTCTAGATAAAACTTGAGACTCACCTCCGTGTTCGAAATTCCGATGGCAGTGTGATCGACACCGAGAAATAACTTCTCCGTTTTTTCCTGCCATCGCGGATCGCCTTTACCGGGTGGAAAATAGATAATCTCCAAGTTGTGTTCGTCGGGATCGCGAAAATAGAACGCTTTGATTCCAGCGGCGGCTTTGATTGATGGCGGCAACGTCTGGGGCGCCGTTGAGACGAACTTAACTTTCAGAGCGCGCAGTCGTTGAAACGCCTCATCCATATCCCGAACCACAATGGCAACGTGCTGAAACCAAAGATCGTTGCTTCGCGAATCTATGGGGATTGGCCGGCCAGGCGGCGCCAGATACTGCGTCAGATCGAGAAATTCATTTCCCAACTTCATCCGCACAATGCGCATCCGCGCGCCGAACACGCCTTCCAGATGCTCAAATCCGTCCCCGAAAACTTCGAGGTCCGAAACTTTCTGAAATGTAAGCGCGGAATAAAATTCGACCGCGCGATCCATATCGCTCACAGTCATGCCGACTGCTTCGACAGAGACTTTTGCCGACTGAGTTTCCGCAATCGAAGCCGCAAGGACAACGGTCAGAAAAGCGACGATAAGTCGACGCGGAAACATCATTGGATTCGTCGCCAGGATCGATAATTCCTTACGCACCGGACTGGAGACGGCCTGCCCTCAGGCCGTTGCTATTGAGAAACCATTCGGCGCGAGGGCGCGCCGGCTCCACTCGCCTGCGCTCGCTTCAGCAATTCAGGAAAGCGACAATTAAAAATACATCGATGCCGGTTGTAATGATGATACTTCGCACAATAGACGGTGTGTTTGCCGCGGAGGTAAAGCCCCGCTGCCAACTGCATCGCTAGAACGGGCGCAGTGAAGTAGATCCAGAGACCCGTCCAAAGATGCCCAACGAATGCGGAGCCAAAGGTGCGCGCCGGATTCATGCTCATGCCAGAAAGCGGCGATTCCAGTGTGATGTAGGTGGCGACCAGCGCGCCGGCAAATAACCCGGTGTAACGTGCTATGTGCGGCGTATTGCTGACCCGAAGCACTACCGACATCAACACAAACGCGATCACAAATTCCGCAATGAAGGCGACAATCACGCCCTTCATACCTGGCAGAGTAGCGGCGTAATTGACTGTGGGATGCGAGATTGCTTCGCGAACGAACAGCGTGACTGCAAATACGCCGGCAATTGCGCCAATGAATTGTGCCACGACATAAAACAACGCGTCCCAATTCTTCACTTTTCCAAGACGCCAAAAAGTAAGAGTGACCGCGGGATTAAAATGCGCGCCGGATCGCTTGCCGAGGGGCGAGAAAACAAGAGCAATCGCAGTGCTGCCCATCGCGATTCCCGTCAACATGCGTCGTATGAATTCGGTGGGGATAAAATTCAGAACTGGAGAGTTCGGATGATGAAGTAGAATCGTGAACAGCCCGGCAGAGATCATGAACAGCCCGAGCTCGGCTGCCTCGCAGAGATATTCCGGCCAATGTTCGCGAAGCGCTTGGATCATGCTCCTGCTGTAGCCGGCGGCGGTGACGCCGGCTTAACGAACTGATATGGGCCGGGGTCACCGCCCCCGGCTACAGCGTCGCCCTTCATGGCCTTACGCCTTCCATGTTAAGCTTCATCCTGTAAAGTCCACTCTTCGCGCAGAGGTAGAGGGTCTTTCCATCGGTATCGCCCCACGCAAAATTGTGCGGGTGCTTCGGCGGAATAATTGTTCCAAGGTGCTTTCCTTGCGGTGAAATGATCCACAGACCGCCGGGACCGGAAACGTAAAGATTGCCAGCTTTATCGATCTTCATGCCATCGATTGCGTCCTCCCCCAGGGCCTTGGTCATATCGAAAAAGAGTTTCCCGTTCCGAACCGAACCGTCGGGCTGCACTTCATAACGCATCACCACCTTCTTCTTTTCGTCCCAGTCGCCGACGTACAAGTATTTTTCGTCCGGCGAGAATGCGATTCCGTTAGGCCCAGTAAAATCCTTTGTAACGAGTTTCAGATTTCCGTCCTTCACTGCGAACACGCCGCTGAACGGCAATTCCTTGCGCGGATCGTCGAAGAATTTTGGCAAACCGAATGGTGGATCGGTGAAATAAAGTGTGCCGTCGCTGCGATAAACGAGATCGTTAGGGCTGTTCAACCGTTTGCCGTCGAATTTGTCTGCCAGTACCGTTAGTTGGCCCTCGGGTTCAACGCGCACCACGCGATGATTTCCATGCTGATCTATCGTTAGGCGGCCTTCCCGATCAAACGTTAGGCCATTCGATCCCGGTTGACCGTACTCCGCGATGTCAGCGCCTTCGTAACCGCTTTTCTCACGAAACACCGCAAGCTGTCCATTCCCCTCGGGCGAATATTTGTAGATGGTGTTGTTATTCGGATCGCTGAAAAGGAGGAAACCGCCTTTGCGGTCCCAAACCGGGCCTTCGGTGAATTTGAACCCTTCCGCGAGTTTGAAGATCTTTGGATTCGGCGGCACGATCGTGTCGAGCGCTGGATCTTTGCGAACCACTTCGACATTGACTTCGCTGGGCGTGATCGCGACGGGCACAACACCGCCTCTGTAGAACTCGAGCTTTGCCTCCCGCATGTAGATGTAATTGGTCGGCGGATTCGACAGCGGTCCGTTGATCCCAAAGATCGCGAGCTGAATTTTCTGCCCGGGCTGAACGCTGCGACTAATGATCAGCCGGTTCGACGCATTCCAACCTTTTGCCACTGAGCCGCCACTTTGCCCAGGTGCGCGCGCCAGCTCGCCGTCCACCCAGACTTCCGCGTAATCATCAACCGATGTCTCAAAAACAGCAGTCGCGTCGGTGAGATCTACATCGTCAAGGCGCGGAGGGATCGTGACGTTGATCCGGTACCAATTAAAACAAAGCCGGCCGGTCGAGCGTCGCGCGTCCAGTGTCGCCCCATCGAGCACTTCCCATTTTGAGTCATCGAAATCTACACCGCCGGCGTGCGGCGTGAAATCATATGTCTTGATCGGTTTGCCAGTTGGTTGCTTGTCCGGACCAGCGGTTTTGAAATCCACCGGAATAATTTTCGTATCGCTATAACGCCACTGACCTTTAACAACATCGACACCTTGTTTTGTCGCCAGACTGATTACGGCATCTGGTTTTCCAGTAGGAGCGTCGGCATTCGTTTCGGCAAGTGCGCGGCCAGCGAAGAAAACCAGCGCAGCAAAGGTAAACAGCGCAACGAAACGCAAGCGCGACATAGAGGCACTGTTGGGAGCTTCGCGATGGACCCGATTGAATTCCCTCGCCCACGCGTGAAGAACTGAAGTGGCTAATGACCTACTGAAAGTGATTCGTTCCATGTTTGCGAATTCGTCGCGTTTGTTTCGAATTCCTTACGGGCGCAATTTCCGCTAAGTTTTTGGAGCGCGCCGGTGCCCCGGCGCTTTGGATTTGCTGAGGTAGTAAGGCCAGACGCGTCGGCGTATTAGAAAGCGGCGCAACAGCGCCGCACTCCAAAGCACTTCGTGCAGAAACTTTTAGTGCGCCGTCAGGTGTGATTCCGTCAGCGCGGTTGGTTTGCAGACGAAATAGTGCAGTTCACCGGTCACGGTGGTGAATTGATGCGGAACACCATTCGGGATGACAATGACCTGGCCTTTACTTATCTGATGTTCCTCTCCGCCCTCAATTTTGGAGCCGCGGATTTCGTTAGGCGCGATTTCCCTTGCATCAATCGCCTTGCCGCCGGTGACCAGCGTGGCTGAGCCCTCGACGACATAAATGACATCAGTATCAAGCGTGTGGATCTCGGCCTGACCGGGTTCAACGCGCCGGCTGGCGTGCACTTTGTAACCGGCGGTTTCCAGTAAAGGCATGCCCTTGGCAAATGCAGCGGCGACGCTCTTTGCATCAATGAAAGTCGCGGTTGTAGCCAGGGGCGTTGCCCCCGACTGATTGCTTTGGCCCGCGCCGGCCTCAGCGCGGCCGGCCACAGCAGCTGCGCCCGCTAGGGCGAGTTCTTCATCCTGGTTTGCGCTCGCGGCCCCGCTCACGCCGATGCCGCCCACAACTTGCCCGTCGATGACGATGGGAATGCCGCCGATCAAGGGCGTGAACCCATCGACCGCGGTCATAGCTGTGCGGCCTTTGTTGATCAGCTCCTCAAAAAAACGTGTCGGTTTTTTAAAAAGGACCGCCGTACGCGCTTTGCCGATAGAGATGGTCGCGCCCATGGCGAAGGTTCCATCAAGACGTTCGAGTGCCATTAGGTTGCCGCCTTCATCTACGACAGCGATTACTCCGCCTGGAGCGTTGTTTTTCTTCGTGTAATCAACGGCGGCAGCGATGGCTTTCTTTGCACCGTCGAGGTTGAGCGACTTCTTCTCGATGATTTGCGCGCGAGCAGGAGCCGTACTGGATGTCGCGGCAAAGAGGGCTAAAAGGGTTGAGATAGTAGTCTTCATAAGACGTTCGCCTCGGTTGGCCGGCCATTTGTTAGGCACGGTCAGCCGGCGCTCGATGTTATTTGACCGGGTGATCGAAGGCGGCTTCGCCAAGGTTCGTCTCGGCAAACGCGCACCAAATCTGCACCTTGGCGATGTCGGGGACGTACTCAGGGACAACGATTGATTTCTTGACCTTCTGACTTTTCGTCATCAAACGATCCAAGAGATAGGTCTTGCCGTTAGAATCCACGACCTGCCAATGCGGGTCTGGTGTTTGTGGCGGGACGAAGTCATCGGAGAGCGTGAGCGTGCTCTTACCGTCTTGCGTCGTGTGTGTGACAGAGCCCTTGTTTGCTTTTGGGCCTTGGAACGGGCCACTCTTGTGGCTGTCCTGAGCAATGCTGCTCGTTGCAACGATGACCAGCGCGGTTAAGGAAGCGAGTATGGTTTTACAATTCATGCCCATTCGTCGCTAGGCGCTGGGATTCCTTACAGCCAAGTTGAGTCTTGCCGAACGCTCCCAGAAACGCAAAACCGACGTACCCGGCGGTAATCGGGACCTGCACTCGGTGTCGCGTGCCGCAAGTTACAAGCGAATTGGCTTGTGCTGTTGAAATGATTCCAGATGCCGCTGGATTCTCTTGGAATCCTCTCGGGAAGTGCCTTTTATGGCCAGCGCTTGCGCCGCGTACTGCACCGCGGAATTGAAATCGCCAGTCTCCGCGTACGCTGCGGCAAGCGTATCGATGGTATTCTCGTCCTTCCACCCCAAGATGCAGGCAGCTTTTGCGTCTTTGACCGCCTGTTGGCCGTTGCGAAATGCTGGACCCGGACACCTCGACTGCAACCAGGCGCGCTGCTTTAATACTCTGGCTAGAGTGACAAGTCGAGGATGAAGCGAAATGAGATAATTGTACTCCTTTAATGCCTCCGCGTACTTCCCGAGGTACACATTGATCGTCGCTCGCAATGACGACGCCTCAACAAAGCCACGATATTTCCGGAGTGCTTCGTTGCAATCCTGAATGGCAAGTTGACTGCCCCTGGCTTGCAAGGATATCCGCCCGCACGTAAAGCGCCGGCCAGTATTCGGAATCAAAATGCAAAATCGCCTCGACGTGGCGCTTCGCACCGGCAAGATCGCCCGCTTTAATTTCCTTCTCGGCCTTGTTAAGCAAGTCCGCCATTGCGCGCCGGCCAGCGCCTCCGGCGACGATGATCGGCACGCTTGCTTGCGCCATTGTGGCCGCAGTTAAAATGGCAATACAAATTGCAAAAGCGTTCAGGGGTTTCATTTCCTAACTACTTAATCGATCTGTAGTCAGAAAAGCCACTGCGTAGCAAACAAATATCCACACTCCACCAAAGACGCCCGCGACAACGGCGCGGCAGGGACTGCGCCGCACCATCCTGGCTAGCAAGGCGAACGCAACGGCTATGCCAAATTCGCCGAGAATGATGTACCACGGCGTGAACGAAATCATTCGGCAACCGCCGTATTGCCACCAGTGGATCCGCCGCGCCATCTCTTCATAAAACGGAATGTTGATGGCGCCGAGTAGTCCGATCATCAGCAGACCGGCTTTCCCAAAACGTTCACACAAGCGCAGTCCGATGTAGCCGAACTGCACTGCCACGACTTCCCACGCCAACGGCATCCACAGCGGCGAACGCCAGATCATCGGGCCGCCCCCAATGGAATAATCGAGTGTTCGCGTAGAATCGACCAACCATGCGTCAGCGGGAAGTTCGGCCAATCCGACAGCAATTCCGAAGAGAAGGAATCGCGCCAGCAATGCATCACGCCTAACGACTGCGAATCCGACGAGCAAACAATTGTCCACAATGTTGAGCGCCGCGCCGGTGCGCCAGTCCGACCATGGCGCAAGCGTTAACAGCGAAACCGCAACGACGTTGATGACAACTGTCGCGATGACGACGCACAAACGACCCTTTTCAAGCGCAGGTTCGTGCGCGGCGGTGAAAGTCACGCTATCGATCTAGCGATTCGCATTTCACCCAGTCAATCCTGAAAACTTTTAGAACTCTAACGCAAGCGGCCTGAGGGCAGGCCGTCTCCAACGTTTCCTAGCCCAGCTGCCGATGGAGCCGGACCGCCATCGGACCGCAAAGAAAATTGACGTTGGCGACTCTTCCCTGTTAAGCCGATGCCGTGAAACGGCTTCTTTGGATCGATATTTCAAAGGGCCTGGCGATTCTATTCGTCGCTTATTTTCATTTTTTCAGCACCTACTTCCAACACGGCGTACTTCCGCCGCCTGACTGGAGCAGCATCGCCGCGGGCACACTGACGATCCTGAGATTGGCATGGCTTAAAATTTCAGGACTCGGTTTCCATGCGGTCGGTGTGTTCATCATCCTGAGCGGATGGACGCTGATGCAATCGACACTCCGTCGTGCTGAAGCTGGAGCAATTGCCTGGGGTGCGTGGTATCGGGCGCGGTTCCTGCGGCTTTACCCGATGTACTGGGTCGCACACTTGGTGTATCTCGTTTCGCCCTTCGTCGCGCGGCTCGAGCCCGTGGACGATCGCATCATCCTGAGTCTGCTGGGGCTTCGGTTCATCGATATCCAGATGAACTTCATGTATCTCAACGCCGCCTGGTGGTATTTCGCCATGTTGATCCAATTCTATGTGGTCTTTCCCCTGCTCTTCTGGACTGCGCGCCGCACGGAGCCATGGGTATTTTTGTTAATTGGATGTGCCACGGGATTTTTTGCGCGGTACGTTTTGCTCGTGCTGTGGCCACAAAACGGCTTATGGGTCCTGGGCGGTTTTGCAATTTGTCGATTGCCTGAATTTGCCCTCGGTATTTCGCTGGCGATGTGGCATACGCAGTCTCCCGCCCGTTTGGAATGGGTTCTCCTTCGCGGCGCGGGTTTGGTAGGAGGCCTGATTCTCTATCCCGCGGCGCTGCAGCTCTACCACGGCCTTTATCCATATGTCTTTGTCGATTTTGCCACCGGCGTTTGTTGTATGCTGGAGATTGTGGGGATCGCAGGATTGATTTCGCTGTTCAACTCTCCCGCTAAATTACTCGGTCTCGTCGGTATTTATTCCTACGGCCTTTATCTAACGCATCAGCCATATGTCATCTGGCTGGGCCTCCGCATTCGCGAAGTGCCGATCTGGGCCTTTTTATTGATTTGCATCCCCACGCTCGCAGTCCTTAGTGCCTGGGGCATGCTGTTGGAAAAAGGAACAAACGCGCTCGTCAACAAACTCGCGTCGCTGAGAAAACCCGCACACGTTTAGCCTCGTTTCTGTCGTTTCGGTCTGAGCTTCTGCCGTCGCGCGTGAAACCAAATCCTCGCCAGCGCAGCTTTCACCATAAGATCAAATGCACTGCGCAAAACGATTATAAATCCGTCATGGCTCGAATTTCAGGTCTGGAGAAGAGCGAAGCACCGTGGCATTTACGGTGGTTTTACTGCGTCATTCGGAAAATGTTCAAGAAAGATTTTACGCCGGTAAGATCCAGATGCGTTTGCCCGGACTCGTCTGAGGCGACATCGCCATGGAATCGGGACTCGGCCGCAAACGGCTTGTCTCGCTGCGTTACATTCAACTCGGAAAAATCCGCGCAGCGACCCGGATTGGTTGTCCTTTCTGAGTAGATGTCAATCCTGCCGTGGGCAGAAAAGCAGGCCTGAACGATGACAAATTGCGCGCTGTGCTCAGCGACAACAGGACGCCGTTTAATGATACCGAACGCCTTGTCATTGGGCTGGCGGACGCGATGACCGATACACCAGCGAATGTCTCTGACGATCTGTACGCGCGGTTACGCAATCAATTTTCCGAAGAACAACTGATGCAACTAGGCGCCCAGGTCGCATTCGAAAACTATCGCGCACGCTGGAACCGAATTTTCAACGTCGAGAGCGATAATTTGTACGCGCCGCAAGAAAACAAATCGCAAAAGGCACGATCCACCTGAGTGCGCGCCTATTTCGTGTGGTGAATTCCGGAACTCAGCTATACTCCCGCCTGTTCCACTGATTTCGCTAAGGCGTCTGAAATGGCTGGAGCTCTCGCGGCGGCGATACTTGTGATGCTGGTCCCAGCCGCCCGCACTGCCCGCGCTTCCAAATCGATCTCATTGATTTAATGCCCGCTGGCTAAGTGCAGTTTCGCTTTGATTTCACCGACAATCTCTTCGGGCGTTCCCCCCAGTTGAACGGTTAGCACATCCTCGTGCGATCCCGGCTGTTCCAGAGCTTCAAACTGACTCTGCAATAAATTTGGTTTCATGAAATGATGCCGCCGGCTGTGGAGTTGCTTCTCGACGAGCGCGTAATCTCCGCGAAGAAACACAAACTTCACGTCTTCGCTCGCGCGCAGACGGTCGCGATACGCGCGCTTTAGCGCCGAACACGCCAGCACGGCACTTTCACCAACGTCAATCGATCGCTTGATCTCTTGGTGTAAGCGCTCCAGCCACGGCCACCGGTCTTCATCGGTGAGCGGCCTCCCGCTGCGCATCTTCGCGACATTTGCAGCCGGATGAAAATCGTCGGCTTCAATGAAGCGCCAGCCAACTTCGTGAGCAAACAGCTTACCGACTGTTGTTTTGCCAGCGCCAGAGACACCGAAGATGATTACGATCACGGTGGATCAATTTTTGTCTGATCGCCGATCTTTTCCACGACGAAACGCGACGGTCAAACAACCATTGGGCGTTCACGGCGTCGCCAACGGAGAATTTTTGCCCGGTCTCACCGGCACGCGACTTGCACCCCAACTGCCTCGCTGTTCCTCGAAAACGCCGGCAATTTTATGACCGCAAAACCGGCATCGACCGTTTTGAATATTCCATTGACCGAGCTCGTACCAATCACGCTCAATCAGCAACTCGCTGCAGCCGGGACACCACGTGCTGCCGCCTTCGCGATCGTGCACGTTTCCAGTGTAAATGTAATGCAGCCCTTTTGAGCGCGCGATCTGGCGAGCATGCGTGAGCGTGGCTGGCGCCGTGTGCGGCTTGTTTCGCATTTTGAAATCGGGATGAAACGCCGTGAAATGCCACGGCACATTCGAGCCCAGATTTTCCGCGAACCAGTCGGACGCGCGATCAATCTCGTCGTCGTTGTCGTTCTCGCCGGGAATTAAAAGTGTCGTGACTTCGAACCAAACGTTCGTTTCGTGCCGCAAATATTTCAGCGTGTCGAGAACTGGATCGAGCTGCGCAAAACAGAGGCGGTGATAAAATGCGTCGGTGAACGCTTTCAAGTCAACGTTCGCCGGGTCCATGTGTTGGCAAAA
>Ga0066660_10000664_pt1 | contig 12897 bp, 10 predicted proteins | sample GraSoiAngelo_109_FD_75177 | JGI IMG/M metagenome (GOLD analysis project Ga0066660, IMG submission 75177) | Grasslands soil microbial communities from the Angelo Coastal Reserve, California, USA - 14_0903_12_20cm | ecosystem: Environmental > Terrestrial > Soil > Grasslands | place: USA...
CGCTCGGGGACGCGGGCACGTTCTCGTTCTTCCCCTCGAAGAACCTGCCGTGCCTCGGCGACGGCGGGGCGGTGGCGACCGACGACGATGACATCGCCGAGCGGGTCAGGCGCCTTCGCTTCCACGGCTCCGACGACAAGGAGACGTTCTTCGACGCCGGCTACAACTCGCGCCTCGACGAGCTCCAGGCGGCGGCGCTTCGCGTGCTGCTGCCCGAGCTCGACGGATGGAACGAAGCCCGCCGGCGCGCTGCCGCTGCGTACGAGGAGGGCGGGCTGGGTGACGTCCTCGCGCTGCCGCGGACAGTGGACGGGGCCGAGCCCGTGTACCACCTGTTCGTCTGCAGGCACCCCGACGCGGACCGTCTGGCAGCGGCGCTTCGGGACAGGGGCATCGGCGCGCGCGGAAGCTACCGCACCCCCTGCCATCGCCAGCCGGGCATGGCCCGCTACGGCGGCGAAGCGCTCGATCTGCCCGGCACGGACGAGGCCGCACGCACGAACATCGCCCTGCCGATGGGCACCTCGCTGTCTAACGACGACATAAAAGAGGTAATCGACGCCGCGCGAACGGCCGCTTCCGGCCTAGACTGAACCGTTCTCCGGAGCCCTCCGACCATGCGAGCCCGCCTCGAGTCCTCCGTAGCGCTCCGACGCGTCGCCCAGGCGTCGGTCGATGCCTGCCTCGTCGCAGGTGCGTACTCCCTCGCCTACGCGCTCCGTTTCGACTCGATCCCGCACCGCTACCAGCACCTGCTTGCGGAGTCGATCGGGTTCGTGGTGGTGGGGAAGCTCGTGATATTCGCGCTGTTCGGCCTCTACCACAGGCTGTGGCGGTTCATCGACCAGCAGGACTTCGAGTCGATCATCAAGGCCGTGTTCGCCGCGAGCGTCGCGCTCGTCGCCGTGTTCTTCGCGATCCCGAACCGCGTGGCGCTGGATCCGCCGCGCGGGGTGATCGCGCTCGACCTGCTCCTCACGCTCGGGCTTGTGGGCGGGGTGCGGTTCCTTCTGCGCGCCGTCCTCGAGCGACCCTTCAGGGGCGGGCCCGTTCCGCGCGGCGTTGGGGAGGTCCTGATCGTCGGCGCCGGCAACGGCGGCCAGCTCGTGGCCGCCGAGCTCCGGCGCAACCCCGAGTTGGGCGTCCCGATTGGGTTCGTGGACGACGACCCGCGCAAGCGGGGCATGCGGGTGAGCGGACTCAAGGTCGAGGGCACGACCGGCCAGCTGCCACGCGTGCTCGATGGCGCGGAGCCGGACGAGGTCATCATCGCCATCCCGTCGGCGCCCGGTGTGCTGCGCCAGAAGGTCGTGACCGCCTGCCGCGAACGCGGCATCCCCGTGCGCACGCTGCCGACCGTCTTCGAGCTCCTGTCGGGCGGCGTGGACCTGATGCGGCAGGTCCGCGAGGTGCGGGTGGAGGACGTGCTCGGGCGCGAGCCGGTGCGCGTGGAGATCGACCGCCTTGGCGCGTACCTGAGTGGCGAGGTGGTGCTCGTGACCGGCGCGGGCGGCTCGATCGGAGCCGAGCTGTGCCGGCAGATCTCGCGCGTCGGGCCCAAGCAGCTCGTTCTGGTGGACAACGCCGAGAACAGCCTGTTCGAGATCCGCCGCGAACTGGAGCACGACCGCCACTTCACGCGTGCGCTCGCCGTCCTCTGCGATTGCAAGGACGCTGTGCGCATGGGCGAGGTATTCGAGGAGCACAGGCCGGGCGTGGTCTTCCACGCGGCCGCGTACAAGCACGTGCTGCTGATGGAGGAGAACCCGGTGGAGGCTGTTCGCAACAACGCGGTGGGCACCCGGATCGTCGCGGCCGCCGCCGGGAACGCCGGGGCGAAGCGGTTCGTGCTGGTGTCAACCGACAAGGCGGTCAGCCCGGCCACCGTCATGGGCGCTTCCAAGGCGCTGGCCGAGTGGGCGCTGGAGGCCGCGCAGCATCGCTTCCCGCACACCAAGTTCGCGACCGTTCGCTTCGGCAATGTGCTCGGCTCATCGGGGTCGGTGGTCCCGATCTTCCGCCGCCAGATCGCGGCAGGCGGCCCGGTCACCGTCACGGACCCCGCCATGACGCGCTACTTCATGACGATCCCGGAGGCCGTCCAGCTCATCATCCGGTCAGGTGCACTCTCGCGCGGTGGCGAGGTCTACGTCCTCGAGATGGGCGACCCGGTGAAGATCGTCGACCTCGCGCACAACATGATCCGCCTCTCCGGGCGGGAGCCCGAAACCGAGGTGGCGATCGAGTTCGTGGGCAGGCGCCCGGGCGAGAAGATCCACGAGGAGCTCTTCAACCCGGACGAGCGCCCGCAGCCGACTCCCGCGGAGAAGATCGTGACCGCGGTGCGCCCGGCGCTGGACCCGGAGTGGGTGGAGGAGGCCTTCGCACGCGTCGAGGAGGTCGTGTACTCAGGCGACGCCCGCGGTCTCGCCTCCACGGTTGCGGCGTTGGCCGCCGAGCGCAGCATCGCCGCCGCGATAAATGCGGGGGAGGCAACGGCCCCGAGCCCGGAGCGGACGCTCTAGCCTCCGCTCCCAAGGCTAAGGTCTGACCTCCGTGCACGTGGTACACGAGCTCTTCGCGCACCCCGCGCCCGTCGCCGTGCTCACGCGCCTGATCGAGCAGGTGGGTTCGTACGCGGGGTTCGCGGCGGTGATAGGGCTGGCCGTGCTGTCCGCCCTGTACTTCTCCCAGGCGCGTGACGTGAAGCGCCTGCGCGATTGGGCCGGACGTGCGCCCGAGCGCGCCACCGAGTTCGAGGTGGGTGGGCGGACTCCGGAGGCCGCCGCCGTGCGCACGGGCCAGCAGGTCTCGAGCGGGGCCGTCGGGCCCGCGCAGCCAATCTCTCAGCCCACGCTGCCCGGCGTGCAACCGGGGCAGGCGCCCGCGGCGGCCGCTGCGGCCGCGCGACAGGGCGGACCGCCGGTTTCGCGGCCGAGCCCGGCTGCCGCAACCGCGAACGCGGGCTCCGCTGCGCAGACCGGGCAGCGGGCGGCGACCCCTGCGGGGGCAGCCGCGGGCGCGGCTCCCGCCACCAGCGGCGCGGCTCCCGCCACCAATCGCGCGGCACCTGCAGCCGCCGCTCAGGCGTTCCCTGCTGCACCGGCGTCGCCCGCGACCCGTCCGGCCGGCGCTTCCCCGACCACCGGAGCGCCGGCGGCCGGGCCAGCTACTGCGCAGAGGCCGGCGACGGCGCCACCGGACGGGGCCGGAGCCGCAGCAGCCACGCCCCCGCGGCCCAACACCGGCGCCAAGGTCCTACCGGCCCGCCCGGTACCGCAGCGCCCGAGCCCCGTGATCAACGGCGACGCCGGCGGCACCGGGCTGATCCCTCCGCCCAAGCAGTGGCGCGTCCGGCCCTGGACCGCACCGCGCTATCTCGCGCTGATCGTGGCAGGCGTGATCGTCCTCGGCCTGGGCGGGACGGTCGGGGTCCTCGCGCTGACCGGTGGCGGGAAGAAGAGCTCGAAGGGGTCACAGGGCGCGCCCGTGGACCTGCCCAGCGCTCAGCAGAAGCCCTCGTCCAAGTCGCATCACGCCGCCGGGCCGCCGATCGACCCCTCCACCGTCACGGTCAGCGTCCTCAACGCCACACAGGTCACCGGACTTGCGTCGCACTTCGGGCAGAAGGTCTCGACCGCCGGCTTCAGGCTCGGCAACGTGGCGACGGCCAGCCAGCAGCAGCGTGCCGAGTCGGTGGTCCTGTACCGGCCGGGGAACAGCAGGCAGGCCCGCGCGGTCGCCCGCCGCTTGGGCATCTCGCAGATCGAGCCCGCCGACGCCCAGAGCGCCACTCTCGCGGGCGCCGCGACCGTGATCGTGGTCGTGGGCGCCGACCGCTCGCACGGCTAGCACCGCCCGGCACCCCCGACTTCTGCAGATAGGGTCTCGCCGGTGACAGGCTTCATGGAGCTCCCCGAACGTGCCCGGAAGCCCAGGGAGGAAGGGTTGACGCACGTGATCGACGGAGGTCTCTCGACCGCCGAGGCGGAGGGCCTGATGGCCAGCGCGGGCGACTACGTCGACCTCGTGCGGCTGGGCTGGGGATCGGCCTACGTGACGCACGACCTCCAGGCGAAGATCGCGTGCTACCGGAGCGCGGGGGTACCGGTGATGCTCGGCGGGACGCTCACCGAGCTCGCCTGGCTGCAGGGACGGGTGGAACAGCTGCGCGAGTGGCTGCACGAGCTCGGGCTCGAGCACGTCGAGGTCTCGAGCGGCACGGTGCGGATCCCCGAGGAGGAGAAGCTCGATCTGATCCGCTCCTTCGCGGAGGAGTTCACGGTGTTCGGCGAGGTGGGGGAGAAGGACCCCGATGCGCTGCTCGCCCCCTACCGCTGGGTGGAGATGATCAAGGGCGCGCTCGAGTCCGGTGCGCGGTGGGTCATCTGCGAGGGGCGCGCGACCGGCGACGCCGGGCTGTACCGCCCGGACGGCGAGGCGCGTACCGGCCTGATCGACGAGATCCTGCACGAGGTCGATGCGAACCGGCTCATCTTCGAGGCCCCGCAGAAGCACCAGCAGGTCTGGTTCATCCGGCAATTAGGGCCGCAGGCGAACCTGGGCAACATCCTGCCCGGCGACGTCATATCCCTGGAGACCCTACGGCTCGGGCTGCGCGCCGACACACTCGGGCTCTTCCACAGGCGCGGTTGATCCTGCTCGCCCGCCACGGCGAGACCGATTACAACCTCCCGCCGGCGCGGGTCCAAGGCCGGCGCGACGTGCCGCTCAACGACCACGGTCGTGCCCAGGCGCGCGAGCTCGCGCACGCGGCCGCAGGTGAAGGGCTGCGGACCATCTGGTCCAGCCACCTCTCGCGCGCGCGGGAGACCGCCGGCATCGTGGCCGAGGAGCTCGGGCTCGAGGTGCGCGTGGACGAGCGCCTGGCCGAGTCCGACAGGGGCGAATGGGAGGGCCGCCTGCTCGACGAGATCGCGCGCGACGAGCCCGAGCTGTGGGACGCCTGGCGGCGGGCCGGAGCCGAGTTCCGGTTCCCGGGAGGAGAGTCCCTCGCCGAGCACCTGGCTCGTGTGACTGCCGCCCTCCACGACATCGCTGCGGGCGAGCTGCCCGGGCTCGCCGTCTGCCACGGGGGCACGATCCGGTGTGCGTTCGCCCGAACCGATCCGCGCGGCCTCGACGCGTTCCACGAGCTCGAGGTGCCCCATGCGCAGATCATGCGGCTGCCATGAGCCCGCGAGCACCAGCCCTCCGGAGCCGCCGTGGATACCTTGTGCCCGTGTCGAGCGGCGCACTCGCCCGCGCGGTGTTCGTGCTGCTCGTGCTGGCCACGGTGGCGGCGTTCTTCGTCACCCAGCGTTTGAAGAGCGGACAGCCCGTCGTCAAGCGCCTGGCCCTCCAGCGCTACTTCTCCCCGAACGGCGACGGGCGCAAGGACCGCGCTCGCATCTCGTTCTTTCTGCCGAAGGGGGATCTCGTGACTGTCGACGTGGTCGACGCCGAGGGTGATCGCGTGCGCCGGCTGGTGGACGGGCGCTCGCTGCGGCGAGGCAGGCACGTGTACAACTGGGATGGACGGGCGGACGACGGCACGGTCCCACCGGATGGCACCTACTACGTGCGAGTGACGCTCAGGCGGCAGGGCCGCGCCGCGACTGGCGTGCGCGGGATCGAGCTGGTCACCGAGCCGCCGCACCCGAGGCTGATCGCGGTGACGCCGTCCTGGCTTCCAGCGCGGAGCGCCGGCCCCGTGACCATCCGCTACACCGGGCCCTCGGCGGTCCCTCCCGTCTACGGCATCTGGCGCAAAGGACCGGGGCCAGCGAAGCGATTGGCCACCCTGGTCGGGGATCGTCAGACGCACTCGATCCGCTGGGACGCGCAGGTGGGCGGGCGCCCGGCGCCGGCGGGCGAGTACGCGGTCTCGGTGACCGTCCAGAACCGGGCGCTCATCGCCGGCTCGGCCCCCCGGCGTCTCCCGCCCACGGCCACGGGATCGGCGCCGCATACCGGACTAACGATCGGCGGGCCCACGCTCGGAGCGCCGCTCGAGCCAGTCCGCGCGGGTGCCATCACCACGGTGGCGGTGTACGGCGGCGCCGCGGGCGTCCGCTGGCGGCTGGCGCGCCTCGGCGCGGCGCATCCGGTCGCGCGCGGACACGCCGATTCGATGGTCCCGGCGGGCTCGCCGGCTGCGGTCGCCGCGGGCGCCGGTCCGAGGCGTGCGTTCGCGCTGCGCGTGCCCGGGAAGGCGCGGACCGGCTTGTACGTCCTCACCGTGGCCGCCGGCGGGAAGGCGGTGCGGACGCCGCTGGTGGTGCGCGGCCGTGGCGGCGGCGCCGTGCTCGTGGTCATCCCGACGCTGGACTGGCAGGCCGTGAACGCGCTGGACGACGACGGGAACGGCTTCCCGGACACCCTCTACGCCGCGCGCTCCGTTCCACTCGCACGGCCGTTCGCCGGTGGGGTGCTGCCGCCAGGCCTGACCGCACAGGTCGGCCCGCTCCTCCGCTTCCTGGACCGCTCGGGAATCCGCTACGACGTCACCACGGACCTAGCGCTGGCCCTCGGCCGCGGTCCGCGGCTGGCCGGCCACCGCGGCGTGGCCCTCGCGGGGGATGAGCCCTGGCTCACGCCCGCCCTGGCCGCGGAGCTGACCGCGTACGTGCACGCTGGCGGCCATGTCGCGTCCTTTGGCGGCGACTCCCTGCGGCGCCGGGTATCGCTCACCAACACGGCCCTGTCGGCTCCGACAGCCCCCTCGGCGCAGAACGTCCTCGGTGAGTCGACGGTGCCGGCCCGCGGCCCGCAGGCGTCGCTCGCCGCGAGCGTCGACGACCTGGGGCTGTTCGCGGGCACCGGCGGAGTGGTCGGCCCGTTCACGGTCTTCGACGAGTCCGTGCGGCTGCCCGCGGGAACCCGCGCGCTCTCCGCCGCCGCGCGCGGCCACGGCCGCTCCGAGCTGGTTGCCTACCGCCTCGGGCGGGGACTAGTGATCCGCCTGGGCACGCCCCAGTGGGCGGCGGCGCTCGGCACGTCGGCCGCGGTGGGGGAGGTCACGAAGAGGACATGGGCGCTCCTCTCGCACTAGCGACGACGGTCAAGGGACTGGGAATCGTGGCGGCGGCCCTCGCCGCTGCGGGGGTGTTCGCCCTGAGATCGAAACGGCAACGTGCGCTGTGCGCGCTCGCGGCCCTGGTCCTGACGCCGGTGCTGGTGGTGGCCGAGCTCTGGAACACGGACCAGATCCGGCACCTGCGCGACCACCCCGGCCAGGCCGCGCTGGCCGCCGCCCTTGGGGTGATCGCGGTCGCGGCGCTGGCAGCCGTCTTCCGCCGCCGGCCCTGGCTCGTGCCGCTGCTCACCGTCCTCACGCTCCCCGTGCGCATCCCGCTCTCCACGGCCGGAACCAGCGCCAACATCCTCGTTCCGCTGTACGTCGTCGTGGCGGGCGGGGTCGTTGCCTACATCCTCGAGCGGGTGCGCGGCGACGGCGAGGGGTGGCAGGAGCGCTCGCCGAGCACGGTGGAGCTCGCCCTGGTCGGCTACGTGGTCCTCTACTCGGTCCAGTCGCTCTACTCGAACGACTTCGAGCAGGCTGTCAAGAACGTCGCCTTCTTCTACGTGCCGTTCGCGCTGCTGCTCAAGCTGCTGGTCACGATCAGGTGGTCGCGGCGGCTCGTGATCCAGTGCTTCGGACTGGCCGTGCTGCTCGCGCTGGTGTTCGCGGGCATCGGGTTCTGGGAGTACGCCACGCGGCAGCTCCTGTGGAACCGCAAGGTGATCGAATCGAACCAGTTCGAGTCCTACTTCAGGGTCAACTCACTGTTCTTCGATCCCAACATCTACGGCCGCTTCCTTGCGATCGTGATGGTCGGGCTCGGCTCCACGCTCCTCTGGGCGCGCAGACAGCGCGACGTGCTGATAGCCGCCGGCGCCCTGACTGTCCTGTGGGGCGGGATCGTGCTCACCTTCTCGCAGTCGAGCTTCGTCGCACTGCTGGCCGGTTTGGCAGTGCTGGCTGCGCTGCGCTGGAACCCGCTTCGCCACCGGTGGCTCGTCGCCGGCGCGGCGATCGCCGCCATCGCGCTCGCGGCCGTCTTCGCCAAGGACCTGCACCTCACCTCGCGTCACGCGGTCCACCGCTCTTCGGGCGGGCGGCTGAAGCTGATCCGCGGCGGGCTCAGGATGCTCGCGGACAGGCCGCTGTGGGGGTTCGGCTCCGGGTCGTTCGCGAAGCGGTTCAGGGAGCGCGAGCGCGTGGGCTCTCCGCAGGCGGCGTCGGCCTCGCACACGACACCGGTCACCGTGGCCGCCGAGCAGGGGGCGGTTGGATTGGCCGCCTACCTGCTGGTGATCGGGTCGGCCTTCCCGCTGCTGTTCCGCGGGCTGGCCGGGCTGAGGGGACGGGATCCGCCTCCCAGGCTGGTCTCGCGGGCCTTCCTGGCGGCGGCGTTCAGCGCGCTGGTCGTGCACACGCTGCTCTACGCGTCGTTCCTGGAGGACCCGATCGCGTGGACCCTGATCGGTGTGGGGATCGTCATCGCGGCGCCGGTGGAGGCACGCGCCGCGCGCGCGGAAGCGGGCGGTCGCGCCGTACCCGCTCACTAGACTCTTCCGTCTCCCGCCGCCGGGGAGGGCCATCGAGGCAGCGGGAAGCGCGCGCGGGCGCAGGCCCGCCACCCGACCATGGCAACCGAAGTGAACGGCCAACCCGCTGGAGCGGCTCCCGTCGCCGACGACCGCGAAACCGCGCGGCGCCGTCGCCCACTCCTGATCGCCGCTGGCCTGTACGTGGTCGCGACGGGCGTGGCCGTGGCGGTGGCCGGGGAGATCCTGCTCTCGCGCGACGTCGTCTTCGCCTGGCTGATGGGCGGCCTCTTGATCCTGTCGCTCAACAACCCGGCTCGCTGGGTGCGCGGCCTGGTCGTGGACTGGCTCCCGTTCATCCTCTTCCTGTTCGCCTACGACTACGCGCGGAGCATCGCGGACACCACAGGCTTCACCCCGCACCTGTCGCCCCAGCTCCACGTGGAGAAGCTGCTGTTCGGCTTCCCCTACCCGACGGTCTGGCTGCAGAGCCACCTCTACCACCCGCCCGCGGCCGCCTGGTACGACTACGGCGTCTGGGGCGTGTACCTGACCCACTTCTTCGGGACGCTCACGGTCGCCGCCCTCACCTGGCGCTTCGCGTACCCGCTCTTCAAGCGCTGGCGGACCCTCGTCATCTGGCTGTCGTCCCTGGGCTTCGTGACCTACGTGCTCTACCCGGCCGTCCCGCCGTGGCTCGCATCGCGGACCGGCCAGATCCCCCACATCGAGCCAATCAAGGACGAGATGTTCCGCCACACCGGGACGACCGCGGTCTCGTCGGCGATCGAGAAGAACTGGGTCGATCAGGTGGCGGCCGTGCCGTCGCTGCACTCGGCGTTCCCGCTGATGATGATGCTGCTCTTCTGGCACAGGGGCTGGCGCTGGCGCATCCCGTTCGCGCTCTACACGCTCGCGATGGCGTTCACGCTGGTGTACACCGGCGAGCACTTCGCCGTCGACATCCTGGTGGGATGGGCGTACGCGCTGGTCGTCTACTTCGCCGTGAGCGGGTGGTGGCGCTGGCGCGCGGCGCGCGCGGCCACGCATGATGTGGCCGTCACCGGTCCGACCGCGCTCGCCCCGCGCCCCGACGAACAGCCCGAGCCCGCGGTCAGCTACAGCGCGGGCTCTGGCTCAGCACCCGACCCAGGCTGAAGCGGGTCGCCACCTCCACCGGGCCCGGAGTTCGCACCGTGATCGCGGTCCAGTTGCCGCCCGTGGACCGGACGCATCCGCGCCCCCGGGACAGCGCCCAGTAGCGCGTGAAGTGGAGCCTCATCACGAACCGGCCGGGCCGGACAGCCCGGAAGGTGAACGAGTCTGGCGTGGCGGAGAGCAGCCGGCCCGGCCCGGAAAGGAGCGAGACCGGGTGGTCGACCGCGAACAGGGTCCAGTGCGCGTTACGCCACACCTCGCGCAGGTACGGGGGAGGGCTCTGGATGAGGAAGTCGGCCTCGGAGCGGCCTGCGAAGTCCGCCGCGCCGTCGTACACCGCCACGTAGGACACCGCGTTCCGCAGCAGCCAGCTGCGGTAGTTGGCGGGCGTTATCGGCGTCCCGTAGAAGAGGTTCGCGTACTTCTGGTCGAGCTGGCGCTCCCAGCCGCGGGCGAGCTCGAAGTGCCTGCCCACGTACACGCCCTCCCAGTGGTCGCGGGTGGGCGGGATCTCGATCCGCACCGGCCCGCGCGCGGCGCGCCTGAGCTCATCCACTAGCGGGCGGTAGTACGAGGCCTCGGTGATGGCTCCGCCGGCCGCCGGCAGGTCGCGGATGACCGAGTGGATCGGCCACCAGATCAGGTAGGGGAGCGCCACGAGCAGGACCAGCCGGCGCCGCTCCCACAAGAGGCAGGCGAGCAGCGGGGCGCCGACGATCGTCCCCAGGCGGTTCACGTTGCCGCCGAGCTGCGACGGGACGAGCTGCGCGTACAGGCCGAGCGCCAGGTACACGACCGCGGCGGCTCGGACCACCCGCTGCTCCGCGGGCAGCGCCAGCAGGAAGAGGGCCGCGAACACGGCCAGCTGGAGGAAGCTCGGCCATCCGTACGGGAAGGTCCCGCCCTCGGGGAACGCCGCCTGGAGCACGAGCGCTGGGATCACGGCGGCCACGGCTAGGCCCGCTCCCCACGCACGCCGCTCGACGAGGAACCAGGTCCCGGCGAGCATCGCCAGGAACAGGCCGGCCAGGGGGCTGCCGAGCGCGCAGCCGGCGGCTGCCAGCGCGGCGAGCTTCCAGCGGCCGCGGATCGCAAGCAGGATCGCGAGCGTCCCCAGGAAGAGCCCCGCTGCGAACGCCGCGCGACCGATCAGCAGGCTGGAGCCGGCAGTGATCGCGAACAGCACGGCGCCGATCCGGCCGGCGACCCCGTAGCGGGGGACGGCTATTCGCTCGAAGGCAACGATCGTCCCGAACGTGCACAGCGCCGCGAACAGCCGCGTTCCGAGCAGCGCCCCGAGCAGCGGCGACAGCAGGCTGTAGCCCGGCAAGTGATGACCGCTGTACCACTGCGCGTTGTAGAGCAGGGCGCCGCTGCGGCTGAGGAGGTCGCTCCTGAACACCGCGGCCGCGAGGTCGGACGTCGCCGGCGCGAGCAGCCAGCAGTACAGGCAGATGAGGCCGCCCAGCACCCAGCTTTCGGTGCCGGCCCCCGGCGGCGGTGCCGGAAGCCGCATGCGCCTCGACGCCGGTGCGGGTGCGGTGTCGAGGCCCATCGGTGCCGAAGCATTACCGCTCGGCGGCCAGCGCGTGCCCAGGGCGCTCAAGCTCACGGCGGAGCGGACGATCCTCTATTAGGCCACCCACTTTCCGGATAGCCTGAACCCGTGACTCGCCGCCTCCTGCCCCTGCTCATCGCCGTCGCCGTCCTGGCCGCGGCGCCGGCAGCCTGGGCGACCCTTCAAACCGATCGTGCCACGTTCCGCAGCGAGGCGGCCAAGGGCATCGCTGCGGCGCACACCTACTGGTGGGACTCCCGGCACAGCTGGTACGACTCGTTCCTGAACGACCAGAGGCAGTACCCGCAGGCCACGGTCTGGAGCATCGTCCCGCTGTTCGAGGCGATCGACGCGCGGGCTATCGGCAGCCCGTCGACGAAGAACAAGGCCGCCGTCAAGTACTTCGCGAGCAAGGCGGAGCGCTACTGGAACGGCAACGTGAAGCCGCACGGCGGCTACACGCCCTATCCCGGCGATCGCAACACGAGCGAGCAGATCTGGTTCGACGACAACGGCTGGTGGGGGATCGCCTTCGTCGATGCATACACCGCCACGCACGACAAGCGCTACCTGACCGACGCTGCGCGCGCTCTCGACTTCATCGCCAACCGGGGCTGGGACAAGAAGCACGGCGGCGTCTGGTGGGAGACGCACCGCACCCGGAAGGCCGGCGAGGCCCTCGCGTCGGGTTCCGCGCTGGCCGCGATGCTCTACGACAAGACCGGGAACACCTCGTTCCTGAAGACCGCCCGGAAGTTCATCTCCTGGGGCAACAAGCACTTCATCGGCCAGAACGGGCTGTACCGGCGCAGCGACACAGACTCGACCCCGATGGGCTACGTCGAGGGACCGATGATCGGGGCCAACGAGGTTCTGTGCCTGAAGGCGGGCGACACGGCGGCGTGCGCCCGGGCCGAGTTCGTGGCGACAGAGTCGCTGCAGCGCTTTGGGCAGGACGTGAACCACGGGCCGCAGTTCGACACGATTTACCTTCGCTGGATGCTCGACTACTACCGTGCCACCGGTGACGCGCGCTGGTACAACCTCGCCTACCACAACGGACTCCGGGCGCTCCAAAACGCGCGCGGTAAGCACGGGCTCTTCCTGCGCGCCTGGAATGGCAGCTCGATCACTCATTACCAAGCTCAGCCCAACATGCTCCAGACACACGCAGCCGCGATAGCGCTCTTCGCGTGGCTCGGAGCCACGCCCGTCCCCACGGGATGAACCGGCTGCGGGCGCTGCCTCGCGGCACGGTGCTCCTCGGACTGGCGATCGTGGCGGTCTTCGCCGCCGCGGCCTCGAATGTGCCAGTCACCCTTAGGGAGGGCCACCAGCGCCAGCGCGACCGCAGGGCGTTCGCCGACTGGGTGAAGACCCACGGCGGTCGCACCTCGTACGGCATCGCGATCCCGGAGGGTCACAAGCGCTACGACCTGGTGTGCGCGGCGCACTTCAGGGGCGCCCACCGCCGCGCCGGGGCCGACTACCGGGTCTACCTGCTGGTCGATTCGCACGACGCCTCCCGAAAGCCGCGCGTGATCCGCGCGGTGCGCGGCCCGCTGAAGGTGAAGCCCACCAAGACCGGCCCGAAGTGCGGGGCGCCGCCCGCGGCGCCGTAGTTCCGA
>Ga0066660_10000667_pt1 | contig 12875 bp, 9 predicted proteins | sample GraSoiAngelo_109_FD_75177 | JGI IMG/M metagenome (GOLD analysis project Ga0066660, IMG submission 75177) | Grasslands soil microbial communities from the Angelo Coastal Reserve, California, USA - 14_0903_12_20cm | ecosystem: Environmental > Terrestrial > Soil > Grasslands | place: USA...
GAGGTGGAGCACGCCATGGTGGAGTTGGCCATGCGCCAGGCCAATGGGAACCAGACGCACGCCGCCAAGTTGCTGGACATCAGCCGCGACGCGCTCCGTTACAAGCTGAAGAAATTCGGGCTGGTACCCGGAGACGAGGAAATCGAAGCGTCGGAAGGCACCGGCGCCTAGCAGTTCTCAGTTCGCATCCCCGACTGAGAGTCCGCGCCTTTTTGTGAACTACGAAAATCAGCAGTACAAATCTAATTGGCCGACCGAGTTACGCGGGCAAAATATCCCTTGCGGGCATGCACGTGAAATTTGTGGTTGGATCTTTGCGCCAGAATCTCAATGCGTCGGAAGCGCCCGTCTTCAAGCAGTTCACTGGGTTGGTAGGAAAGCATGTACCGACTGCGCATCTCTTGCTCGATGGAAGCGAAAGCCTTCACTGTCTCTTTTGCGCTGTTAGGCGCGAACGTCTGTCCCCCGGACTGCACTGCCATATCCTTAAGGATCTTGTCTCCCGGGCGAAGGTAGCCGCTGTTATTGGTGCTGATCGTATAAATAGTGACTTCCATGCGCTGCGCGGTCTCGATGACCTGCTCCAGAGTGCTTTTGCTGGCATTGTCGTCGCCATCGCTGAGCACAACCAGAATGCGAGCTGTAGGCTGGCCTTCGTCTTCATCGACAAGTTTGCGGCAGGCTTCGCGGAGGGCATCGAACAGTGCGGTTCCACCATCGGACCGTAAAGCGGAAACGCCATGGGCGAGCCGGCCGGTATCGTCGGTGTAATCCTGGGTCAGGTTGATGTGGTCGGAGAAGCCCATTACGAACGCGCGGTCCCATTGCGGGCGCACTATCTTTTCGAGGAAGCGGCTGGCGGCTTCCTTTTCGAAGCTGAACCGGTAATGCACGGAGTTGCTGGTATCGACCAGTAATCCCATTCGCAAGGGAAGATCGCTCTGGCGACCGAAAACAGAAATTTTGGCTGCTGGCTTTTTATCGTCTTTGACGCTGATTTCCTCTTGCATCAAATCGTTTACGTACTTCTTTCCTTTGGTTACCGTGAAGAAGACCGTGACCTCATCCACTCGCTTGCGAATGGTCCAGGGGTCGGCTACATCTAGCGTCCCAGTTGACAGTAATGCCTTGGCATTGCTGAAATTGTTGCCGATAGTGCCTGGCAGCCGGGAAATTGCTTGATTGGAACCGAAACAGTCACCACAATTTTGCGTAAATGCGCTTACAGTAGCACACGCCATGAGAAGCGTAAGCAGTAGGCAATAACAAATTGTCTCCATGCGGCGACGGTATGGCATGGGCGGAGCCCTCTCGATCACTTCAGAGTACGAAGCGCATCACTGAGATGCCGCCAGCCGGTTGAGGTTTGGCCCAAGCCGTACAATTGCCATGTTACTTTTTTGTCTCGTCCGGAGGGCACTCTGCTGGTAAATGACTGATTGTCTAGGAACTCTGGGCCGAGTGTCTTGAGCCCGCTGCGGTACGAATTAGGCCCGGCGGGCAACAAAAAACTGGGAAAGCCTTACTGACTTTCCCGTCGGGCGCACTGGGGGAATGTGAGGATTATGAAAAGGCGCCTAGCTTCTTGCCGGGTGCAGCTTCGCTTTCTCAATAAATTGCAGCACCTGCTGCTTCTGTGGGTAATTCGGGTTCTGTTTCAGTAGCTCTTCCCAAGCTTGCACGGCACCCTTAGGATCTTGCTTGCCCTGCCAGCGGACCACGCCAAGGTTGAAGAGGGTTTCAGGATGGCCGGGGCGGGATTTGAGGGATTTCTGGAATTCGGCAATAGCCTTGTCCGCTTCTCCCATGTACCAGAGCGCGGTTCCGAAGTCGGTGCGAACATCCGGATTGTCAGGGCTGATTTTCAGGGCACGTTCGTAGTACTTGATCGCGTCGGGGAATTGTTGCCCGTCGTAGTAGAGATTGGCCACTTTCACCAGGGTGTCGAAGTCGTTAGGATTGGCGCTCAAAGTGGAGAGCAGAGGGGCGGCTGCGCGCTCGGTCATCTCGCGCTGCTGCTCCGGGCTGAGTTGCTTCTGGCTCGCTCCTTGCGGCGCGCTGCTGTTCGCAGTCGTTGCCGCGGCAGGGTCCTCAACCGCGGAGCCTGAACCGCGAAACAGGTATCCCAGGGCAACCCCCAAGAGCAGGCAGAATGCTGCCAGAATGTAGGCCTGCGTGCTGCTCCAACTTGCCTCATTTCTGACTTGCGCATGCGTGGTCCTGGCTGCACCCATAAGCTGCTCCTCTCAATTTCTGGTGCCGGCAAGCGCCGCTTGGGGCGTTTCCAGGTGGAACAAACGCCGTACCGCAATAGTCATTTGGTCTTGTTCCACCTTTTCTGGAAGGTCTTTGAGTTCGCGGGCCAACGATCCTGAAATTTTCTGAGTAATCCGAGATGTCACCGCGACGTACATCTGCTCCTGATCCTTAGAAAAAGGCCCGTACTCTAGTCGAAAAGACTCCAGTTCTTGCCGGCAAATCTCGTCCAGGCGGTTGCGCAAGGCGACGATGGTGGGTACTACCCGTTCTGACTGCAGCTTGCGGCGGAAATCCTCCGCCTCGGCTAAGACGATCTTCTGAGCCTCAGCGGCCGCGGTCTCCCGCTCGCCTGTGTTGTGGTTCACGACCTTTTGCAGGTCGTCAATGTCATGCAAAATGATGCCCTTTATGTCCCGCACGGCTGCATCGATGTCGCGGGGCAAGGCGATGTCTACGATCAGGAGTGGCCGATGATTCCTCTCAGATGCGATCCGCTCGGCTTCTTCGCGGCCCAGGATGACATGCGGGCACGACGTTGAGCTGATCACGATGTCCGCATCCACCAAGTGCTGCCAGCGTTCTTCGAAAGCGATGGCAATGCCGCCCAGCTTGGCGGCGAGCTCTACCGCATGTTCCAAGGTACGGTTGATCACCTCAACAGAGCGCGCTCCCTTATTGATCAATCCACGCGCTGAGAGCTCGCTCATCTTTCCTGCGCCGAGCAGGAGAACTCTCTTGTCGTCCAAGGTGCCGAAGATCTGGCGGGCCAGTTCCACGGCCGCATAAGGGATCGAAACCGCTGCATCGCCGATTGCGGTCTCGCTGCGCACGCGTTTGGAGACGGTTAATGCCTTCTGCATCACCGCATCCAGAAAGCGGCCGGTCGTGCCCAGCTTCTGCGCCTGCTGCCAGGCGGTCTTGACCTGGGAAATGATCTGCGGTTCACCCAGCACCATCGAATCCAGGCTGGAGACCACACAAAAAATGTGGAGGAGGGCGGCTTCGTCGAGCAGACGATAAAAATTCTTCCACTCGCACAGCTTCAATCCGTACTCGGCGCTGAGGAAGTGCAGCGCGGACTGCGCTGCCAGCGGGGCATCGTTCGCCCATAGAAGGAATTCGGTGCGATTGCAAGTGGCGAGAACTATGACTTCCTCAATCCCCTCAGCTTCCGACAGTTTCAGCAAGGCGTCATGGCGACTTGTGTCGTTCATCCAGAACCGCTCGCGAACAGCTACCGCGGCCGTTCGGTGGTTTAGGCCAATCACCATCAGGGTAGGTTCCACGGAATGCCCCCGACAAAGTCTTCACCCTTACTAAAGCACAGGGAGTGCCAAAGGGACTTATGTCCGAGCTCCTCAGATGTGTCCTGTTTTCAGATATTTACAGTTACTAAGGCAGAGTTTGGAGCGCGCACTGCGGCCGTCATTGCGGGATATTACCCGCGCCCGAGCGTCTTTTGACCCGTCTGGCGATAGAAAGACTTCGGAGGGCCCCGGAGGCATAGGGGCGGACGATTGAAGGACTTCTCCCACTTACAGCTTGCCCTTACGGCAAGTGGTCCAGATAACACGGATCACTGTTGGTCGGTTGAGCGGGCGGCGATGGCGGCGTTTTCCAGGGCACATTCGCGAAGTCAAAAAACTCGGTCATATCCATCTGCTGGGCATCGCGCTTGGTGAGGCTCGGAATATTAAAGCGGGTCTCGATCAGCTTCAAAATGGCGGTGTAGTCGGCGGGAGTGTGGGAAACATAGTTCTTTTTGGTGAACGGCGAAATCACTATCAGTGGAACACGGAACCCGGTGTAAGTGAAGTCGCAGGTTGGACCACCGGCACCCAGGCAAAAGTCCGCGCCAGGCTGCAGATCGGATGGAGGAATGCCGTCGGGACTCACAGTTTGCACTGGTGGCACGTGATCGTAAAAGCCACCGCCCTCGTCAAAGGTGAGGATGAACACCGAGTTTTTCCAGTACTGGCTCGCCATGAAGTCGTTAATAAAAGTGGAAACGTAGTTAGATCCCGCTTGAACGCCCTCCCCGATCACATTGGCCAATACTGTCGGATGCTCGTCCAGTCCCCCGATATAGCCGGGTTCAATCATCACAACTTGCGGCAAAGTGCCGTTGCTAAGGTCGGAGTGGAATTGTGAGGCGGGCACGAAATTCTGCGGGTACTTACTGGCCGATTGAAAGTCATTGAGACCACTGTCCTGGAGGGGAGGGTTCCTGTCGAGGTCGGACACATAAATCTTCCAGGAAATTCCGGCCTTTTGCAGCGCATCGAAGATGGTTTGGTTGGGCAGCGGCGGAGTATTAGTTTCGTTCAAGGGGTGCACGTGGCCTGCCGTAGTTGCAGCCATCAAGTACATGCGATTGGGTTGTGTGCGCGACATCACGGGAGAAAACCAGCGGTCCGAGGTCGCAAAGTTGGCCGCCATGAAGTAGTAGTACGGCAAATCGGTCCAATCATAGTAGCCGATGGCCCGCCGGCCCTGCCTGTCGGCGTACCCACTGGCTACTGCATTCTTAGCGGCCTCAACCACGAATCCGTTCATCGCGGGTGTTGCCGAGAGAGGACTATTCAGGTTGTAATCCCTGTGACTCTCGTTCCAGAAGGGACTCAGGTTCTGTACACATTGCGTGAGTAGATGAAACGCGGATATCGTGCTTTTTCCATCTGCTCCAGGGTTGGAGGCATTGGCAGGTTCTGCATCCAGCGCCTGAGGATAACCGTTATTTTTCAGATAGGTAGGCAGTTGACCAAAATAGTGGTCGAATGACCGGTTCTCCTGCAGCATGAAAATGATGTGATTAAGCGACTGCAGGCTGCCGGTAGCTTGCACCGGGCTGGCAAAGGAGGCTGCGACTGTCATCGCAGTGTTTAGCGTCACGGTGCATATACCGGTTCCGGAACATACGCCAGACCATCCGGCGAATGTGTCGCCGGCACTGGGAGTAGCCGTCAGCGTCACGCTGGTCCCACTGTTGAAGCTTGCAGTACAGGTCTGTCCGCAGTTGATGCCTGCCGGATTGCTCGTGACTACACCGCTCGCCGAACCGGTCAGCGAAATACTCAGCTGCACTGATTTAGGTGGCTTTTCGCCACTTACGCCACCACAACCGGACAAACACAAAGTCAGAAAACCGCACACTAGGGCCCAAGCCCGCGTTCCCCGGAGGAGCATTTCTATCCCTTCTCAAACCGATGATTCGATGGTATGGGTTGCGCGGCGGGTTGGTTTCTAAGGTAATTTCGAGTATCTGACTACGGCAAATGGTCCAGGTAACAAGCGCCATTCATGTTCTGGTTCGGAGGAGTGGGCGGAGTTTTCCATGGAACATTAACGAAATCAAGAAACTCCTGTGCCAAGTCGGGCTGCGCCGCGTCACGCTTTGTCAGATTCGGTAAACCGAAGCGCGTCTCGATGAACTTCAATATGGCCGTGTAATCCATTGCCAAATGAGACACGAAGTTCTTTTTCGAGAACGGTGAAATCACAATCAATGGCACCCGGTAGCCGGTGTAGGAAAAGTCGCACGTCGGGCCTGACATCTTGGTGCATACATCGCCAGTGTGCAGATCGGTAGGCCCTATGCCGTCGGGACTCACGCTCTTTTGTGGCGGCACGTGATCGTAAAGACCGCCGAATTCGTCGAAGGTAAATACGAATATCGAGTTCGGCCACGAGGAACTCGTCATCAGCGGGTTGATCAACGAGGCAACATACTGCGCCCCACCTTGTACGTTTGGTGGTGAGGGGTTGTCCGTATCCGAGGGATGCTCGTCGAGCGCCACATCAGAGGCGGGTTCGATATAGGAAACCTGCGGCAACGTGCCGTTTTGCACGTCGGTTAGATATTGCGAAATGGGGACCAGATTCTGCGGGAATTGCTGAAGAATGACGTTGCCGTAAATGAACTGATTGATGTAACTCCGATTGAAAAGGGACTGCGGATCTGTCGCCCCATTAGGTCCGGGATGGACGTAAATTTTCCAGGTGATCCCCGCCTGCTGCAGCAATTGAAAAATAATCGGGTCGGGAAGTTGCGGGCTATGGCTGTCATTCAAGGGATAGGCGTGCCCGTGCGAGGTAGCCGCCAGCAGGTACATCCGGTTTAGCTGGGTGCGCGTCATGACCGGCGAAAACCAGCGGTCCGAAGTGGCGAAACTGGATGCCATGAAGTGGTAGTAGTTCAAGTCGTTGCCGTCGTAGTATCCCATCGCTCGAATACCATCAACATCGTGAAAAGGCGGCGTTTGATTTCGCCCGTCATGGGCAGCCGTATACACAAAGCCGTCGCCAACGAATTGGTTCTTGGAGTCCGTAGGATCAAAGTAACTGAAATCCACATGGCTCTCGTTCCAAGATGGGCTCAGGTTCTCAAGACACATGGTTTGAAGATGGTAGGAAGTAACTGCGGGGCTCGCCTTGTCAATCGTGCAGTCCGGCGTTTGGCTTGGCGGATTCCAGGGGAATGCCGGATCGCAACCAGGATTCGTGGGGGCGGGGCCGGCCGGCGAATTGAATTGTGGCAAGCCATCGAATGGCTGGTCTTTGAACCCGTTCTTTGCCCAGTAGTCATGCATCGTGCCAAAGTAGTGATCAAGCGAGCGGTTCTCTTGCGCCATGAAGATGATGTGCGTGATGGCCCGGACCGTGGCGTTGAAGGTTGCAGTCGTAGTTGCCGCCGTATTGAGAGTAACCGTGCAGGTCGACGTGCCCGTGCACGCGCCTGACCAACCAGCAAATACCATCCCGGTACCCGGAGTCGCTGTGAGGGTCACCGTGCCGCCGGTGCTGAAATTTGCGGTGCAGGTTTGCCCGCAGTTTATTCCTGCAGGAGCGCTCGTGACGGTCCCTGATCCGCCACCTGCTAACGCCACGGTGAGTTGCGCTTGCAAGGGCAACGGTTTGCCAGTGACACCAACACAACCCCAGGAAAACAGAATTCCCACAACGGCGGCAATGCCTGCCAACCACCTTGCCAAGACGAACATAGTAAGAGTTGAGGCTCCTTTTGAACTTCCTTTTCGATGGTTCAGGCTAGTGGAGGGTTGTTCCTATGACGCCGGACAGAGTTAACAAGATTGCCCGAAACCCTTGTTCCGCAAAGCCTTGCAGAGGCGGGTAAATTCACGATATTCAATTGCGTATTCCATTAAGGAGCAAGATCGAGGCGTTAATTCGCGCCCTCGCCTCGCGCGATCCAGGAGGATCAGTTTTCAGCGGGATTTAAGCAGTAGAGAGCGGGTTTGGACAGGATGAGTAGCATTGTGAATCACGCCCGCGGCCGAATCAGCGATCGCGTACATACCTACTAATCGTTCCAGGCGATGATGGCCACGTTTGTGTAACCAATAGCTGATTCCGAGGGTGGCTGCAGTCCCGCCAGCGAAAAACGCTACCTGGCCGGGAGTGCCCAGCTTCATGAACGGCTGCGCAATGGGATTACGTTCCACTCCGCCATGGGCCAGCGCATTGTGCGTAAGACCGAAATCCGCCGCTTCCATACCGGCGTGAACGGCAAAAAGCAGCCTGGTTTCGCGATCCCAGAATTTGTGTGAGGCCGCCAACTCAGCTGAAGGCGCGTTCAGTTCTTGCGCCGTCGCCAAAGTGCACACCGATACGAGTACTGCCAGACACAAAGATCGCCTGATCATGGCGCAACCTCAAAAGTTTCGGGGGGAATTTGCCTGAAGTATGGCACAAGCCGAGGCATTCTCAATAGGCGAAACACCTGAGGACAGCGGAAAAACAGGCACACAGAAGTGAAAGCACTCTTAACCGGGCGTGTTTACTCTAGTAACCTTGGCCAGAACCAAAAGAAACTCCGCTGCAAGTACCTCGTTGTTAAGCAGTTGAAACTAGATCCGTGGTACAGCGTGCGCGGATATTGCTTGACATCAGAGCCGCATAGGGCCAGTCTGGCACGGTTTGTGCATCTCACTAAGTACGAGGGGCTTTTAATCCTCGTCGCTCACAGGAGAACAACGGAATGAAAACTATTATTCGGGCCTCACTGATAGTTCTAGCCGTCGCGTTCGTTTTCTCAACCTGGTCGGTAGCTGCTGATACGGGCGCCGATATTTTCAAAACCAAATGTGCTGCTTGTCACGGTGCCACGGGAGCGGGCGACACAACGATGGGCAAAAACCTGAAGCTGCGCGATCTTGGCTCCGCCGACGTGCAGAAGCAGTCAGATGACGAATTGGCCAATATCATTACAAACGGCAAAGGCAAAATGCCCAAGTACGACGGCAAGTTGACTAAAGAGCAGATCACCGAGATGGTGAAGTACATCCGCACTCTAAAGAAGTAAACCATGTTTCTCCCGCGGTTGGCCGGGCTTGCCCGGCCTTTTTTTCTTGCGCCGCGCCTACGTGCTGCCGCTGCAGCTGGACCATATTCTGCGACTGGAAACCATTCCACTCCATCACCGTGACCCTTTTGACCGCATTCTATTGGCGCAAAGTCTGCACGAAAAATTACCGATCCTGACTGCCGATCCCCGGCTCAGGAAATATTCTGCTACCTTGATCTGGTGAAACACGTCTGACCGCCTAGGCACGCACCCCCTTGCCGGTTGTATACTCTTGGTCTCCGTAAGCTGTCGTCCATAATCGCAGTCAAACCGCAGGTAACTGGTAACCGAACTTCTCCAGCCTCGTCCATTACCTATTTCCAGGACGAGCTCTTGGCCAGCGGAGGTCAGGGATGCGCGACGACGATCCAATCCACGACGATGTTCCCGAGAAAACCGAGGAGCGCTCCGGCGTTTCCCGCCGTGGCTTTCTCAAGATTGCCGGTGTCTCGGTAGCCGTGCCGCTGGTCGCCCGACCGGAAATGGTCTGGGCGGCTGGGGAGCAGGTGCCGGTGCATGGCCCAGGCAAGGTGCCGATGGAATTCACCATCAATGGCAAAAAGTACAAAGCCAACCTTGAACCGCGCGTCACACTGCTTGATGCCTTGCGCGATCAGTTCGACCTCACCGGCGCCAAGCGGGTCTGCGACCGCGCCGAATGCGGCGCTTGCACCGTGCTAATGGACAACAAGACGGTCTACGCCTGTTCACTGCTGGCAATCGAGGCCCAAGGCAAGCAGATCACTACGGTCGAGTCTCTGATGCAGGGAGAGAAACTTCACCCCGTGCAGCAGGCCTTCGTCGAAAACGATGCCTCGCAATGCGGATTCTGCACTCCGGGATTCGTCATTGCCTGCAAGGCCATGATCGACAAGCATCCCAATCCCTCGCCAGAGGACATTCGACACGGCTTGGCTGGCAATCTTTGCCGCTGTGGGACCTATGATGGAATCAAGAAAGCGATCGCGCAGGTCGGGCAGAAAGGAGCATGAGCGATGCCAGACTACAGTTGGCCTCCAGAAGACAAACGCACTCTGATCGGAAAGCGCATCACGCGCGTGGATTCGCCGCTGAAAGTTTCAGGCCAGGCCCAGTACACCTACGACGTGCATCGCCCCGGCATGCTCTACGGAAAAATCCTGCGTTGCCCGTATGCGGCCGCCAAGATTGTCAGCATCGATACCAGCGCGGCGGAGAAAATGCCGGGGGTCAAGGCCGTCCACGTCATTCAGGGTCCCAATACAACGATTCACTGGTCTGGTGACGAAGTAGTTGCGGTAGCGGCCGTGGATGAAGCCACGGCGGAGGACGCCATCCGTGCGATCAAGGTGGAATATCGAAAGCTGCCACACTTGGTCAGTGATGCTGAGCCGCCCAAGGGTGCTGCCGAGGAGCAGGGTCCGCTCAGCGTGGACGACATCGACGATATGCTCGATAACCAGGTGCCCAGCCAGCAGATGGTCAAGCAGATCCAAGATTACGGCATGACCGAGAAAGCCGATGAGAGAGGGCTGAGGATGCTGAAATCGGACGGCGCTTCAGATGCTGTTCTGGATGCCGTCCGCGCGGCGACTGTCCACACCGACGTAGCCGCCAAGCCCCACTCCAACTACCAGAAAGCCGCCGCGGTTACCGTCGGCGATCCAGACAAAGCATTTTCAGAAGCAGAAGTAGTTTCTGAAGGTTTGTACGGCACGCCCGTCATCACCCATTGTTGCCTGGAGAGTCATGGCTCGACCTCGGAGTGGACCGATGACCAACATCTGTTCGTGCATATGTCGACTCAGAATGTCTCGGGAATTGCCGGTCAAATGGCGGAAAAGATAAAACTTCCTGCAACCAACATTCGCCTGCATCAGGATCATATCGGCGGAGGCTTCGGCAGCAAGTTTGGCCCGGACCGCTGGGGCATTGCTACGGCGGAGATCTCGAAGAAAGCCGGCGGCAAGCCGGTCCGCATTATGCTGGAGCGCGATGCGGAACTGAAAGTGGCCGGGGCGCGCCCTTCCGCCTACGCGCGTGTGAAAGTGGGCGCGAAGAAAGACGGCACTCTCGTCGCCTGGCAGTCTGATTCCTGGGGTACGGGCGGTCCCGGCGGTGGAGGATCGCCGCCTATCCCCTACGTGATAAATATTCCCAACCAGCGCAAGCAGCACACCGGCATTCGCAACAATATCGGCCCGGCGCGTGCCTGGCGTGCTCCCAATCATCCCCAAGCCGCGGTGATCACCATGTGCGCGCTCGACGATCTCGCGGCCAAGCTGAACCTGGATCCGCTTGAGTTCTTTCTTAAGAACATCGAACTCGCCCGGCCCAGGCATGAAATCTATCGCGAAGAATTCGGCATAGCGTCCGACCTGATGGGATGGAAACAGAAGTGGCATCCGCGTGGGCAGGGTGGTTCCGGAAATACGGCGCGCGGCATGGGTCTCTCTATGCACACCTGGGGAGGGCGCGGCCATTCCAGTCACTGTGACCTGACGATCCACCCTGACGGTTCTGTGGAACTCAAAATGGGTACGCAGGATCTGGGCACCGGCACACGCACCTGCATCCTGATCGTCGCGGCCGACACCCTCGGGATTCCGATGAATGCGATCAATCTGCAGATCGGTGACACCATGTATCCGCCCGACGGCGGCTCGGGAGGATCAACTACCATCGGCGGCGTCAGTTCTTCCACGCGGCGCGCCGCGGTGGACGCGCGCGATGGATTATTCGCCAAAGTGGCCCCTGCCCTCAACGCGCAACCGGACCAACTTGAGTGCGTGAATGGCACGGTGCGCGTGAAAGGAGATAACAGTAAATCTCTAAGCTGGAAAGAAGCTTGTTCCAAGCTGGGCGCAGTGCCACTCACAGTTCGCGGCAACAATCCTGATCCCAGCAAGCCGCCCGACCTCACTAACAGCGGTGTGGGCGGGGTGCAGATGGCCGAAGTAGAAGTCGATACCGATACCGGCATCGTCAAAGTTAAGAAGATGGTGGCGGTGCAGGATTGTGGCTTGGTCATCGACCTGAAAACGGCCGAGAGCCAGTGCCTGGGCGCGCTCATCATGGGCATCAGCTACGCGCTGTTTGAGGAAAAAGTCATGGACCCGACCACCGGACGCATGTTGAATGCCGACATGCAGTTCTACCGGTTGGCAGGACTGAGTGACATTCCTGAACTCGTAGTGCACATGATGACGGGCAAAGGTTACGACGAGCGGGGCGTGATTGGGCTAGGCGAGCCGCCGGTAATCTCGCCGGGCGCGGCGATCTCTAATGCCGTGGCCAACGCGATTGGAGTGCGGGTACCGTTCCTCCCACTCACTCCCGACCGCGTGCTCAGCGCGTTACAGCAGAAAGCAGGTGCGTAAATGCGACCCTTCGAATACGTGAGTCCGACCAGCAAAGCGCAAGCGGTAAGCCTGCTGAGTGCAAGTTGGGGCAATACCGAGATTCTGGCAGGCGGCACTGACCTGCTGGCATTGATGAAAGACGACATCGTCGTTCCCAAGAGACTCGTCAATATCAAGGACATTAAAGATCTACAGGGTGTGAGCTCCACTGCAGAAGGATTGCGTGTTGGCGCTCTCACTACCCTGGGCGATCTGGCCGAGGATGCAAACGTTACCAAAAACTACCCGGCATTCGCCGAGGCATTGGTCGAAGCCGCCAGCCCGCAGATCCGCAATATGGCCACGCTGGGGGGCAATCTCTGTCAGCGCCCCCGCTGCTGGTATTACCGCAGCGGCCTTGGTTTGTTGCCCAAAGACGAGTCGGGCAAGGACCTGGTTGCTGCAGGCGAGAACCGCTACCACGCAATTCTCGGCAATGATGGTCCGGCAAAATTCGTGAGCCCGTCTACGATTGTTCCTATACTCATCGCGTACGGCGCAAAAATCCGCCTGGAGGGACCGAAAGGCAAACGCGAGTTGCCCTTGGAAAAGTTCTACGTGATTCCGAAAACCGAGACAGAGCGCGAGCACGATTTGCGGCCGAATGAGATTGTCACTGAGATCGTGATCCCGCCCGCCGATGGCGTGAAAGCGGCCCATTACGAAGTGCGGCAGAAGGAAGCGTTCGACTGGCCCCTGGCCGTTGCCGGGGTAGTGTTCAAAATGAACGGCTCCAATGTGCAGTCGGCTCGCCTGGTCATGGGGAGCGTCGCGCCCGTGCCGTGGCCTTCACCGGAGGCCGCGCAGGCACTAACCGGACAAGCGCTGAATGAGAATACAGCGCAAAAGGCTGCCGAGGCGGCGGTGAAGAA
>Ga0066660_10000668_pt1 | contig 12873 bp, 10 predicted proteins | sample GraSoiAngelo_109_FD_75177 | JGI IMG/M metagenome (GOLD analysis project Ga0066660, IMG submission 75177) | Grasslands soil microbial communities from the Angelo Coastal Reserve, California, USA - 14_0903_12_20cm | ecosystem: Environmental > Terrestrial > Soil > Grasslands | place: USA...
GCGGCCAGGGGCGAGTACCGGAGGACGGTCTGGAGGAACACGACCAACAGGAAGAACACGCCGCTCAGGGCGGCGTAGACGGCGAAGGTCACCAGGTTCGCCCCTGTGAACTGGCGCGAGCTGAAGATGCCGAAGGGCAGCATCGGGTGACGGCCGCGGGCCTCGACCGAGACGAAGGCGGCCAGGGCCATGAGCCCGGCCAGCGCCGCGGCCACCACCGAGGCGTCGCCGAAGCCTTTGGAGGTGGCTTCAATCAGCGCGAACGTGATCCCGGCCAGCCCCAGGGCGCCCAGCGCCCCCCCGGCCATATCCAGGTGGGTGTCGACGGTCGTGTCCGTCGTCTCGGGCACGTGCCTGAGGGCCACCAGGGCGGCCACGGCCGCGACGGGGAGGTTGATGAGGAAGATGACCCGCCAGGACACGGCTTCGACCAGGTAGCCCCCGGCCAGCGGGCCCGCGGCGGTGGCCAGCCCACCCAGGCCCGACCAGGCCCCGATGGCCCGGGCCCGGTCGTCGGGATGAAAGGTCGCCTGGATGATGGCCAGGCTGGCCGGGGTGAGCAGGGCCCCGCCCACACCCTGGGCGGCCCGGCCCACGATGAGCAGGGTCAGGTTGGGCGCGGCCCCCGAGACGAGAGAGGCGGCCGCAAAAGACGCCAGCCCGAGCACGAAGACCCGACGCCGGCCCAGGTGATCGCCCAGTGAGCCGCCGACCAGGATGAGGGACGCCAGGGTGACGAGGTAGCTGTCGAGCGTCCACTGCAGCCCGGTGACGCCGGCGTGAAGCTCCCGCCCGATGGCCGGGAGGGCGACGTTGACGACGGTGGCATCCAGGGCCACCACCGCCGACCCCAAGACCGCGGCGAGAAGGACCCAGCGCCCGGACGGCGAGCCGAGGCGGACCTGTGACCCGGTCGTTGCCTGAGCGCCCATGGAGCCCGTGACCGTAGCTCTGGCCCAGCCGCGCCGTCGGCGCCCCTTGGCGATGGGGTCAGGCGGCCATGTTGCGCTGAGCCCAGAGCGCGGCCTGGGTGCGGTCTGTCACCCCGATGCGCTGGAACACGTTGGACATGTGCGCCTTCACCGTCTTGTGGCTGATGCCCAGCTGGTGGGCGATGGCCTGGTTGGTCAAGCCCTGCGCCACCAGAGCCAGGATCTGGCGCTCCCTGGCCGTCAGGCCGTCGGCGCTCTTGCGCCGGCCGCCCAGCACGAGCAGGGCCTTGGCCGCCCGGGGGGAGAACGGTGCATCGCCGGTTGCCGCCGCCCTCACTCCCCGCAGGAGCTCATCGGGGTCGGCGTCCTTCAGCAGGTACCCCACCGCCCCGGCGTCTATGGCGTCGAGGATCCGGTCCCGCTCCGAGAAGCTGGTGAGGATGACGACCGGCACCTCGGCCAGGACGGAGCGGATGGCCCTCGTCGCCTCGACCCCGTCCATCTCGGGCATGGACAGGTCCATGAGCACCAGGTCGGGCAGGTGCTTCTCGGCCGCGGCCAGGGCCTCGACCCCGTCCGACGCGGCGGCCACGATCTCTACGTCCTCCGTCGCCGCGAACAGCTGCAGCAGGCCGCGCCGCACCACGGCATGGTCGTCGGCTATCACCACGCGGATCAACGGACCGGCACCTCCAGGACCAGAAGGGTCCCTGCGCCGGGCCGAGAGTGGATGTCGAGGCGCCCGCCCGCCTCCTCGGCCAGCTCGGCCAGGAGGGGAAGGCCCATGTGTCCGGTTTCTCGGCTTGTCTCGCCTTGCCCGGGGACGAACCCCACGCCGTTGTCCTCCACCCTGAGGCGGATGGTGTCCTTGGTTCCCTCCACGGTCACTCCTACGTGGCTTGCGTCGGCGTGGTACGTCACGTTCCGCAGAGCCTCCTGAGCGGCCCGGAACACGAGCGACTCGGCACCGCGGCTGATGGCGACGGGTTCCACCGACAGTGTTGTTGCCACCCCCCGGCGTTGGAGGGGCGACACGACATCGGCCAGGGCGGTGGCCAGGCCCTCCTGGTGGAGCCGGGGGGGAGCGATGGCCACCATCATGTTTCGCAGCTCCCGCACGGTCTGGCGGAGCTCGGCCGCCGCCGTCCCCACCGTGCGGGCCACCTCGCCCATGCCCGCCCGTTCCGCCTCCCCCGCCGCCGCGGCCAGGGAGAAGGCGTTGCCGGCCAGGGCCTGCACGACCCCGTCATGGAGGTCGGCGGCGATGTGCCGGCGTTCGACCGCGCCCGCCTCGATGGCCCGGTGGAGGAGCCGCTTCTCCTGCTCCCGACCCCGTTGAAGGCGGCGGGCCATCGACCAGGCCACGGGGATCTGCACGAGGAGGAGCAGGGCCAGGCCGGCCAGGAAGGCGGGCGCGACCGAGGCCATGGTGCGGCGGCTCTCGGCCGTCACCGAGGACATGCGCAGGTAGGCCTCGAACAGCACCGGCGTCCCGCCCGTCGTCCTCATGCCGTCGTAGACCTCGAGCAGTTTGTGGAAGTGATGATCACGAGCGTTCTCGGGCTCGGTCAGATCGGAGACGTGGGCCAGCGAAGAGCCGGTCAGGAGGGCGGCCCGCTCGCTGGAGCCGAGCGGGAAGCGCTGGCCGACGAGAGGCGTGTCGTCGGAGTAGAGGATGCGGCCTTCCTCGGACCAGATCTTGACCCGCACGGTGCGGGGCGAAAGGACCTTGTTGCGCACCTCGGTGTCGAGGCGGGCGAGCGCCGCGGGATCGTCCCTCAGGATCCCGTCGGACAAGACGGGCGCCACGGTCGTGCTCTTGGCCACCGCGATGTCCCGGGCGTCGAGCACCGCCGACCGGGTGGAGTCCTTGCGGGCGACCCAGACGACGCTGATCCAGATGGCGACGAGCGCGGCCAGCCCGGTGGCGGCGAAGACGGCAACGGCAGAGCCGACCGATGCCGGCCTCGGGCTGTAATGGGGACGCATGAGCTTCCGCTTCCGTCGAGTCTCGGACAGGGGTGGTCGCACTCCGGTTGGTTTCCGGTCCATGGCCGTGACTATGGCGGGAGCATGACGATGCGGCCTATGGGAAACCTTCAGGCCCTTCTGTGGCGGCTGAGGCGCTCGCAGGAGGGGCCCGGGTCCTAGGACCATCGTCCAATTGCGGTTGGGACGGCGCTTCCGTCATACATGCTCATGTACGTGAAACATGGCACTCGAGTGAGGGGGCCGGATGTCCGCGACAGATAGGCTTTCGCTCCCCCCCGCCAACGGCGGGTGTCGAGCCGGGCGTGTGGGGGAGGGCTCGTGATCTGGGGCCGGACGCCGCCCGACGGCTCAACCCAGAGCAGTGGCGCGGGGCCCGAGGAGCGCTCGGCTCAGGCCGACCAGGCCGCGTGGCTGGCCCGGGAGGTGGCCCGCCTGGCCGGGGACAACGACAGGCTGCGGGTGGCGCTGGAGGACCTGAGCGAGAGCCTGGCCTGGCGCTACGTCGTCCGCAGCAACCGGGGGCTGAACCGCGACGAGCGGGCGGCGGTGGACCGCGCCCTGGTGCTCCTCACCGACGAGCCACAGCTCGGAGCTCCCGACGGCCCCACCGAGCCCGTCGGCGCGTCGACCCATCCGAGCGTCTCGGCCGCCCCTTCCCAGGAAGGACCCCCTCGCCTGCGCCTGCTGAAGTAGCAGCCGCGGCCGTGGTGGGTCAGACCCGCTGGGCGGAGTGAAGGCTCCAGGGCACGAGAACACCGTCGTCGCAATGCAGGCACCTGCCGGCGCCGGTGCAGAGCGGGCAGTGACTATGGGGGTGGCGAAGCTCGCCGGCTCCGTGGCAGAGCCTGCAGCTACCCGTCCCCTCGCACGTCGGACAGCTCTTCATCGTTGACCTCGTCCTCGATCGGTCGGTGGGAACGATGCTCGGGCTCCGACCTTCGGAAAAGCTCATGCCTGCGTCCGGCGCGGTGATCGCCCCGGATTGTCCGGGTTTCGGAGCCCGGAGGGCGGGCGACTTCGCCAGATCCTTACCCGTTCTTGAACGAGCCCGTGTTCATCGCGGTGGCCACGCCGTACGAAGAACCGAGGGACGACCGAACAGCGACCCCGGGAGCGGGAATGGAACGCAAGAAGGCACCCACAGCCGAGACCACGACCTTGGAGAGCTTCGACAGCTCGCAGAGCGCGCCCGTCGCGCCCGTCGCGACCAAGACCACGCGCAGCCGCAGGGCTGTCGCTCGCGACGACGCCACCGAGAAGGCATCGGCGCGGACCGTCAGCCCCACCCGGCCGACAGCCACCCGCCCACGCACCCGCCCGGCCGACACCGCGGCCAGGCGCAGCGCCCGGGGCCCGGGTGAGCGCCGTCCTGCCGCCGCCCGCACCCCGGGGGCGACCGAGATCAAGGCCGCGGCCAAGGCGCCGTCTGGGGTTCGGCGCAAGGCCGCGGCCAAGGTCCCCGACCACCCCGCTCAGCGCGCCGAGGCCACCACGGCCGCCGACGCCGGCGCCCCCGAGGCCCTGGCGGCGGTGCTGCTGCCGGTGTCGGTCGACGCCCCCGCCGGATTTGGCGAGGCTCACGCCGAGCTGGCGGCCGCGGTCGCCGGGCCCGAGCCCTCCCCTCGGCCCACGGCCGAGGTCAGGGCCATCAAGCACCGCCGCCATCCCGCCTTCAAGTCCCGTCTGCTGATGGCGGGCCTGAGCGTGACCGGCACCGTCGCCGTGGTCGGCACCCTGGCCGGCAACGAGCTGCGGGCGGCCTTGGCCCTCAGGCGGGCCAAGGCCAGCGGAGCGGGAACCCAGAGCGCGTGGGGCTCGAGCGGCTCGGTCGCCACCGGTGCGGCACCCGCGGCCGCTGCCTCCGACGGCAGTGCGGGCTGGAGCACCGCTCCCGCCGCCGCCGCCCCTGGGACTCCGGATGGCGCCGCGCCGGGAGCAGGGCCCGCTGCGGCCACACCGGGAGCAGCGGGGTCCGCAGGCGGCGGAGCAGCCCCAGCCGCAGGCGCGGTGCCCGCCGCAGGCGGGCCGGCCTCGCCCGCACCCGGGACCGGGGCCCAGCCCTCGCCCGCCCAGAGCACGTCTCAGCCCTCGGCCCTCCAGCCCTCGGTCAACGCCCAGGCCGCACCTGCGCCGCCTTCGGCCGTGTCGGGCTCGGCCCCTCAGGCTGCGCCGGCCCGGGCGCCGTCGAGCGGCGCCGCTCCCTCGAGCCCGCCCCAGACCAGCCCGCCTGCACAGTCGAGCCCACCGCCCGCCAGCCCGCCCCAGGCCAGCCCGCCTGCACAGTCGAGCCCGCCGCCCCAGGCCAGCCCGCCTCCGCCCAAGCCCCAGCCCACACCCACCACCACGCCTCCGAAGGCCTGCGGCAGCAAGCCCTGCTGAGGGGCCTTCCGCGGTCGCGCCCACAGGACGGCAATCCGGGCTGGCGGGACGGGCCGATCCTCGTCGATGCTGTCGGGGACGACGGTCGACCGAGCAGCCGGGGAACCCATGCGCCGTGCCGAGCAGTACCAGCGGGTCCTGCTGAGGGTCCCCATGTTCCAGGCATGCACCAAGCGGGAGCTCACCATGGTGAGCCGCCTGGCCGAGGACGTGCGTTACGAGCCCGGGGACGTCCTGGTGCGCGAAGGCGCCCGCGGTGAGGAGTTCTTCGTCATCGTCGAGGGCCAGGCCGAGGTCAGCCGGGGAGGGAGGAAGGTGGCGGTGCTAGGCCCGGGGGACTTCTTCGGGGAGCTGGCCCTGCTCGACCCGGCGCCCCGGGACGCCACCGTGACCGCCCTCACCCCGATGGAGGTGGTGGTGCTGGGCCGGCGCGAGTTCACCGGCCTGCTGGCCGAGGTGCCCACCATCGCCCGCAGGCTGCTGCTGGGGATGGCACGTCGCCTCCGGGAGGCGGACACGCAGGTCGTGCGCTAGCGGCGGGCGCGGCGGCCATCCTTGATCCGGGCCGCCAGCGGGGAGTAGCGCAGGATGCAGTACAAGGCTCTGACCCCGTCCCGCCAGCCGATCTTCTTGCCCTCGGCGTAGGTGCGGCCCGCGTAGGAGATGCCCACCTCGTATATGCGCCACCCACCGCGGGCCACCTTGGCGGTGATCTCGGGCTCGAACCCGAAGCGGTCCTCCTCGATGCTGAAGCTGTCCAGCACCTCTCGTCGGAATACCTTGTAGCAGGTCTCCATGTCGGTCAGGTTGAGGTTGGTGAACATGTTGGAGACGGTCGTCAGGAAGCGGTTGCCGACCGAGTGCCAGAAGTAGATGACGCGGTGGGGCTGCCCGGCCTGGAACCGGGACCCGTACACGACATCGGCGCGGTCATCGAGCAGCGGCGCCAGCAGCTCGTCCCAGTCGTCGGGGTCGTACTCCAGGTCGGCGTCCTGGACCACCACCAGCGGGCCCCGGGCCTGGGCGAAGCCCGAGCGCAGGGCGGCGCCCTTGCCCCGGTTCTCGTCCTGGGACAGCACCCGGACGCGAGGGTCGTCCAGGCCTCGGGCCACATCCAGGGTGGCGTCGGTGGAGCCGTCGTCCACCACGATGAGCTCGAGCGTGTAGGGCGACTCGAGGACGCGCTTGGTGATGACGGGGAGGGTCGCCGCCTCGTTGTAGCAGGGCATGACCACCGACAAGCAGGGGGTCACGCCGCCCGGCTCGCCTCCCGAGGGCATGGCGGGCACGCTACCCGGCCGAGGCGAGAGGCCGGCGGACGCCGCGGCTGACGAGGTTGTCGAGCTGGCGCTCGTAGCGGGACAGGACCGCGTCCCAGCGGTAGCGCTCCTCCACGTGGCGTCGCCCGGCCCCGCCCAGGCTGGCCGCGACCGCGGCTTCGTCGACCACCAGGTCGACCACGGCCTCGAACTCGGCGAAGCCGTGATAGGCGACGCCCCCCCGGCTGCGGCGCACCTGACCGGCGAGCACGTCGCACGCCCCCTGCACCAGCACCGGCTTGCGCCACACCCACGCCTCTGAGAGGACCATCGAGAAGCTCTCGAAGTAGGAGGGTTGGACCAGGGCCAGCGCCCCGGCCAGCGCCGACTGCTTGGTGGGTTCGTCCACGAATCCCGTCGTCACCACGTCGGGGTGGGGCGGGAGGGGACGCACGGGCTCCCCCAGCACGACCAGGGCCAGCGGCCCCGGGCGCCGCCGCTTGTAGGCGGCGAAGAAGTCGTACAGCTCGTCGGAGCCCTTGTGGGGGTCGACCCGGCCGACGAAGAGGAGGTAGGGCCGCTCCCCCAGGTCGAATGCCTGGCGGAAGGAGCCCTCATCACCCCCGGGTTCGAGCTCCACGCCGATTCCGGTCACGGCCGAGGGCTGCGTGACCCGGAAGCGCCGCCCCACCAGGGCGCCCTCCTCCTCGGTCAGGAACCCGAAGGCGTGGGGTTGCTGGAACATGGTGTCGAACAGGGTGAGGTACAGCGGCGGTTCGTCGTGGGCCGTGGGGTGGAGGAGCGTCGGGGTCAGCCTGCTGGCCACGGGGAGGCCGGCCCAGGCCGTGTGGTACAGGTAGGTGAAGAACACCACGGCGTCGAAGGACGCCGATCGCTCCTCCAGCCACCCGGGGAGCTCGGGTAGATAGGGTCCCTGCTCCTTCATCCAGGTCCGCTGCAGGTAGAGGGGGACGGGCTTGCGCCCGTACACGACGCGCTGGTTGAGGGGCGCGAAGCGGCGGTCGTCGCGGGGCCGGCGCACGGGCAGGCGGTGGAGCGTCACCCCTTCCACCTCTGACGTTCCCGGGGGGAAGGTGTTGGCCCAGTCCACGTAGCTCACCGCACAGCTGGTGAGGACCTCCACGTCGTGGCCTCGGCGGGACATGCGGGTGGCGTAGTCCTGGCAGCAGCGCTCCGCTCCGCCGAACACGGCCTCTCCGTAGCGCTGGACGACAAACAGCAGGCGCACCGCTAGATCACGCTCAGCAGGTTCTCGACCAGCCGGGCGCGGGCGGCGTCGGGGTCGAAGTCCCCCAGCCGGATCTGACCCCGCGAGACCAGGTCGGCCCGCAGACGATCGTCGTCCAGGACCTCGGCCACGGCCTCTGCCACCAGGAGGGGATCTCCGTCCTCCGGGAGCAGGAGTCCCCCGTGCCCCAGGGTCTCGGGGATGGCGGGACAGGCCCGGGCCAGCACCGGCAGGGAGAAGCCCATGGCCTCCAGCAGCGGCACGCAGAAGCCCTCGTGCTCGCTCAGGGTCACGAACATGCTGGCGTGGCGGTAGAAGGCGGCCAGAGCCTCCGGGGTCACGCTCCCTGTGATCCAGGCCCGGGTCAGGTTGAGGTCCTGGAGGAAGAGCTGGAGGCCCTGCTGGTAGCGGGGCAGCCGGGGGGCACCCACCAGGATGAGGTGGGCCTCGGGCACGAGATAGGTGGCGAGCACGTGGTGGGCCATGAGGAGGAGGTCGGGGCGCTTGTGGGGCAGGAGCTGGCCGACGAAGAGCACGACGGGGCCGTCCAGGCCCTGGAGGTGGTTGACGGTGGCCGGGTCGGGCTCTATGGCCTGCAGGCGGGCCACGTCCACCACCAAGGGGCTCACCCGCACGTCGGCGAAGCCCATGCTCCGGAGCTCGGCCGCGTTGAACTCCGACACGGCCAGGGCCATCACCGCCCGCTGGGCCAGCACGGCCAGCTCTCTCCTCCCTTCCTCCAACAAGCCCGCGAAGGCGGGGTCATAGGGAAGGAAGGACTCTGCGGGCGAGACGTTGTGGTACACGACGACCAGGCGCTCGGGCCGGTGCCTGAGGAAACGGAAGAGCTCGGGCTCCCCGATGGACGCGTGCAGTATCAGCAGATCGCGCTCGGGACGGTGTGAGGCCCGCCGGTCGTAGCGGCGCAGGAGCAGGACGTCATCCATGATGCGGGGGTCGATGTAGCGGGCGTAGATGTCCGACGGAGCCACCCGGCGCAGCATGGCCCGCAGCTCGAAGGCGGCGTTGGTGACGGCGTCACCCAGGGAGGCCGATACCAGCACCTGGTTGACCTGCATCAGCGGGTGACGACGAGGGCGTAGTCCTGGGGCGCGAAGAGGAGCTGGTTGAGGCGGGCCAGGTTGGCGTTGAGGTGCTTCTCGAGCTCACCGTTGCCGGGCACGTCCTCCAGGACCTCGTCCTCCGGCGGGGGCGAGCGCCACTCCACCTCCACCTGGGCGAAGCCCGCCTCGCGGAAGAGGAAGGAGAGGTAGGCGGGATGGACCACCGCGGTGTGGCTGGGATCGAGGTGGAAGGAGTGGGCGAAGACGTAGAGCGACTGGGGATTTACCGTCTCCACCACGATGCGGCCCCGGGACCGGATCTTGTCGCGCGCCAGGAGCACGAGCTCGAGGAGCTCCTGTCCGGTGAGGTGCTCCACGACCTGGATGAGCACCAGGCCACCAAGGGAGCCATCGGGGAGCCGGGCCAGCACGTCCAGGCCGTCCCCCTCCTCCACCTTGGCTCCGCCGGCCCGGGCCGCGGCGGCGGCGTCGGTGTCGCGCTCCACGCCCGTGGCTTCGATACCCATCTCGCGCAGCAGCTGGAGGAACTCCCCCCGCCCGCAGCCCACGTCGAGCACCGGGGCGCAGCCTTCGAGGCGGCGGGCCAGGCCCCGATAGCGCTCCACCAGCTCCTCGCGCGCCCCGCGGAACTCCTCCTCGAAGCTGTCGCTGCGGTACCAGGGCCGCAGGGCCCGACGGGCCTCGGCCGCCTCCAAGCGCTCGAGACGGCGGTTGAGCTCGGCCATGGCGGCCATGTCCCCCCCGCCCAGCGGGGATCGCTCGTAGGCCGCCAGGCGCTCCACCACCGCGTCCACCTGGCTCAGGAGGTCCACGTGGAGATGGGTGCTCGGGTCGTGGACGGCCACCACCAGGTCGTGGAGCAGGGCGCGCACGGCGTCGGCGAATTCCTGGAGCTGCTGCAGGACGCCCTCGGTCTGGCGGGCGACGACGCGTCCCACCGTGCGATGCAGGGCCGCCCCTCCGGGCACCTGCGAGGAAGACGCGATGCGGGAGGAGCTGAAGCCGGGGACCGCGTCCAGGCGGGACAGACCAGGCCCCAGGCGGTCGACGGGGGGATCGCTGCGGTGGGCGACGATGCGCTGGAAGTGGTGCTCGAGGTCCTCCTCCAGGCCGGGGGGGTACTCCCCCGACTCCCGCCGCTCTGCGATGCGGTCCCTGAGCGACTCGATCAGGGCGTCGAGGTCCGGGCCCTTCTCCTGCTCCTCCACGGTCCGGCGATGGTAGTGGGGCACGGGCCCAGGGCCGCGGACGCGCTAAGACCCGTTGGGCACCACGTCGATGCCCAGAGCGGTGCCCCCGTAGCCGGCAACCTGGTCGGGCACGCTCCCGAGCTGGGGAGCGTCCCCGAAGCTGTAGACGACGCCTCCCTTGGTCACCATCAGGTAGCCGCCACCCGTCCTGGTGGCGTGACCGCCGGCGACCACGGCCCGCACGTTGGCGCCGGGCAGCGACCCGAAGAACCCGGCGTCGCCGAAGCTGAACAGGCCTCCGTCGCCGGCCAGCAGCCAGTAGCCCCTCCCGGCGGGGGTGGCCATCATGGCCACGATGGGCTGGTTGAGGGGGCAGCAGCCCGTGGACCCGGCGAAGCCGGCGTTGCCGAAGGCGAAGATGCCCCCGTCCGAGGCGACCAGCCAGTAGCCGTTGCCGTCGGGGGTGGGGGCCATGCCCACCACGGGCTTGTTCAAGGTCATGGCGCCGGTGGAGCCGAAGAAGCGGGCGTCGCCGAAGGCGAAGATGCCCCCGTCCGACGCCACCAGCCAGTAGCCGTTGCCACCGGGGGTCGTCGCCATGGCCACCACCGGCTTGTTCAAGGTCATGGCGCCGGTGGAGCCGAAGAAGCGGGCGTCGCCGAAGGCGAAGATGCCCCCGTCCGACGCCACCAGCCAGTAGCCGTGGCCGGTCGGCGTAGCCGTCATGCCCACGATCGGGCGGTTCAGCTTCATGGCCCCCGTCGATCCGTAGAAGGCCGCGCTACCGAAGCTGAACACTCCCCCGTCCGAGGCGCCCACCCAATAGCCGGAGATGCCGCCCGTGGGGTTGTTGGTGACCGCGAACCAGTCGGAGCGCAGGCCGAAGGCGGCCGCGAAACCCGGGCCCGTGATGCTCGCCGAGCCGTTGCTGCCCTGCACGACCACGGTCAGGACCCGGCCGCCGAGATCACCGAGACCGTTGCGGCTGGAGACGTTGACCGACTGCAGGGTGCCGATCTGGGGGTAGGTGCCCTCGATCTGGGACACCGGCACCGCCGCCCGCCACGTGTGGTACGGGTTCGACGAGGTGGCGTCGCCGTCGTCGGGCACGGCCGGGAAGGCGCCGCCCGCGGTGTACCCCCCGGTCGAGGCCGAGTACTCCGTGCTGGCCACGGCCCCGTTGAGCATGCGCACCTGCCCCGCCGTCTGGCCCGTGGCCTGGTCGCTGGTCGTGGCGTAGATGCCCGCGCCCTCCAGGTCCTGGGACCCGCCCGCGTCCTGCACGGCCCGACCTCCGTAGACCTGGCAGGCGGTGGTGTCGCAGATCTGGGCCCAGCTGAAGGAGCTGTGGGCGGCCGCGTAGGAGCGGACGGCCACGGCCTGGGCCCGCAGGGCGTTCATGCCCAGCGGGTTGGAGGCGGAGGGGAGCTGGCCCCAGGACGCGGGCGACTCCCGGGGCACCACGCCCCGCACGTAGGAGTCCATGGCCAGGGCGTTGACGGTGTGGGACGTGCCGTTGCCCTCGACGGCGTGAAGCTCGCCCCGGTACCAGCGCGCCCCTGTCGAGTCGCAATCCTGGAGCATCTCGGCCCGGGGCGTGTCGGTCGAGGGATCGAAGGTGTCGTGCGACACCGCCGGGGAGAAGACGACGGGCCCGGTCACGGGCTGGCCCCCGTTGAGGGGCTGCCAGCCCGCGGGGCCCCCCGAGCAGGACGCCCCGCTCCCGGAGTAGACGACGAAAAGGTTGACCCCCGCCCGGGCCGCCCTGAGGGCGCCGTAGGAGCCGGCGCCGTGGTCGGCGCTCGTGTGCATGTGCCCCATCTCCTGGACCACGATCGTGTCCTGGCCGTCGGCGCGGGAGAGATCGACGGTGACCGCCGGGGCGCCGACGGAGCCGGGGGATGTGTTCGAGTAGTAGTGCCCCAGGATCGTGGGGGCGTCGGAGCCGGACAGGGCGTAGCCCAGGGCGCCGAACTGGCCCATGCCCCGCCCGTGGCCGAACCCGTGGCCCACGATGTTGACGGTGCTCTCGGGAAAGGCGCCCGCGCCGGGGGCGCGGGCCACGCCCACGGCCACGAGCCCGAGGGCCAGCGACGCGACCGACATGGCCGCACCGGCGCGGCGGCGGGCGCCCGCTGCGAGCGGTGGCCCCATGAAGGCCACGGTATAGGGCCCGCTCGCCCGGACGGGGGCAATCAGGCTCAGGGGGCGAGCAGGCCCGGGACAGAGACGACGTCGGCCCCGAAGAGATGGCTACCGGGATCGACGACCCACACCCGGGGCCCCGTCGGGAGGTGCATCTCCCGGGCGTGGCCCTCGGCCGACAGGAGCTGAAGATCGTTCTGGGGTTCGTCGACCACGAACACGGCGTGACCCCCGGCCGGTACACCGACCTGGTGGGAGTAGGTGTGGACCCACGTCAGATGATGGCCTGTGTCCTCCTGGCGCCCGTCCTTGACCATGGACGCGGTGAACTGCGAGAGGGTGTACATGGCGTGGCGATAGCGGTGGGCCCCGTCCAGCCACACGTACACGAGCACGTCCCGGCGGGCGTCGAAGCGGGCGGCCAGGGCCCGGTAGGCCGCGGTCTCGTGGTCCACGTGGCGGATGGCGTCCAGGGTCTCGAAGTAGGGAGCCCCGTAAGCCGACTGCGTGAGCCAAGGGCCGCGGTCCAGAGCCTGGGCGGGAAGCACACCGGGCGCCTGCAGGAACCGTTGGGCGTCCACTCCGGCCACGGCTACGACCACGAGCGAGGCGCCCACCAGGGCGCGACGCGGCAGCTTGGCC
>Ga0066660_10000673_pt1 | contig 12855 bp, 11 predicted proteins | sample GraSoiAngelo_109_FD_75177 | JGI IMG/M metagenome (GOLD analysis project Ga0066660, IMG submission 75177) | Grasslands soil microbial communities from the Angelo Coastal Reserve, California, USA - 14_0903_12_20cm | ecosystem: Environmental > Terrestrial > Soil > Grasslands | place: USA...
AAGTAGTGGTAGAAGGCGCCGTGCGACAGGCCGGCCCGCTCGGCGATGTCGGTGATGCGGGCATCGAGGAAGCCGTTCTCCTCGAAGATCTCCTTGGCGGCGTCGAGTAGGCGCGCTCTGGTCTGCTCGCCTTTGCGGGAGCGAGGGGCGTTCTGCGCCTCTCCCTCGCCTCGGACAGCTGGCACGGACATGGCTCGACTCTACCGGGCAAGCCTCGGCCGGCGGCTGCCCTCTCGGGGGGGTTGAGTACCACAAGGGTCAAGCGAACGCCGTTGCCACCTGGCGGGCGAACCGGTCGAGCTGCTCCACAGCGGCGTCGCCGAAGCGCAGGGTCACGTGCTCGACGCCGGCCGCCTCCAGGAGGAGGAGGTCGCCGACGAACTGGTCGGGAGTGCCGACGAGGCGCGGGCGGTTGTCCTCGTCGACCCACGGTGGGGGCGCGTAGCGGAACTCCGACCCTTGTGGCGGGCGTGGAGGTGGCGCCGGCCAGTCCCCCGGGTCGTGGTCCAGGACGCGCGTCCGGCCGCAGCTGTACGAGAAGGTGAATCGGCCTTCGAGACCCGCCGAGGCCCGGAGGTCCAGGATCTCACGGCGGGCAGCCGCGTAGCGACCGTCGGGCATCCACAGCGGGTGCCACCCGTCGCCGAGGAGGGCGGCGCGCCGGCGGGCGGCGGCCCCGTTCCCGCCCACCCACACGGGCACCGGGGACGGCGGCTGAACGACGTGCAGCCCCTCACCCGGCGCCCGCATGGTGCGGAGGAACTCGTCGGTGAGCCTGCCGCGGTCCTCGTAGGGTCCGACGCCCAACGCCTCGAACTCGCCCCGCAGGTACCCGACGCCGACGCCGAGGATCAGGCGGTCGCCCGCGAGGCGCCCGATCGTCCCCACCGTCGCCGCCACCTGCAGCGCGTGCCGGTAAGGCGCCACGAGTACGTCGGTGCCGAACCGCAATCGGGTCGTGCGAGCCAGGCCCCAGGCGCACGTCGCCAGCGGCTCCAGGAACGGCGGCCTGAGGTTGACGGCGACGGCGTAGTCGGGAACGGCGATGTGGTCGGAGAACCAGACAGAGTCGAATCCGAGCTCCTCGGCGCCGGCCAGGAGCTCGTTGACCGCGCCTGAGGTGGCGTTCTCGCCGTACGCCGGCAGTGAGATGCCGAACTTCACGCCCTACCGAGTGACTTCGACAGTGAGCCGTGCCGGGCCGGTCTCGAAGAAGGCCGGCACGTTCTCGTACACAAACCCGTCTGTCAGCCGGATCGTCTCCCTCGGGAAGCGCTCCAGGAAGGCGATGATCCCGATGCGGGCGACGGTGCGGGCCAGTGGCGCGCCCGGGCAGAAGTGGAGTCCATACCCGAACGTCAGGTGGTCGGAGGCGTTGGCCCTGTCGACGTCGAACTCATCGCCGTTCTCGAAGACGGCCCCGTCGCGGTTGGCGCACGCCGTGCCTATGACCACCCGCTGCCCGGCGTGGAGGACCGTGCCGTCCACCTCCGTGTCGCGCACGCACCCGCGCGGGATGAACATGATCGGCGGCGCCAGGCGGAGGCTCTCCTCGATGGCCGTGGGCAGTGCTTCCTTGTCCGTTCGCAGGCGGTCCTCTAGGCCCGGGACGGTGAAGAGCTCGTAGAGCAGGTTGCCGAGCAATTGGCTCGTCGTCGTGAGGCCGCCGGTGACGAGATTGCGCACCATGGCCCGCAGCTGGCGGGGAGTCAGGCGCTGGCCCTCGACCTCGAGCTCGAGCAGCTTGGTGGTGACGTCGTCACGAGGCTGGCTGCGGCGCTCGTCGATGCGGGCGTCGATGTAGTCGGCGAAGGCGGGGAATCCTTCGGCGAAGCCGAAGACGCCGTCCTGGTTGCGGTGGGTCGCGGGAAACCCGCTCTCGATGAGGTCCTTAGCCCACGCCATGACCTGCGGGGCGTCCTCCTCGGGGAAGCCGAGGAGGTGCACGGTGGAGGCGTTGGGAAGGGGGCTCGTGAAGGTCGGGACGAGGTCGGCCTCACCGTCACCCGGGAGGGCGTCCAGCAGCGTCTTGGCCATCGACGACATGTAGGGCTCGGCGGCCTTCACCGACCTGGGCGTGAGCGCCGTCACCATCGCCCGGCGCACGAGTGTGTGGTTGGGCGGATCGAGTTCCCCGAGGGTCCGGTCCTCGACGGGTACGAGCACGCCCGGGGCCTTGAAGCCCTGGGCGCTGGAGAACCCGTCGGTGTCGCGCACGAGCTGGCGGCACTCGGCGTGACGCGTGACGTAGGCCATGTCGTCGCCGATCTCGACCACGGCAGACTGCTTGCGGAGGTCCGCAAGCAAGGGCCACGAGTTGTGGGCCTGCTCGGCGTCGAAGGGGTTGAACGTCTTCGCCACCCGAGCTACACCCTGTCCAGCTCCAGCATCCTGATGGCGTTGCCTCGGAGCACCTTGTACGTCATCTCTTCGTCGAGGTGCGCCGTGATCTTCTCTGCGTACTGCCTCGATGTAGGCCAGGTGGTATCGGTGTGCGGGTAGTCGACCTCGAAGCAGATGTTGTCGCGCCCTACCGCCTCCAGGTTGTGCAGGCCGTGGTGATCGGCGGTGAAGCACCCGAAGATGCGCCCGTGATAGTAGGTCGAGGGTGGTTCGGGGATGCGCTCTTTCGAGTGCTGCCAGCTGTCGTGGTGTTCCCACACCGTGTCGGCCCGCTCCAGGGCGTAAGGGATCCAGCCGATCTGGCCCTCCGAGTAGGCCAGCTTCAGCTTGGGGAAATCGATGAGCTTGGCCGAGAAGAGCCAGTCGGCGAGCGACGCCATCGAGTTGTTGAAGGCGAGCGTGCCGCCGACGCCGCCCGGAGCGTCCGGCGAAGCTGCCGGGTTCGTCGACGACGACCCGATGTGCATGCAGATCGTCACGCTCCAGTCGTTGCAGATCCGGAACAAGGGGTCCCAGTACCCGGTGTGGATGGTCGGCAGCTTGAGGTGGTGGGGCAGCTCGCTGAAGCAGATGGCTCGCACGCCCCGCTGGGCGTTACGAAGCGTCTCCTGGGCGGCCAGCTCGACGTCCCACAAGGGGATGAGGCAGAGCGGGATGTTCACCCCGCCCGACGGGCCGCACCACTCCTCCACCATCCAGTCGTTGTAGGCCCTCACACAGGCCAGGCCGAGCCCCCTGTCGTGTCCCTCGTAGAACGTTTGGCCGCAGAAGCGAGGGAACGTCGGGAACGGCAGCGAACCGTCCATCCAGTTCAGTTCGAAGTCAGCGATGCGGGCGTCACGGTCGTAACAGCCCGGCAGCATCTCGTCGTAGGTGACGGCCTTCATGACCATCTTCGTGCGGTCGAAGTCGACCCCGCCGTCGACCCCTGGCGTCACCGCCTCCTGCGGGATGGCCACGAAGCGCTTGTGGACGTAGATGAGGCGGTCCTCGTAGTGCCAGGCGTCCCCCCACAGGCCGCCCGGATCCTCCACCATCTCGTACTTGGCGCCCGGCAGGTGCTTGAAGTCGCCCCACCGTTTACGTTCGACGCGGGGACCCTTCTCCCGGTACTTCTGGGGGAGCCACGTCTGCCAAACGTGGGGCGGCTCGACGACGTGGTCGTCAACGCTGATGATCTTCGGCAGCTCGTCCATGGAGGGCGTACGCTATCGGAAATTGACGCCTGCGTCAGTTTTGGAGGGAGCGGCCATGCGCATGGACGACATGATCCTGGTCAGTGTCGATGACCATATGATCGAGCCGCCGGACATGTACAAGAGCCACGTGCCGGCCAAGTGGCGCGATCAGGCGCCCAGGGTCGTCCGCAACGACCGGGGCGTCGACGAGTGGGTCTTCCAGGGCGAGAGGGCCTCCACGCCCTTCGGCATGGCCGCCACCGTGGGCTGGCCCCCCGAGGAGTGGGGCTTCAATCCCGGCGCCTACACCGAGCTACGGCCCGGTTGCTTCGACGTCCACGAGCGGGTGAAGGACATGAACGCCAACGGCGTCCTGGCCTCGATGTGCTTTCCGACCATGGCCGGCTGGAACGCCCGGACCTTCGCCGAGTCCCACGACAAGGATCTGGCCCTCGTGATGCTCGAGGCCTACAACGACTGGGCCATCGACGAGTGGTGCGCGGCCTACCCGGGCCGGTTCATTCCCCTCAGCCTCGTCCCCATGTGGGACGTGGCGCTCGCCGCCGGGGAGGTACGCCGGGTGGGCAAGAAGGGCTGCCGGGCCATCAGCTTCCTCGAGACGCCCCACGTGCAGGGCTACCCCAGCTTCCTCTCCGGCTACTGGGACCCCATGCTTCAGGCCCTGTGCGACGAGGACATGGTCCTCTGCCTGCACATCGGCGCCGGCTTCGACGTCATCAACAGGCCCCCGGAGGCCCCCGTCGACCACCTGATGGTGCTCGCCTGCCAGATCAGCGCCATCACCGCCCAGGATCTGCTGTTCGGCCCTACCCTGCGGCGCTTCCCCGACCTGAGAGTCGCCCTCTCCGAGGGGGGCATCGGCTGGGTCCCCTTCTACTTCGACCGCATCGACCGCCACTACTCAAACCAGGCCTGGCTCCATCACGACGAGGACTTCGCCGGTAGGCTGCCCTCCGAGGTCTTCCGCGACCACATCCTCGCCTGCTTCATCACCGACCCCTCCGGCCTCATGCTCAGGGACCGGATCGGCATCGACATCATCGCCTGGGAGTGCGACTACCCCCACACCGACACCACGTGGCCCGAGTCGCCCGAGTTCTCCTGGGACGAGTTCCAGCAGGCCGGCTGCACAGACGAGGAGGTCAACAAGATCACCTCGGAAAACGCCTGCCGGTTCTTCGGCTGGGACCCCTTCGAGTACACACCGAAGGATCAGGCCACCGTGGGCGCCCTGCGGGCGCTGGCCACGGACGTCGACACCACCCGTATGCCTCGCCAGCAGTGGCGCAAGCGCAACGAAGCCGCGGGAATCGGCGTCTTCCAGTGACCTGCCGGTGCCGATGAGCGTGCTCCTCGGTCTCCGCTTCGACTTCGGCAATCCGCACGCCGCCGGCACCACGATGGCCGAGGGCCATGAGGCCGCCCTCGACAGGGCCGGGTGGGCAGACGAGTTGGGCTGCGTGAACATCCTGGAGGACGAGGTAATGCCCTCGTTGTCGTAGCGACCTAGACAGCCCGTGTGAACTCCACGTGGAGGGTGGTCAGGCCCCGGAACAGGTACGTCGGGAGGTAGTCGTAACGGCGGGCACCGGCCGGCCCGTGGGCCGCTTTTGAGATGCCGATGTCAGACGTGCGGTCGAGAAGGCGGTTGAGGGTCACCCGACCCTCGGCTCGGGCGAGAGGCGCGCCGGCGCAGGTGTGGATGCCGAACCCGAAGCCAAGGTGCTTGCGGGCGTTATGGCGGTCGATGTCGAACTCGTGGGGGTTCTCGAAGAAGCGGGGGTCGCGGTTCGCCGCCCCCGGGAGGACGAGGACGCTGGCCCCCGCCGGGATCTCGACACCGGCGAGTTGCGTCCGCACGCGGGCCATGCGGAACTGGCCTCGCAGCGGACTCTCGGTCCGCAGTGTCTCTTCGATGAAGTTCGGGATGCGATCACGGTCTGCGCGGACCAGCCGCTGGAGGTCCGGGTGCTCGCCGAGCACCTTGAGGGCGAAGGAGAGGAGGCGGACCGTCGTCTCCTGGCCGGCGGCGAAGAGGTTGGCGGCGATGAGGGCCACGTCCTTCACGTCGGGAGTGGACCGGTCCGGGAACGTGGCGGTAGCGAGACCCGTCATGATGTCGTCTCGAGGGTTGCGGCGCCGGTCCGCGATGTACGCCATGAATTGGTCGTAGAGGAACTCGAGGGGCTTGTGCGACATGGCGCCGTCCATCAGGGTGCCGAGGCGCGTCCGGAACAAACCGAAGTCCGACTCGGGCACGCCCTCCAGGTCAGCGATGACGAGGAGCGTGAAGGGGCTGGCGTACTCGCTGATGAACTCGCACTGTCCTTTGTCGAGAAACTCGTCCATCTGGCGGTCGGCCAGGCGCCACATGAACTCCTCGTTCTCGCTCAGGCGCTTGGGTGTGATGAGCCGCATGAGCAGCCCCCGGTGGGCGGTGTGCGTCGGCGGGTCGAATGAGGGCAGCTGGTCGCTGAACGGCAGCTCGTGGCGGTGAGCGCCGATGATCTCGCTGACGTCGTCACCTTCCAGGGGCACCGAGAACTTCGTGAACGGCCCGGCCACCGTGTTGCAGGACGAGTAGGTGGCCGGGTCGCTGTAGACGGCCAGCGCCTCCTCATAGCCGGTGACCATGTGGACGCCGTAGTGCGGTTCCTTCCACACAGGATGCTGAGCCCGCATCCAGTCGTAGTAGTCGTACGGGTCGTCGTGGATGACGCGATCCTTGAAGAAGTTGACCCCCTCGAACTCCGCCATGGCGGCTCCTCTTTTCCGGCCCGGTCAGACGAATCTTGACGTCGACGTCAAAATCGCAGATAGCATATGCGAGTGAAGCCCACGGCCAAGGAGTTGTTCGGCTCCGCAGGGACGCCCCAGGTGGGGGTCGTGGGCGCCGGCTTCGGTGGGATCGCCGCTGGCGTGAACCTGAAGCGGGCGGGCGTCTCGACGTTCACGATCTACGAGACCTCGCTCGGGATCGGCGGCACATGGTGGGACAACACCTACCCGGGCGCTGAGGTGGACGTGCCATCGCACCTCTACTGCTTCTCGTTCAAGCCTCACCACTGGACCCGCACTCACGCCCGCCAGCGCGAGCTCCAGAAGTACCTGGAGGAGACGGTCGACGAGTTCGGCCTCCGGCCTCACGTTCGGCCGGGGGTGACGGTGGACTCGGCCACGTGGGACGACGACCGCCACGTCTGGCGGCTCTGGCTGGACGACGGGACCGTCGACGAGTGCCATGCCCTGGTGAGTGCGGTCGGCTTCCTGAACGTGCCCCGGTACCCGGACTGGCCCGGGCTCGAGGACTTCAGGGGACCCAAGTTCCACACCGCCCGGTGGGAGCACCACCACGACCTCACCGGCAAGGTCGTCGCCGTGGTCGGCACCGGGTCGTCGGCCACCCAGGTGGTGCCGGCCATCCAGCCCGTTGTGAAACAGCTCTACGTCTTCCAGCGGGAGCCGGGGTGGGTGCTGCCCAAGGGGGAGCGCGACCTCACGGACGAGGAGCAGGCCCTCCTGGCTCGGCCGTGGCGTCGCCGGAGGGAGCGCTGGCGACAACGCTGGCTGATCGAGAAGAACCTGTGGGCCGGGAGGCTCAACCGTCCGGGGACCAAGGTCAACGGGCTCCGCGAGGCGCAGTGCCGCCGCTACATCGACAAGGTGTTCGCCGACCGCCCTGACGTGCGGGAGGCGGTAACCCCCACGTACCCCTATCCCGGCAAGCGCCCGGTCATCGCCAGCACCTTCTATCCGGCCCTGAAGAAGGACAACGTGACCCTGGTGCCCAAAGCCGTCACCAGGGTCACTGGCGCGGGCATCGTCGACGCCGACGGCGTGGAGCGACGCGTCGACGTCATCGCCATGGCGACCGGCTTTCAGGCCGCCAACTACTTGGCCCGGCTACGCGTCGTGGGCCGGGACGGCGTCGGCCTGCACGACCTTTGGGCGGGCGAGCCCCACGCCTACCTCGGCATCACGGTGCCCGGATTTCCCAACTTCTTCATGCTCTACGGGCCAGGCACCAACGGGGGCGAGCTCGTGATGACGCTGGAGAGCCAGGCCGAGTACGCCGTGAGGGCGGTCAAGCGCATGATCCGCGAGCGGGTGACGGCCGTCGAGGTGAAGCCTACCTTCGAGAGGGCGTGGACCCGTTGGCTCGACTCCAAGATCGCAGCCACGTCCTGGACCATGACCAGCAACTACTTCAAGGCGCCGACCGGGAAGGTCGTCACCCAGTGGCCCTATGGGAACATGTACTACCGCCTGCTCACCAAGGCCCTGGGTCGGATATCGGAGACCACTCGCCGGCGTGTCGCCTTGAAGCCACAGAGGAGATAGATGGCGACCGCTCTCAGGAACTACCGGCTGTACATCGGCGGCGACTGGGTCGAGGCCGAAACCGACGTCGTGCTCGAGGTCATCAACCCGGCGACCGAGCAGGTGATCGGGGTGGTGCCCCAGGCGTCGGTCTCCGACGTCGACCGCGCTGTTCTCGCCGCCCGACGGGCGTTCGAGGACGGACCATGGCCCCGGCTGTCGCCCCGCGCCCGCTCCGACGCCCTGATGCGGCTCATGCAGGAAGTCGCAGACCGCCGGGCAGAGCTCGTCGAGCTGATCATCGCCGAGACGGGCGCGGCGCGATGGGTGGCGGAAGGGCTCCAGTTCGACACCGGGTTCCGGTACGGTCAGTGGTTCGCCGAGCGCGCCGCCAGCTTCCCATACCTGGACCCCCTGCCTCCCCAGGCCGGGGCCAGAGGGCTCGGCCAGGGCGTCATCCTGAAGGAGCCGGTCGGCGTGGTAGCCGCCATCACCCCGTTCAACTTCCCGCTCTACCTGAACCTGTCAAAGGTGGTCCCTGCCCTGGCGATGGGGAACACCGTGGTGCTCAAGCCGTCGCCCTACACGCCGCTGGAGGCCTTCGTTCTCGGGGAGGTCGCTGACGCCGCCGGGCTCCCGCCTGGCGTCCTCAACGTGGTGACCGGCGACGTGGCGGCGGGTGAGCACCTCACGACCCATCCAGCCGTCGCCATGATCAGCTTCACGGGGTCCGACTTCGTAGGCAAGAAGATCATGACCCAGGCGGCAGAAGGACTTAAGAAGATCCTCCTCGAGCTGGGGGGCAAGTCGCCCAACATCGTGTTCGCCGGCTCCGACGTCCAGAAGTCCGCACAGTCGGCGGCGGCCGGGTTCATCATCCACGCCGGCCAGGGATGCGCGCTGCCGACGCGAATCCTGGCCGACCGGTCGGTTTACGACGAGGTCGTGGCCACCATGGAGGCCGCCCTGCGCAAGGTCACGGTTGGTGACCCCAGCGACCCCAAGACGAGGATGGGGCCGCTCATCCGCGAGGCCCAGCGCGAGCGCGTCGAGCGCTACGTCGCCGCCGGTAAGGCTGAGGGCGCCCGCCTGGCGTGCGGCGGCGCCCGGCCACCGCACGTGCCCCGTGGGTTCTTCTTCGAGCCCACCCTGTTCGTCGACGTCGCGAGCTCCATGAGCGTCGCCCGGGAGGAGATCTTCGGGCCTGTAGGCGTCGTGATCCCCTTCGACGGCGAGGAAGAGGGGATCAAGATCGCCAACGACAGCCGGTACGGCCTCGCCGCCTCGATCTGGCACCCTGACCCCGTGCGCGCCTTCGAGATCGCCAGGCAGCTGCAGGCGGGCACCGTCAGCGTCAACGGCGGCGGAGGAGGAGGGCCCAACCTCTGGGGCCCGTTCGGAGGCTACAAGCACTCCGGCATCGGCCGTGAGTACGGCGACTACGGGCTGCTGGAGTATGTCCAGCTGAAGACGGTCTCCTGGTCGGCGGGCCGTCCCTGAACGACGCGATGCCGTCCACCGACGAGACCTTCCGCCAGGAACTGCGCTCCTGGCTGGCGGAGCACGCGCCGCCGGCGATCGCCGTGGCCACCACGGCCGAGGAGGCGGAGGTTCTGCGCGAGTGGCAGCGCATTCTCCACGCCGGAGGCTGGGTCGGCATCCACTGGCCGGTCGAGTACGGCGGGCGGGGCGCCTCCGCCACGCAGGTCGCCATCTACAACGAGGAGCTGGCGCGGGCCAACGCGCCCGAAATCCCGGGCCGGGGTGGGTTGACGCTCGTCGGGCCCACGCTCATGGCCTACGGCACCGAGGGGCAGCGGTGGCGGTGGATGCCGCGCATCCTCACGGGCGATGACGTCTGGTGCCAGCTGTTCAGCGAGCCGGGCGCAGGCAGCGACCTGACGGGCCTGACCACACGCGCCGAGAAGCGAGGCGACCTCTTCGTGGTCACGGGCCAGAAGGTGTGGTCGACCTACGCCCAGTTCGCCGACTGGGGCATAGCCCTGGTGCGGACCGACCCCCGCGTCGCGAAGAGCAAGGGCATCTCGATGGTGGCCGTACCGATGCATGCCAAAGGCGTCGACGTGCGGCCGCTCCGGCAGATGACCGGCGAGAGCGAGTTCAACGAGGTCTTCCTCGACGAGGTCGAAGTCCCGGCCGACAACCTGATCGGCCCAGAGAACGAGGGATGGCGGGTGGCGAGGACGACGCTCGCCAACGAGCGAGGCGGCGGGTTCATCTGGAAGCAGCAGGTGCGCCAGCAGGAGGCCTTCGAGCTCCTTTGGAGGACGTGCGCCGGCGCCGGCTTGCTCCAGGACCCCGTTGTCCGACAGCGACTGGCCCGGTCGCGGATCGACGTGGAGATCTTCCGGCTGCACAACGCCCGGACGCTGGCCCGCCTCGCTCGAGGCGAGGACCTAGGCGCCGAGTCGAGCCTCGTCAAGCTCTTCTGGGCGGGCGCCAGCCAACGGCTGTACGAGACGGCCTGCCACGTCCTGGGCCCGGCGGCCCTGCTCGGGGCAGGGGAGTGGGCCAACGGGCTGCTGGCAACACGCGCCAACTCCATCATGGGCGGCACGAGCGAGATCCAACGCAACATCATCGGCGAGCGCCTGCTCGGGCTTCCGCGATGAGTGCCCCGGTGGACTTCGTCGACCCGCTCGACCTCGTCGACGCCGAGCGCTACGGCAAGAGGGGCTACCCCCACGACGAGTGGACCCGGCTGCGGGCCGAGGCCCCTCTCGCCCGGTTGGAGCCCCCCGGGTTCGAACCGTTCTGGGCCGTCACCAAGCACGCCGACGTCCAGCACATCGCCAAGGACCCCCTTCGCTTCTCGAGCGCCGGGGGGATTACCCTGCGCCGAGCCGGCGCACCGTTGCCGCCTCCGACCGAGATCCTCGTCCTGCAGGATCCGCCGCGGCACGGGCCCATGCGCCGCATCGCCAACCCCGACTTCACGCCCCGGGGGGTGAAGGCTCGCCGCCCCGACATCGAACGTATCGCGGTCGAGGTCCTCGACGAGGGGCTGCACGAGGGGGCGGCCAGCGAGCTCGACTTCGTCGGGCGCATCGCCGGCCCCTTTCCGCTCGCAGTGATCGCCTCCGTCCTGGGGGCGCCCCGCAGCGACGTGGCCAACCTCTTCCGGTGGACCAACGAGATCATCGGAAAGGACGATCCCGAGTACCGCCGCCCGGGGGAAACACCAGGTCAGACCATCAAGCGGGCGAGGGGCGAGTTGCACGCCTACTTGGGGGGCCTCATAGCCGACCGCCGCGACAACCCGCAGGACGACCTGGTCAGCCTGCTGCTCGCCGCCGACCTCGAGGGCGCGCCGCTCACCGAGGCGCAGGTGCTCTCGTATGCAGAGCTTCTCGTCGAGGCCGGCAACGAGACGACGCGCAATGCCATCAGCGGGGGCCTCCTCGCCTTGGCCGAGCGGCCGGGCGAGTGGGACAAGCTGCGCGCCAACCCCGAGGTGCTGCCGGACGCCGTGGAGGAGATCCTGCGCTGGGTCAGCCCGATCAGCCACTTCACCCGCATCGCCACCGAGGACGCCGAGGTGCGGGGGGTGACTATCCCGGCCGGGGAGCAGGTCGCGCTCTACTTCGCGTCGGCGAACCGCGACGAAGAGGTGTTCGAGGACCCGTTCGCCTTCCGGGTCGACCGCCGTCCGAACCCGCACCTCGCCTTCGGGTTCGGCGAGCACTTCTGCATGGGCGCCCACCTCGCCCGGGTCGAGATCGAGGTCATGTTCAGGCACCTGTTCGAACGCGTGGGCTCGTTCGAGGTGGCCGGGCCCGTGGAGCGGCTGAGCTCGATCGTCAACGGCAGCATCAAGCGCCTGCCGATTCGGCTCCACCACGCGTAGGCAATCAGTCGAACCAGTCGAAGGTCGAGTCCCAGGGAATGGAGCGGTAGGCGCCGACAAGCAGCGTGCGGTACGCCTTTGAAAGGTCGATCATCGACATGGCCGGGGTCCTTGCCTTCAGGTCGTCGAGGAACACACTCGGAGCCTCGTCGAGCCAGTAGAGCCGGATGGTGCGGCCCCGGGGATTGGGCCCGTCTGGCACCGCCTCGAACCACCAACACCCGGCGATGCCGCGTACGCCAAGGAGGTCCGGGATGTGCACCTCCTCGTACCACTGCCGCGCCTCGTCGAGCGCCGCCTCAGTGGCGCCCTCAACGCGGTCCTGTGCGGTCAGGAACAGCCCCCGGTTCGGCCGGTAGGGGATCGCCTCGGCGTCGACCGCGATTCGCGGCGACGCGTACGCCTTGACGTAGGTGAACGGCCCGCTCAGGTGGGACCGTCGCGCCTGGAAGAACCGTCCCTGCGAGTAGAGCGTCCGGCCCAGCGACTGGAACTCGTCGAGGGCCTTCGACACCGGGTCGGCGATCAGGTACAGCGTGACGTACTGGCTCTTGGCGAGGTCGCCTCGAGAGAAGAGCCGCCTCTCGATCAGCTCGGGCGTCGCCACCCACCGCTGGCCCCACTGCAGTCCCTCCAGCCTGAGGTTCTCGGGTAGGTGGTCGAACAGGTGCCACTCGTTGTACTCGCGGTGGCGTCCGTCGAGGACCTCGGTGAACGAGAAGAAGCCCAGCTGCACCTTGTTGGGCACGTCGGGGACCATATCTCACTGAAGTTGACCCGGACGTCAACTATTGTCTCCGCCAGGAGGGGACGGAACGTGCGAGTTGTGGTCGTGGGGGCCTCGAGTGGGCTCGGCCGGTGCATCGGGGTCGGTCTCGGCCAGCGCGGTGCCCCGGTGCGGGCAACGAGACCACGACTCGGCTCATAGGCTGGACTGGCAAGGTGCTGGCCGAGCACCCTGACCAACGAACGGAGCTCGTCGGGGATCGATCCCTGATCCCGAACGCCATCGAGGAGCTCCTCCGGTACGAGGCGCCCTCGCCCGTGCAGGCCCGCTACATGGCG
>Ga0066660_10000675_pt1 | contig 12842 bp, 13 predicted proteins | sample GraSoiAngelo_109_FD_75177 | JGI IMG/M metagenome (GOLD analysis project Ga0066660, IMG submission 75177) | Grasslands soil microbial communities from the Angelo Coastal Reserve, California, USA - 14_0903_12_20cm | ecosystem: Environmental > Terrestrial > Soil > Grasslands | place: USA...
GGCGGCCAGGACCTCATCTTCCCGCACCACGAGAACGAAATCGCCCAGTCCTGCGCGGCGACCGGCAAGGAGTTCGTCCGGTACTGGATTCACAATGGTTTCGTGACCTTGGATCAGGAGAAGATGTCGAAGTCGCTGGGCAACTTCTTCACGGTCCGGGAGATCTTCGAGAAATTCCCCGCGCCGGAGAAAGTGACTGCAGAGGTGGTCTGGTATTTCCTTCTCTCGACCCAGTATGGCAGTCCCATTGATTTCTCGGACCAAGCTCTTCGCCAGGCGAGGGCCGGACTCAATAACTTCTACGACCTCTTTCTGCGGTTGGAAGAGATCACGGTGTCGAAAGGAGCCGCTGACGAAGAGGCTAGAAGCGCGCTCAAGACCGTGGCGGCGGACTTCGAGCGTGCCATGGATGATGACTTCAACACGCCGGCCGCGCTCGCCGCGTTGCAGACGTTCCGAAGCGAGCTCAATACGAAACTCGCTGTTGGTCTCTCTTCGGCAGTTGCGCAGCAGGCGCTTACGGCAATCCGGCGCTATGGCGATGTGCTGGGGCTTTTCCAGGTGCCCGTGCGAGACTGGGAGTTCAGGGAGTCCGTCGGGACTGCACTCGATGATGCGGAGATCGAGCGCCAAATTGCCGAGCGCAACAATGCACGATGCAGTAAAGACTTTGCGCGGGCCGATGAGATCAGGAAGGCCCTTGTCGCACAGGGCATCATCCTTGAGGACCGGCCCGACGGGACAACCCGCTGGAAGCGATGAGCCTCGCGGCTGCGACCGACCTGCTCTACGGCGTGCATCCGGTGCTCGAAGCGCTCCGGGCGAAGGACGTGGGGCTCCACCGGATTTTCCTGCAGGAGGGCCGTCGGGGTCGCGCGGTCGAGGAGATACTGCGGCTGGCCAAGGCTCGCCACGTGCCCGTGGCTTTCGAGGCGCGCGAGGACCTGGATCGGCGGGCCGGTTCCGGACGGCACCAAGGCGCGGTGGGCATCGCCTCGGCGAAGGTCTACCTGTCTCTGGAGGAGCTTCTCGAAACGGCGCGCCGGCATGACTCGCCTCTCCTGCTCGTGCTTGACGGCATCGAGGACCCCCACAATCTCGGCGCGATCGTGCGGACCGCCGAGGCGGTCGGCGCGCAGGGCGTGCTCCTGCCGACCCGACGGGCGGTCGGCCTGACCGCGACCGTGGCCCGCGCCTCGGCGGGTGCCATCGAGCATCTTCCCGTCGCCCGCGTCGTCAATGTCGCGCAGACCCTCGAACGGCTCAAGGCGGCGGACTTCTGGGTCTATGGGCTTGATGCGAAAGGGACTCGACGCTATTGGGAGGCGGATTACCGCGGCCCGGTAGCGTTAGTGGTGGGTGGGGAAGGTCGGGGGATCCGGCCGCTGGTTGCCGGTCAATGCGATGGGCTGGTCCGCATCCCGCTCCAGGGCAAAGTGCAGAGCCTCAATGCCTCGGTGGCGGTGGCGGTCGTGCTGTACGAGGTGCTGCGGCAGCGAGCCCGCACCGGTCCCGTCAACTCCGCCGCACCCGGATGAATCCTTCCTCGATGGCGGCTTTGAGGAGTTGGGCGGCGTTCGACACCCTGAGCTTCTTCATCATGTTGGCGCGGTGCGCTTCGACGGTCTTCACGCTGATCTTGAGGCGTGTCCCGATCTCCCGGTTTTTGAGGCCGTTCCAGATCAACTGGAGGATTTCCTGCTCGCGGTCCGTCAAGGACGTGGCTCCGTTTCTTTTCTTCCGTTCCATGATCGCATAACTCCTTATGCTAAAGATGTCTAATCATCCGCCCTACCAGTAAGACCATTAGTATCACATAATCAAGTAAATGCTGTAAATAAGAAAAGGCGTCACGGTCCGGTCCGCGGCCTTGTCCCCTTCAGGGAGTTCACGTACAATGGGCGCGCGGACGGCCTGGTCCGGGAGCTATTGGCGGAGGCGGGATGAGTCCCCAGTGGCATGTGACGGTCGCGGTGCTCGTCGGTGCCGTCATCGGCAGCTTTTTGAATGTCTGCATCCATCGCCTGCCCCTTCGCGGATCCATCGTGCGGCCGGGATCCCAGTGCCCGCAATGCAAGACGGCCATCGTCTGGTATGACAACATTCCGATCCTCAGCTACCTCTGGCTGCGCGGCCGGTGCCGGAGCTGCCGGGTCCGCATCGGGTGGCGCTACCCCCTTGTGGAGACCCTCAACGCTGCCGGATATGGCTTCATCGCCTGGCGCTTCGGGGTGACCCCCATGGGTTTCGTGTACGGGGCGCTCTTCTCGACCCTCATCGTCGTGAGCTTCATCGATCTGGATCACATGATCGTGCCCGACCGGATCACGCTGCCCGGGATCGCGCTCGGGCTTGTCGCCGGGACGCTCCTCTTGCCGCGCTGGTGGGACAGCATCGGCGGTCTGGTGTTAGGCGGCGGCCTGCTGTATGTCATGGCCTTGATCAGTCCCTACCTGTTCGGGAAGGAGGGCATGGGCGGCGGCGACATCAAACTGCTGGCCATGATCGGCGCGTTCCTGGGCTGGCAGCAGGTGCTGCTCACGGTGATCGTGGGCGGGCTCCTGGGCTCCATCCTCGGTGTGGGGTTGATCGCAACCCGTGTGATCAGCCGCTCTGATTACATCCCGTTCGGCCCGTTTCTCTCTCTCGGGGCAGTGGTCGCGATGCTGTTCGGCCCGGAGATCCTGGGCTGGTACGGTGAAATCCTGGCGGGAAGGTGATAAGCCGTGGCGCTGCGTCCTCGAAGCAATCCGTTCGCGATCTTCACCGCCCTGCTGTTAGTGTTGTTTCTCACGACCCTCGCGTTCCATCTCATGGTCCCCCAGCGGGTTCCCGGCGCTCCCGGCGCCGCCGATCTGCACGCGGCGACCGATCTGCTGCTGAAAGTTCTTGGCGGTTTCATCCTGCTGGTCCTGCTGTACACCGTGTTCGCGCGCATTGTGCGGCGAGATTCCTCACCGTCGACCGGGATTGTGAAAGACAATGTCTTCCTCGATGTCGTGGCGCGCCTGCGGGACAAGGAGCATGAGCTCGAGCGCCTGCGGTCAGCGGCGGAGGAACGGGCGCGGGAAATCGAGAGCTACAACGAGAACATTCTCCGCAGCGTCTCGAGCGGCGTCATCACCTTCAACCGGGAGGGCGTGGTCACCACCTTCAATGACGCCGCCGGCCGCATCCTACGGCTCAACCGGGAGGATGTGATCGGCAAGACTTGCGCCGAGGTTTTCGGCGTGAACAGCACGGTTGCGGGGCTGCTGAACCGGTCTCTGAGCACCGGGGAAGCCATCACGCGGGAGGAGTTCGAGCTGCACCTGCCGCACGGGGAGCGGATCTGGATCGGCGTGAGCACCACGCTGCTGAAGGATCGCGAGGGCGGCCTGATCGGGACCACGTTCGTGTGCACCGACCTCACCGAGATCAAGGCGCTGCAGGAGCAGGTGGAGATGCGCGAACGCATGACGGTGTTGGGGCAGATGTCCGCGGGGATCGCCCACGAATTCCGCAACCTGATGGGGACCATCCTGGGCGCGGCCAAGCTGGTCGCCCGACAAACCCCGCCCGACAGTCCGGTCCACGAAAGCATCCAGACCGTCACCCACGTGATCTCAGATATGGACCATCTGATCACGCAGTTCCTCAATTTTGCGCGGAAGACAGACCCCGATCTCAAGCTGGTCGACATGGGACCGTGGCTCCAACGGGTGGTCGAGCAGGTGCTGGAACAGGTGCCGCCCCCCCATCCCCATGTCGAAGTGACCTGTTTTCCGGACGTGCCGCGGATCCGCATCGATGAAGTGCTGATGCGGCAGGCGCTGGGGAACCTGGTCCAGAATGCCGTTGAGGCCATGTCGGATGGCGGGCGCCTGACCGTGTCGGCCGGTCTGCGGCCTCCGCTGGGACGGCGGCGTGAAGTCGAGGTGCGTGTCAGCGACACCGGTGCCGGCATCCCGCAAGACCGGCTCGGCAAGATCTTCCTGCCGTTCTTTACGACGAAACCGAAAGGGACCGGCCTGGGGCTCGCGCTGGTCCACAAGATCGTCCTGCTGCATAACGGCCGGATCGAAGTCGAGAGCCAGGAGCGCAAGGGGACGACCTTCCGGATTTCGTTACCGATCGCCTGAGGCACGGACATGGCCACGATTCTGCTTATTGAAGACAACGAACGCATGGCTCAGGTGCTGGCCCGGCACATGGAAATGGAAGGACATGCGGTCGTCCTGGTGGCCGATGGGGAAAAGGGCATCGAGGAGTTTCGGCGGCAGAAAGTGGACCTCGTCCTGACGGATCTTAAGCTGCCGGGGAAGTCGGGCGTGGAGGTCTTGCAAGCCGTCAAGGAGGAGAATCCCATGATCCCCGTCGTCGTCATGACCGCACACGGGACGATCGAGACCGCCGTGAAGGCCGTCAAGGAAGGGGCGTTCGATTTCCTGCAGAAGCCGGTGGACCCGGACCATCTCCTGATCATCATCGGGAAGGCGCTGGAGGCCCGGCAGCTCGTCACCGAGAATCTGATCCTCAAGGAAGAGCTCTCGCAGACAAAGTACGCGAAGATGGTCGGCCAGAGCCGCGCCCTGCTGGAAGCGCAGGATAAGGCGAAGAAGGTCGCGGTTGGCACCACGACCGTGCTCCTGCTCGGGGAGAGCGGCACCGGTAAGGAGCTCTTTGCCCGGATGATCCATGACTTAAGCCCGCGCAAGAACGGGCCGTTCGTGGCCATCAACTGCGCGGCCATCCCCCGGGAGTTGCTGGAGAGCGAACTGTTCGGACATGAACGCGGTTCGTTTACCGGCGCCACCGGACGGAAAATCGGAAAGTTCGAACTGGGAGACAAGGGCACGGTGTTCCTCGACGAGATCGGCGACATGGACATGGGACTCCAGGCCAAACTCCTCCGCGTGCTGGAGGGCGAGCGGTTCATGCGGGTCGGTGGCACGTCTTCGGTCAAGGCGGACGTCCGCGTCGTGGCGGCCACCAACAAGGACTTGCAGGCGGCGGTGGCCAAGCATGCCTTCCGCGAGGATCTCTATTACCGGCTGAACGTGTTCCCGCTCGTCATCCCGCCGCTGCGCGACCGCCGGGAGGACATCCCGTTGCTCGTCGAACATTTTCTCGCGATGTACAGCCGGGAAGTAAAGAAAGAGGGCCTGACGCTCTCGTCCGAAGCGGTGGAGGTCATGAAGCACCATCCGTGGACGGGGAACATCCGCGAGCTGCAGAATTGCATCGAACGGGCCGTCATTCTCTGCGACGGCCGCGAGATCCTCCCCGAGCACATCGGCTTGCGCGCGCTGGCGCGGTCGGCCGAGGAAGGCGCGCTGGCGGGAGGGAGCCTCCAGGAAGCCAGCAGCGCGGCCTCCCGGGCTGTGGAGGCCAAGATGATCGAGAAGGTCCTGCGCGAGACCGGCGGCAACAAGACCAAAGCGGCCGAGATCCTGCAGGTCAGCTACAAGACGCTGCTCACCAAGATCAAAGACTATGGCCTCGACAAAGAGTGACGAGCCGGTCGTCGACCCGTGGGTCACGTGCTTTTTGACCGGCATGGTGATCCGCCACTTGGACAGCCTGCCGGGGATTGGTGACCGAATCGATTACCACCGGGTCATTGGGGTGGTGGAGGGGTTCGACCACATCCGTGACCCCAAGGTCTTCCTCCTCGATCCGAACAACTGGGTCCCGCACGTGGTGCTCCGCGAGCTGATCCACCGCAGCGAGGAAGCGAGCGGGTGCAAGGATGTGACCTACCGCGCGGCCCTGGCCTACTTCACTTCATCCGACAAGCGGGAGCCGACGCTGATGGAGACCATCGCCCGGTACCTTGATGATGTGGACACGGCCGTCCGCTGCTCCGGGCTCTGGGCATCAGCCTATAGCAATTACCTCCGCATGCAGGCCTTCGCCCGCCCTGACGAGGCGCACACCCTGTACGTGCTAGTCCGGTTTCTGCCCCCGGTCGATCCGCAGATCGGGAACAGCCTGCTGGTCAGGGGCAACATCGAGGGGTTCTCCCAGCTCTACCCGTTCGTGGAATCGGCGTCCTGCGAAGAGCAGTACTCACAACTGCGTCTAGCGACCATTGTCGCCGAGTTCGGTGAGGCCTACGTGCTGAAACCTGAAGGACCCAGGAACGCTCCGACCGCCTGGCTGATCAAGGAGGGAAAGACCGGCAGAACAGTAGCGACGGCCCGGACGTTCGGGATGGAAGTTGAACCGGCCGCCGGCTGGGAAGAAGGACAAGCCTACGCCGCTGATCGTCCAGCGAGCCGCTCGAATGAACACCTCCGGGCTCTCCGGATCGAACAGGCGGGTGTGTTGCGCGCCGGGTCGTTGGAGTATGTCTTGCATGAGGGAACGATCTACGACGCTCCGTACACACGGTATCGTTTCCAGTGGCGGGAGCGTTCCGCGCCCGAGGCGGTGCGGTGGCAAGCGGGCAGTGTGCCGGACCGGGCCACCAAGGGCGTGATCTCGCGGCTGCTGTTCGATCACCTGGCTGGATTGCAGGCCACGCAGCGACGGGTGCTCGGGATCATCATCCGCAACCGCGAGCTGCGTGAGGAGAACAAGCATCTTCGAGAGGAGCTGTACGGGGCGACGGAAACGGGAGGGTTGGTGGGCAAGAGCCGCCCCATGCAGGACCTGTTCGGTCTCGTGCGGAGCGTCGCGCAGTCCGACGTTACCGTGCTGATCACCGGTGAGACTGGAACCGGCAAAGAACAGACGGCGCGGCTGATCCACCGGCTCAGTCCGCGACGGACCGGACGGTTCCTCGCGATCAATTGCGGCGCGCTGGCGGAAAACTTATTAGAATCGGAGCTCTTCGGGCACGAGCGGGGCGCCTTTACCGGGGCCGTGACGCAGAAGAAGGGAAAGTTCGAGCAGGCCAACGGCGGCACGCTTTTCCTGGATGAGATCGGCGAGATCTCACCGGCCATGCAGGTGAAGCTCTTGCGGGTCCTGCAGGAACGGGAGCTCCAGCGGGTAGGCGGCCACGAGGACATCAAGGTGGATGTCCGGATCATCGCCGCCACCAACCAGGATCTGCAAGCGCTCGTCGCCGAGCGGAAGTTCCGCCAAGACCTGTTCTACCGGCTCAATGTCTTTCCCCTCCACATCCCGCCGCTCTGGGAACGGGTCGAGGACATCCCGCTGATCGCCCAGCACCTGCTCGACCGGCATGCCACAACGCAGAAGAAAGCCGTCAAGGGGTTGACCGGCGAAGCTCTCGAGGTGTTGGTCCGCTATCGCTGGCCCGGGAACATCCGCGAACTGGAGAACGTCATCGAGCGCGCCATCGCCCTCGCCGGGCCGAAAACCGCCATGGTCGGGCCCGACCTCCTGCCGCCGTTCATCCGCGAGGCGCCCGAAACCATCTCCGCCCGAGGGTTCGACGATCTCATGGACCGGGTCGAGTGGCCGCTCATCGTCCAGGCGGTCAAGAATGGGCACGGGCTCACCGGCCTCATCAAGCGCATTGAATGGGCGCTCATCCGGCGTGCCATCAAGGAACATGCAGGCAACAAGACAGCCGCCGCCCGACTGCTGGGCCGGACCTACCGCTGGTTGCGCAAGGTCGAGACGGAGAGACCGGGTGATTGATTGCCATGTTCACTTGGCGGCGCTCAGGACTACAGACAACGGCTGCTACATCTCTCCCAGGCTCCTCAACAGTCCGCTCTTCAGATTCCTGCGTTGGAAGCATCGCCTGCCGATCGAGGATGCGGCGCGGTCCAATCAGGAATACGTGAAGGGTCTACTCTTGGAACTCCGAAGGTCAAAGCATGTCGAGAAAGCCGTCCTACTCGGCATGGATGGCGTGTACGATGCAAACGGCATGTTGGATGCTGAGAAAACTGAATTTCTGGTCGGCAATGACTACGTCTTGGGTCTTGCCCGATCGTATCCAAATGAGTTCCTGCCTGGCGTTTCCATCAACCCGCAGAGACGAGACGCGCTTGATGAGTTAGACCGCTGCGTCACGGCGGGAGCTAAGCTGGTCAAGGTCTTGCCCAACACCCAAGGGTTTGATCCTGGCAACCGAAAGTACATTCCGTTTTACACGAAGCTGGCCCAGCGCAAGATTCCTCTTCTCAGCCACGTCGGTTATGAGTTCACTCTGACCCGGCAAGACCAATCCGCCGGTGACCCCAGCAAGTTACGGGTTCCCTTGGAGGAAGGCGTGACGGTCATCGCCGCCCACGGATGCAGCTCCGGGCTGTTCTTCTACGAGCGGTACATCCCCACGTTCTTGAATCTTGTGCAGCTCTACAAGAACTTTTTTTCGGATGTATCGGCTCTGACGCTGCCCAATCGTGTGGGAATGTTGCTCCGACTGAGACGCTACCCGGAAACGCACGAGCGGCTCCTGTTCGGAACCGACTACCCTCACTTGGTCTTTCATTGGCCTTTCGGGAGGCGGGGGGGAAGCGGGAGTTTTCGCGACATCGCCCGAACGGACAATCGCTTTGACAAGCAGTATCTCATCCTCAAGCGTCTGGGTGTCGGCTTTCGCTCAGTTGACCAGTTCATGACCTCCTCCTGAACAGCGCGCTGCCCCCTGAACGCTCGTTCAGGGAGGCTGGCTTGCCGAACTCATCAAAAATCCCTCTGTCGTCTTCATTCTGTGGGCATTTCCCTACCTTGAGCGCCTCCTGGCACCGTTTCTGCTCAATCACCGAGATGATTGCAGGCTGTTTACAAACAACGTCGAGAAGGAGGTGTCCTATGTGGTGGACCTGGATTGCAGTTCTCGTTGGCGCAGGGATCGGGCTTCTCGCGCCCGATTTGGCTCAGGCTGGTTCCTGGAGGCACACGAAGCACTTCCACCTGCCTCCCGTGTATGAAAGTCACAGTCATCTCTCGAAAAGCAGCTCCAGAAAAGAGATGTCATTCGAGACCCTACGGATGCTCTCGACCGGCATGACGAAGGCGGAGGTTTTGAGCCGAGCCGGCTCGCCGCGGCACAGGTTTAAGAACAGGGGGACGCAGAGCTGGATCTACACCACGTCCGACAACTGGATCGTGGAAGTTGTCTTTTCCGGGAACAACGTGATTGAGATCAAATGGTCCCGCGCGTAAGCCCGCTGCAATTATTCAAAAGCCCTGCTGCGACGCCAATCCTCGGGTCCAGCAGGGCGCTTCTCGTTCGGTCACCTGCCGTACTCTTGCTTGGAGCACCTTCAACGGCGAGCTCACCTAGGGTCAGGGCGTAATTAGAGCAGGAGGGGGCCCCGTCAAAGGCGCCCCTCCCGCACCCACCCAACGACGTGGACAGTGAACAAGCCGACAATTGCCCTGAACAGACGTTCAGGGCCTGACGGACCTGTCGGCTTGTGACGAAAGTCTTCCGGTTGCTCGAATCGCTTGTATTGACCGGCCTCCTCCTCGCAGAGCTTCTTCCTGACCGCTCCTAGCGTGGTTTCCCAACATCCATCGTTGACAGTCCCGTTGCTGATGCGGATCTGCGAACTCCTGTCGTCGATGGCACGGTCCTTGATCACTCCCCCGGCATCTCATTCGGCAACTTTAGGAGGGCGTGCGATGACGACGGCAGCGACGAAGAACTCGCTGGGGCGTGAAAAAGGAATGACGATGGCGGAGCTGGTGATTGTCTTGACGATCACCGGAGCGCTGTCCGTGTTTATGGGTACAGAGCTCCAGGCAGTGGCGGACCAGGTCTATCTCAACACAGCGGTGGCAGAGGTGGTCGGCGATCTGCGGTATGCCAGGAGCCTCGCCGTGCGCGAAGGACAGACTATCCAGGTCGCCCTTGATCCTGACCAACCAGGAGTAACCCTGTACCGTTCCAGCGATGCCACGCAGCCGGTGGCTCCCATGAGGAACCTCATGAACCGGGGCATCAGAACGATCCGGTCAACCGGGGGGCGCGTGTTGTCGTTCCATCCTCGCGGCACCAGCTCGACACCGACGACGTTGACACTGGAGGACCGGCGGGGCGTTCAGCGGGTGGTGACAGTCAGCTTGACCGGCATCGTCCGGGCACAGTGACGCCGCCATGGAGCGCGTGTCGTTGCACTCGAAACGCGGCGTGTCCTTGGTCGAGCCAATGGTCGCGATGGTGGTGCTTTCGTTCAGCCTGCTCGGTTCGGTCAGCATGTTTGCGTTGGCTCAGGATGGCATCACAGGGGGTGCCAGGAGGCTCCAGGCTATGGCGCTGGCTGAGACCCGGCTGGAGCGGCTTCGGGCGGCGGCCTATCACACCCTTCTGACAGCCGATCTGGATGGCGATGGTGTTGTCGATCGGCAAACCGTCAACGGCATCAGTGTGACATGGACAGTCCGCCCGGACCGGCCGAGCCTGGCGAACTCGCAAACGGCGACGATCACGGTGACCGCTGCGTGGTCCGACCAGGCAGGGCGCCGTCGCATGGTCCGATTAGGAATGCGGAGAGCGAACCCCATATTCAGCGGAGGAGCTGTTTGATGAAACCGGCCAGTGACAGAGGGATCGCATCAGACCATGCTGGCTTCTCCTTGGCGGAGACCATGATTGCCGCCACGTTGGGAGCTCTCGTCCTGGGAGGGGCCCTGGACATGTTTGTCTCGCACCACCAGCACTACAGAGGACAACAGACGAAGGCCGAGATCCAACAGGAGTTACGCGGTGGCGTCCACGTGCTGGCCCGCGAGCTTCGCCTAGCAGGGGCGGGGGCCTTGGTAGGCCGACCGACCATGACCGTGATGGCAGGCGAGGAGGTCGCCTTTGACGCCAACGTGAACGATGTCCGGGGAGTGTTGGTGACGGCCGCCGTCGCCGGTCAGGACTGGGTGCAGGTCGGCTCCCGATCAGGGTGGACAAAATGCAAAAGGATCGTCGTCTGCGGACTCGCCGGATGCGAGGAACACGTGTTGGTGCGGGACAGCTCGACTGGGAAATTGACCCTGTCAGATCAGCTCACGCGAGACTTTCCGCTCGGCAGTCCGGTCGAGATCGTGAACCGGGTCCGCTACTATCTGAGTCGCCGCGATCCCGGGAATGCCAAGCTGATGCGTGAGGTGGATGCTGGCGCCAATCCCCTCGTCGAGTATGTTGACGGGTTTTCCTTCAGCTACCTCACCGCGGATGGACATCCAGCCGGACGAGCGGATGAGATCAAGCTGATCCGACTTCATCTGGAAACCAGCCGTCCGGATGGCCATGGAGGGCGGATTCGTCGAACCCATATGCAGGAACTCGGTGTGAGGGCACTATGATGATACATACCGCTGAAGAGGGCTGGGTGTTGATCGGGGCGCTGCTGGTCGGGCTGCTCCTGGCCATGCTGGGCGGGACGGCCATGAACTTGGCGGTCACGGAAGTGACAGCGTCGAGCCGACACGTGGACGAGAAGACTGCGCAGTTATTGGCTGAAAGCGGCGTGGAGCAAGTGATGGCTTGGCTCACGCAAGGTGCATTGCCTGCCTCCCATGAAACAATGCTGTTGCCTGTTCGGTTTACGGGCACGCTGGACGCTCCCGATGTGACGTATGATGCCGGCCGCCCTGAGGACGATCGTGTGCTCAACAACGCGAGCGCAGGAGGCGCGCTGGCCGACTTTGGGCGCGTCACGCGCGTTCGTCTCTACGGCCCTGGACACCCCGATGGCTACTGCGCGCTGGAGGTGACGGCGGAGGCACGGGGCGGATCCCGCCGGACGGTGGCCGTCGAGTTGGGTATATGGAGGATCCCGCCCCTTCGTGCTGCCGTCCAAGCCGATGTTCCCTCTACTGACCTCAGCGTTGCTGAATCTGGCTCCCTTCCAAAGGTCCAGACTCATTGGGGCGAGATTGCTTCGAACAGTCCGCCCGGTCCTTGGCAGTATCAGACCTTCAAGGACTATGCGCAACGCTTTGGCAGCTACTACGTCCCGGATCGGGAGGGCCGACTCTACAGGAACGGGATGACGGATCCGTCCCATGCCCTGACGCCGTCGCAGGTCTTCGGATCGCAGGAAGTTGGGGACCAGCGCGGTCTGGTGTTCATTGATACCCTCGACCAGCAACCACCTAACGAGACCAACCAGGTCACGCTGATGCTGGAGGCCCCGTACATGGAGGGAACCTTCTACATCAATGCGCACGTCGTGCTGCAGCCGCAGGGAACAGGCCAGGCAATCCAGACCCTCACTCCACTGCCGGAGGGACAGCCAGTATCGGCCTCGCCTGTGCCGGTGAGCCTCGCTGAGGTGACGATCAAAGGGGTGCTATACACGACCAGAACGCTCCGGGTTGACACGGAGGTGCGGGTGTTCGGCGCCGTCGTGGCGGAGCGGGGGTTGGCCGGTGCGGGGCCTATGGAAGTCTGGTATAACAATAGCCTAGGCCGTGGCCGTGTGGAGGGGCTTCCCGTTGTGTTTCCTATCCGGGGAACGTGGAGGGAGCAGTAAAGCGAGCAGGAGGCCGAAGATGATGTCCAGCATGCTGTGGGCGCTCACGATCGTCATGACTGTTTTCTTGAACACGCAGGCGGAAGCGAGTCAAGGTCCTGGCAGCACCAGGATGAATGCCAAGTTAGGCGTGGTGGTGGAGGGGCCGTTCGATATGACCTGTACCTTCCTGGGGCGCAGCAAGAAGGTCGTCATCGTCTATCGTCGCCTCTCGAAGGAAATATGGGAACCCAAGCTCTCGTGTAATGATGGGGCCGGAAGCCAAATCGACCGCCACGTTCCCGTTGATGGTCGAGACCCGGGCCTGATGATTACGGGATGGTACGATGACGGTCAAGGATGGAAGCAATGCAACCTCAAAGGCTGGAGAAATGACCCCAAGGGCAAATCCCTCTCGTGCCAGACGCCTGGCGGTGGCACGATGACGGTGACGTGCACCAAGGGGCGTTGCGCAAAGCC
>Ga0066660_10000677_pt1 | contig 12838 bp, 7 predicted proteins | sample GraSoiAngelo_109_FD_75177 | JGI IMG/M metagenome (GOLD analysis project Ga0066660, IMG submission 75177) | Grasslands soil microbial communities from the Angelo Coastal Reserve, California, USA - 14_0903_12_20cm | ecosystem: Environmental > Terrestrial > Soil > Grasslands | place: USA...
GAGGCTGTAGGTGAACTCCTGTCCCGAGGCGAAGAGCTGCTTGAAGTTGCTGAAGCAGCAGGCGAGCGGCTCGCGGCGGGCATCGATGATCCGCGCGTTCGGCAGGATGAGGTGGATCAGGCCAATGTGGCGGAAGTTGTTCGGCATCTTGTCGATGAAGTAAGGCTTATCGGTGCGGTACACGCGCGTGTCCGCGATGTATTTCTCGCCAAGGCGCAGCCGCTCCGCCGGGACGAGATCGGCGAGCAGCGCCGGGTAGCGTGACGGGGCATCCCGACTCTCGCGTCCGCTCAGCTGCTGAACCATGCGCGGAATGTCCGCGAGCTCCATCGTGCCGTCGACCTGCGAGTGCGAGGCGAGGATCTGCTCGATGAGGGTCGACCCGGAGCGCGGCAGCCCGACGATGAAGATCGGATCCGGCCGCTGGCACCCCCCGCCTGCGCGGGCGGCGAGGAATTCGCGGGTGCAGAGGCTTGCCTGCAGGCCGAGATTGCGCTCCATGGCGCCGAGATCGAAGCGGCTCTCGGATTTCTTGAACGCGTTGCCGCGCTCGTAGTAGCGGAACGATTCCTCGTATTCGCCCCGGTCCTCGAGTGCCTTGCCGAGCGCGAAACAGAGGTGGTACCGATCGACGAGTCTCGTGGCGTCGGCGGCCTCGATCTGGCGCATGCGCGCGAGCTCCTCGTCCGTGAAGCGGTAGGTCTTGAGGTTGGCGAGGCTCCAGTAGGCATCGCCGAAGTCCGCCCGCGCCGCCGCCGCCGCCCGGTACTCCTCGATCGCCTGCGCTTGCCGTCCCTGAGTCTTCAGCGCGTGCGCAACCGACAGGTGCAGCTCCGGATTCTGCGGCGTCTCGGCGAGCAGCTCCCGATACACGCGCAGCGCTTCCTCGTGGTCCCCGAGCCCGACGCACGCCGTCGCATACACCGTGCGGAAGGCGCGGTGGCGGGGATCGACCTTCAGGAGCTTGCGCGCTTCCTCGAGTGCGGCGGCGTGCTTGTGGCGCTTGCCGAGCACCACCGCGTAGTCGTAGCGCGCGATGTGATAGTTCGGGTCGAAGGTGAGCGCGCTCTCGAGCAGGAATTCCGCATCGTCCAGCACGTCGAGCTGCAGGCCGATCTGCGCGAGGAGCCGCATCGCCTCGAGATGATTGCCGTGCTTCAGGAGAAACTGACGCAGGATCCGCTCGGCGACGTAGATATCGCCCTCGGCGAGCATCCCGGAAGCCGACAGCACGGGCGCGGGCAGTCGCTCGAGCTGCAGTGCCTGCTCGGTCGCTGCGGCCGCTTCGCCTATCTGTCCGGCCGCCCGGCAAAGCGCAGCGAGGACCTTCCAGGAGGCAAGGAGCGAGGGATTGAGCGTGACCGCGCGGCGGTAAGCCTCGATCGCGTGAGCGCTGTCCCCCGCGGTGCGATAGCAGTGCCCGCGCTCCTGAAAGAGCCGGCCGAAGACGGGGTGGAGCTCCTCGAAGCGCCTGAGAGTTGCGAGCGCCTCGTCGATGCGGCCGAGGTAGCGCTGGCTCACGGCGACGAGATAGAGGACGTCCCGGTTCTCGGGAACCTCCCCGAGCAGGCGGCCGGCATCGGCGAGGGCGCGCGCGAACTCGCGTTTCTCGACGAGCCCGCGAATGCGAAGCACCTCGGCCTCGATCCGGGAGCCTGTACGGAGGGGCTCGGCGGCTGCCATCATCAAGGCATCATTGCACGAAATCGCTGGAACGGGCTCCAGGCGCGACCGCGCCGCCGGTCAGGGCAACCGGCGGCGCGCAGGTGTGGCTATTTCTCCGAGAACCGGTACGTCATCCGCAATCCGACCGTGCGCGGCGGCGCGATGCTCTCGGACTTCACGAACTCACGGTAATTGGCCCAGGTGACCGCCCGGGTGTCATTGAAGTTCTGGATGAAGAGCTGGGCCTCCCAGTTGCTTTTGCCGATACCGGCCGCTGCGTCGTAGATCGTGAAGGCCGGGTCGTCGTAGGCCGTGGTGCAGGCTGGATTCAAGGCACCGGGGGGCCGCGGACACTGCTGGGCCCCGCCGGGCACCACGAGCTCCTGCGTGACGCGGTCCGTCGAGGCGTAGGAGTGGGCCTGGTGCGCGGCCCCGACCTGCACGAAGCCCTGATAGTCCGCGACCGGGAACGAGTAGCGCACGCGGACGTTGCCCGAGAAGGGCGGCGATTGCGCAAGGGGCGAGCCGATATCCCCGAAGGGGTTCGGGGTGAGATTGATAGGCAGCCCGTTGGTCCCGATGAAGGTGACCGTCCGGGTCACCTCGCTGCTGTTCCAGGCCGCGGCTCCGGCGATCTGCAGTCCCTGTACCGGCAGCGCGATGAACTGCAGCTCGAGGCCCTTCACGCGGTAGTCCGGCCCGTTGGTCGTGAAGGTCAGGTTGCCGGTGAAGCCCGGGTCGAAGATCTCGATCTGCGTGTCCTTCCAGTCCTCCCGGTACACGGCGCCATTGATCTGCAGGTGGCGATCGAGCCACTCCGTCTTCCACCCGAGCTCGTAGTTGATGAGATTGTCGGGCGCGTACGAGACCGGGGGCACGAATACTCCGGCCAGCGGTCCGGTGACATGCGCCTGGGCACGGTTGAACCCGCCGGGACGGAATCCCTGCGACCAAGTGACATAGCTCAGGATCTCGGGCGTGATGTGCCAGGTGAGATTCGCCCGACTCTTTGCCCCGCTCCAGGTGTGCTCGAGGTGCTTGGCATCGAGGTTGTTCTGATTGCTCGGGATGCCGTTCGCGACGGTGCTGACGCACGGGTTGGGAGGCGTGGACGGCGTCGTGCCAGTGCCGAAATCATAGAATCCCTGGATTTCGCAGCCGAAGCTGCCAACATTGGTTCCCTGTTCGATGGTGTCCATGCTGTAGTAGCGCGTGCCGCCGGTCAGGGTGAGCGTCTTCGGGATGATGTCGAAGTCGAGGGATAGGAACCCTGCCCACTGCGTATAGCCGCGCTTGATGTCGTCGAAAAACGCGTCGCCTAGGGGACGCACATTGGGATTCTGTACCGTGACCGGGTACGGAACGACCTGGCCCGCACTGTTCATGTACACCTGCGGCGGGCCGATGGGATAGAAGTGCGGGCTCGTCCCATAGAACCAGTCGGTCCCCTCGTAAATGAGGTACTTCTCGTAGAAGCCGCCGAGGAGGGCGCGGATGCGCCAGTCGGTCGGGGTGCTGAGGCGTATCTCGTGGCTCTGGTGCGTGTCCTGCTGATGGTCGGTCCAGAAGGCACCCGGGGAGTAGCAGAACCCGGCCGACCCGGGGGTCGTCCCCCTTATGGTATTACCGTTCGCGTCTGTCCCTGCCGGAAAGAACGGGTAGCCCGGATAGTCGCACTGGTAGTAGCCGGCGTACGTGCCGCGCGCGTAGTTGGTGTAGTCCTGCTGCTGCGTGATGTTGCGGTCGAGATACGCGCCGGTATAGACCGCCTGCAGGAAGCCGAGCTTCCCGTTCAGCGTCCACGCGGTGTCGGTGAACTTGTCCTTGTTATAGGACGGGTTGTACAGCTGCACCGACAGCTCCGGCAGCACGTTGTGCACCCCGTCGTAGGCTTCCTGCCAGAACACACCTTCAGCGTCCAGGTTCTGATAGGCCTGCGAGACCAGGAAGTTCCAGTCGTCGTTGAACTGGTAGAGGAGCTCGCCACGCACACCCTTGTAGGTGAGAGGGTTGGTCGCGCGCCCCATCTGGAAATTGTTGTTGAGCGGGCCGCTGTTCGGCGGCACGACTCCGCCGAAGTAATTCACCACCACCTGGTCGGTCGCGGCGCGGATGAAGGTGCCGGGGATGTTGTTGATGTAGCCGCCCCGACGGTCGTTGTAGGCGACTACGCGGACGCCGAACTTATCGGGGATCACCGGGACGTTCAGAACGCCCTCTATCGAGGTGCTCGGATCGCCGTGGGCGGTGGTCGCATAGGAGGCGCTGACGTTCGCCTCGACACGATCCAGCCTCGGCTTGTTGGTGATGTAGCGAATCACCCCTGCCTGCGCGCCGGCGCCGAAGAGCGTCCCCTGCGGGCCCTCGAGAATCTCGATGCGCTCGAGGTCGGCGGCGTAGATGTCGAGGTTGCGGCCCGGAACCTGCCCCGATTGATCGTCGAGATAAGTCGCGACGTTCGGGAAGCTGCCGGTCGCGCCCACGCCCTGGGTGCCGCCGATGCTGGTGGCCAGTCCCCGGATGAAGACGTTGCTCTGCCCGGGACCGTACCCGGCGGCGGTCACGTTGGGCAGGTACTTGACGAAGTCGTCGAAGGTCTTGACGTTCAGCTGGGTGAGCGTCTCCGCGGTCAGCGCCTGGATGGTGATCGGGACGTCCTGCACGCTCTCGGCGCGGCGTTCCGCCGTGACGATCACTTCCTGCAGCTCGGTTGGCGTGCCGGTCGCGGTCGCCGTTTCTGCCGCTGCAAGGACGACCGCAGTGGCCGGGGCACTCAGGATTGCGGCCACCGTCGCAGAGATCTTCGGATTAGGCTTCATCGCGCATCCCCCGAGTTGATTGTGGTTTTCCCACCGCACGCATGCCGCCCGGTCCGGACGGCGCCCTGTCGACCTTCTATACCACTCGCCCCGGTGGCGCTTGAATAAATGCGTCATCCGGACAGGACGCACCCACTCCTCGCGGCAGCTTCAAAGCCGCCACGGGAGTAGAAATTGCGCCCAGATTCATAGCTTTTCACATTTGCGGCAGCGCTGAAAGTCTAGAAATTGAATAATCCCATGTGAATAAAGGCATCGGACCGCAGTCGCTGCCGCCGCAGCCCGCCCGGGCGTGAGCTGGAAACGGCTGTACCGGCCCCTGCAACCGCTTGCCCGGTCAATGTTGTAGCCGGGAAGCATCAGTCTTGGACTCGTGCCGCCAGGCCCTCTCGCCTTAGGCTTCGTTCCATGAGCCACCCCTCCTACGTGCTGGCGATCGATCAGGGGACCACCTCGACCCGCGCCATCCTGTTCGACTCCCACGCGCGCGCGGTGGCGCTGGCGCGTCGCGAGCTCGAGCAGCACTATCCCGCTTCCGGATGGGTCGAGCACGATGCGGAGGACATCTGGCGCGACACGCTCGCGGCGGCTCGCGAGGTCATCGAGCGCACCGCCGGCGGCGTCGCCGGCATCACGGCGCTCGGCATCACCAACCAGCGCGAGACGGCCGTCATCTGGGAGCGCGCCAGCGGCAAGCCGATCCATCGCGCCATCGTCTGGCAGGACCGACGCACGGCGGATGCCTGCGCGGCGCTCAAGGCTGCGGGCGCCGAGCCCCTGGTTCGCAGCAAGACGGGGCTCCTGCTCGACCCGTACTTCTCCGGCACCAAGGTCGCCTGGCTCCTCGATCATGTCGCCGGGGCGCGCGCACGCGCCGAGCGCGGCGAGCTGGCCTTCGGCACCATCGACAGTTTTCTCCTGTGGCGCCTGACGGGCGGGCGGGTGCACGCCACCGACGTCACCAATGCCTCGCGCACGCTGCTGTTCGACATACACGCCCAGCGCTGGGACGAGGAGCTCCTCACCCTCCTGCGCGTGCCGCGCGTACTGCTGCCGCAGGTTCGCGACAGCAGCGAGGTCTACGGCGCCACCGAGGCGCCACTCTTCGGGCGCGCGCTGCCGGTGGCCGGCATCGCCGGCGACCAGCAGGCGGCCCTCATCGGGCAGGCCTGCTTCAGCCCCGGCATGGCGAAGTCCACGTACGGCACCGGCTGCTTCCTGCTGCTCAACACCGGCGAGGTGGCGGTCAGCTCCGGGAACCGCATGCTCACGACGCCGGCGTACCGCATCGGCGGACGCATGACCTACGCCCTGGAAGGATCCATTTTCGTCGCGGGTGCCGCGATCAAATGGCTGCGCGACGGGCTCAAGGTCATCCGCGACGCGGCCGAAACCGCCGCCGCCGCGGCGCGCGTGCCGGACGATCATGGTGTGTACCTGGTGCCGGCGTTCGTGGGGCTCGGGGCGCCGCACTGGGAGCCGAATGCCCGCGGGCTGATCTGTGGCCTGACGCTGGATGCCTCGGGCGCCCATCTTGCGCGCGCGACGCTCGAGTCGGTCGCCTATCAGACCCTTGATTTGACGGAAGCGATGCAGCGCGACGGTGCGCGCCGCGCCGACGCCATCCGCGTCGACGGGGGCATGGCGGCGAATGACTGGTTCTGCCAGTTCCTCGCGGACGTGCTGGAGGCAAGGGTCGAGCGGCCGGTGGAGCTCGAGACCACCGCGCTCGGCGCCGCGTTTCTCGCGGGACTCGCCACGGGAGTGTGGAGCGATCTGGCTGGGCTCGCGCGCACCTCCTCCACCGCGGCCGTGTTCGTTCCGAGGATGACCGCGGCACGCCGCGCGACTCTCATTGCGGGCTGGCGGCAGGCTCTCGAGCGCGCCCTGCACACGCCGTCCGTGCGTCGCTAGTGGCAAAAGAGCCCTTATCGAGCTGATTTGCGCCAGGGCACCCGCTTGCGTGTCTGCCCGACGGACCTCAGGCCCCTGCAAAATCCAGCAGCGTCTCGCGGATCCATCCCATCAGGTGCTCGGCGTAGGCGCGGTCGACGAGGAGCAACGCCTCGCCAAGGCGCACCGAGAGCGCGAGCACCGGCACGTCGGCGAGGCGGCTGCGACGTGCTTCGCCCGGGCGCGGCACGGACGCGGTGCCGCCGAGGCGGCTGAGGAGCTCGGCGAGCCGCTCGCCGGTGACGCGCAGCACCTCGAGCCCGCCGCTCAGATTCACGAGACATCCGTCGGGGACGCTCGCAAGACGTGCTTCGAGCTGCGCGAGGCGCTCGGTGCTCGGAGTGAGAAGCAGGGTTTCGGTCGGACTGCGCCACGCGAGCGTGAGGTGCCCGTCTGCGGATTGCGTGGCCTCGAGCGGCTGGGGCAGAGCGGCTCCCGTTGCCTCCCGCACGGCCGCTGCGAACGCGCCGCGCGGCTCGAAGTAGCGGAGCGTCGCGGCGTGCATCCCCTCCTCCATGCGGACGGCAAGCGCCGCGGCCTCGATCGGCGCCCGCCATTCGCCCGACTCAACCATGAACGCGCGCTCCGGAGGGGTCGACGAACGGCAGCTGCGTCACGCGCGCGGCGATGATTGTCCCCAGATGGTGCACGCGCACCTCCTCGCCCGTGCGCTGCGAGCCGCCTTTGAGCATGGCGAGCGCGACCGGGACTCCAAGCTCGGGGCTCAGGTAGCTCGAGGTGACATGTCCCTCGGTGAGCGTGGGCGGTGGGTTGGGCGCGATCTGTCCGCCGACCGGCAGGAGTGTCTGCCCGTCGAGCGGCACGAGTCCGACGAGGTGCAGCCGCCCGGGATCGCGCGCCGCCGCCCGAAGCAGCGAGCGGCGCCCGACGAAGGGCCCCGCCTTGCGCTCGACACCGCGCGCGAGGCCCACATCGCCGGGAAGCGTGGTGCCGTCAGTGTCGGTGCCGATGTGAATGTAGCCCTTCTCCACCCGCATCACCTGCAGCGCCTCGATGCCGTAGAGCGTCGCGCCGAGCTCCCTGGCCTGCGCCCATAGGCGGGCGAGGAGCGCTGCGGCATGATCGGCCGGCAGGTTCACTTCGTAGCCGAGCTCGCCCGAGAAGCTCGCGCGCAGGACGCGCAGCGGGTGGCCCTCCCACACGCTGTCACGCAGGCTCATGTGCGGCATCGCGCCTGGGGTGAGCGCCGCCTCGAATCCCAGCTTCGCCAGCCACTCCCAGGCGCGGGGCCCTGCGACCGTGACGTTCGCCCAGCGCGAGGTCACCGGTGTGATGAGCACCTTGAAGTCGACATACTCGCACTGCAGCCATTCCTCGAACGCGGCCGCGGTGCGCTCGAAACCGGCGGTGCTGGTATTGACCCAGAAGCGCTGCTCGGACAGGCGCGCCACGATGCCGTCATCCACCAGCGTGCCATTCTCGTTCAGCAACACCCCGTAGCGCGCCTGGCCGATCCTGAGCGTCGACAGGGTGCCGACGTACATGAGATCCAGAAAGCGCGCCGCGTCCGGCCCGTACACCTCGAGCTTGCCCAGGGGCGAGCCATCGAAGAGCCCGGCGCACTTTCTGACCGTTGCCGCCTCGCGCTGCGCGGCGGCGTCGAGTGTCTCGCCGGTGCGCGGGTAGGCGGCCGGGCGGCACCAGTCGCCGAAGGTCTCGAACAGCGCGCCCTGCGCGGCGTGCCAGTCGTGGGCCGGCAGGCGCTTCAAAGGCCGGTACAGTGCCCCCACGCGACGCCCGACGATCGTGCCGAGCGTCACGGGCGCAAATGGCGGCCGAAAGCGCGTGGTGCCGACCTGCGCGGGGGCCTGGCCGGTGTATTCGCCCATGAGGATGAGGGCGTTGATGTTGCTCGTCTTGCCCTGGTCGGTCCCCATGCCGGTGGTGGTGTAGCGCTTCAGGTGCTCCACCGAGCGGTAGTTCTCGCGCGCCGCGAGCGCCACGTCCTCGGCCAGCACGTCGTTCTGCAGATCGACGAACTGCTTGCCCCGTACGCCCGGCACACGGGTGATGGCATCCGACCTGCCTGCCCCGCCGACCGGCGCCTGCGGGGGCACGCCACCGCGCGCCAGCGCCTCGCCGACCTCGGCGGCGTGGCTCACCGCCGGCGCGTGCGCCAGCACACCGGCGCACGCACCCACACTCGTAAGGCCCGGCGCGGCGCCGTCCGGGACGAACATCGCGCTCTCGGCAACCCAGCGCAGCTTGCCGCCCGCCTGCGAGTGCAGGTGCACGGCCGGCGCGCAGCCGCCCGCGTTCAGGATGAGATCGCAGTGCAGGCGCTCGCCGCGCCCGCCCCCGAGTGGCGCGACCGTGCAGCCGCGCACCGAGCGCGCGCCGTGCACGGCGGTGAGCGTCGCGCCTGTCAGGACGCGCAGGCCCGCGGCGCCTGCGATCGGCGCGGCTCCCTCGCGGCGGTCGACGACGGCGAGGACCTCAACGCCCGCGGCAGCGAGCGCTGCGGCCAGCCGGTAGGCGTCGTCGCAGTTCGCGGCGATCACCGCGCGCCGCCCGCACGCGACCCCGAAGGCCTGCGCGTACTTGTGCGCCGCGGACGCGAGCATCACCCCGGGACGGTCGTTGTCCGGGAACAGCAGCGGACGCTCGAGGGCGCCGGTGGCGGTGATCACCGCGCGGGCGCGGATCTTCCACAGCCGCTCGCGCAACACACACCCGGGCAGATCGGCAGCGCCCTCGGCACTGACGCTCTCGGCGGCGCACACCAGGTTGTGGTCGTAGATGCCGAACGCGCTGGTGCGCAGCTGGATCCGAACGCCTACCTGCCGCGCGCTCGCCGCGAGCGCGGCCACTTCCGGATCGGCTCCCCAGGAGAGCGCGCCCCCCACCTGCGCACCGCTCGCGAGCAGCAGGGTGCGCGCACCCGCGCCCGCCGCCGCCGCCGCGGCGGCAAGTCCCGCCACACCCGCGCCGATGACGAGCACGTCGGTGTCCGCCGCGACCTCCTCGTAGTGATCGGCGTCGGGCGCGGTGGGGGCCCTCCCCAGGCCCGCCATGCGCCGGATCGCCGGCTCGAACCAGTGCCAGCTCGGCCACTTGAAGGTCTTGTAGTAGAACCCCGCGGGCAGCAGCGCCGCACACGCCCCCGTGAGTGCGCCGACGTCGAACCCAACGCCCGGCCAGCAGTTCACGCTCTCGGCGGCGAGTCCCTCGGCGAGCGGCAGGAGCGTCGTGCGCACATTCGGCGTGCGGCGCGCCCCCTGGCCGATATCCACCAGCGCGCTCGGCTCCTCGACGCCGCACGACCAGACGCCGCGCGGGCGGTGGAGCTTGAAGCTGCGGCCCACCAGGCGCACGCCGTTCGCGAGCAGTGCCGAGGCCAGGGTATCGCCCCTGAAGCCCGACAGCCGCCGCCCGTTGAACGTGAAGGACAAGGGGTGCGATCGATCGATCCAGGTACCCGCAGGCTGCGGCAGGCGTCGGCTTGCCATGGCGCGCCGCCCCCTTCAGGAATGAGCCGGCGGCGGGTCGGTCATGGCGTACACCGACAACACCTCGTGTGTCACGGTGTGGCGCGCGACGTTGAACCACTGTCCGCAGCCGTACGCATGCCGCCAGCGCTCCAGGTGCACCCCCCTGGGATTGTCACGGAAGAAGAGGTATTCGCCCCAGGTCGCATCGGTGACAGAGAGGTCGGGCCGGATGAGGTGGGTGGTGCCGCCGCAGACGAACTCGCTCTCGTCGCGCAGTCCGCACCACGGGCATTTGAGCTGCATCATGGCGGTGAGGCTGCGGCGAGCATCAGTGCGCGATCCCTGCGGCAGCGGCTTCGTCGATCAGGCGCCCGGTGATGAAGCGCTCGAGCTGGAAGGGCTCGGCGAGCTCGTGATTGCGCCCGGTCGCCAGCACGTGCGCGAGCGTCCACCCTCCGGCGGGGATCGCCTTGAATCCCCCGGTTCCCCAGCCGCAGTTGATGTACAGCCCCGGGACCGGAGTAGGCCCGATGATGGGGCTGGAGTCGTGCACCACATCGACGATCCCGGCCCACTGCCGCAGCAGCCGCAGGCGGCTGAAGGAGGGAAACAGCGCCAGCGTCGCAGCGATGACGCCCTGCAGCACCGCAAAGCTGCCGCGCTGCGCGTACGAGGGAAACAGATCCAGGCCCGCCCCGATCACCATCTCGCCCTTGTCCGACTGGCTCACGTACGCGCCGGTGCCCGGAGAGCTCACCACCGTGTCGAGCGCCGGCTTCAGGGGCTCGGTCACCATCGCCTGCAGGGCGTAGCTCACGACCGGCAGGCGAAAGCCGGCGAGCTTCGCGAGCACCGAGCTGTGGCCGGCGGCGGCGATGCCGATGCGCTCGGCCCGTATGCGGCCGCGGCTGGTCTCGACGCCGACGACCCGTCCGCCGGCGCCGCTGAGGAAGCCGCTGACCTCGCAGTTCTGGATGATGTCCACGCCCCTGGCATCGGCGGCGCGCGCGTAGCCCCAGGCGACCGCGTCGTGCCGCGCCGTGCCGGCTCGGCGCTGCGTGAAGCCGCCCAGCACCGGGAAGCGGGCGTCGGGGGACATGTCCAGGAGCGGTGCGCGCGCGGCCACCTCATCGCGCGTGAGGATCTGCGCGTCGATGCCGTTCATGCGCATGGCGTTGGCCCAGCGCGCCATCGAGTCCAGGTCGTGGCGACTGTGCGCGAGCATCACGATTCCGCGCTGGCTCAGCATGATGTTGAAATTCAGCTCGCGCGACAGACCCTCGTAGCACTTGAGCGCGAAGTCGTACAGCCGCGCGCTCTCGGGGAACAGGTAGTTGGAGCGCACGATGGTGGTGTTGCGCCCGGTGTTGCCGCCGCCGATCCAGCCGCGCTCGAGGAGCGCGACGTTGCGAACGCCGTGGTTCTTCGCCAGATAATAGGCGGCGGCCAGCCCGTGACCTCCGCCACCGACGATCACGACGTCGTAGGTGGGCTTCGGCTCGGGCGAGCGCCAGGCCGGAACCCAGTTGCGGTGCGCCGAGAGCGCCCCGCGCAGCAGCGCCAGGGCCGAATACTTCACGCCGGCTTCAGGCCTTGTCCTGGTAGTCGGTCTGGATCCTGCGAATCTTCTTGTCGGTGCCGAAGAACGCGTGCTTGGACATGTCAACGCTGTAGCGGCTGGCCGGCGGGTGCCTGCCGAGGCTCTCGGCGAGCGCGCGGATGTGGTGCGGACCCGCGCCACAGCACACGCCCAGATAGTGCACGCCGAGCGCGAGCGCCTCGCGTCCGAAGTCGGAGATCTCCTGCCGCGTGCACACGAAGGGATCGAGCCCGACGGGGAACGCACGCACGTTGCCGCAGCAGGGGTCCGTGAGGGACATGAACGAGGGCTGGCTGGGAGTGGTGCGATACGGCACCGGGAGCGCGGCCACGTGACACTTCACCGCCGCGCGGATCTGTCTGATCAGCGGCATCATGGTCGCCGGGCCGCGGTGGCAGTTGAGGCCGACCACATCCGCCCCCGCCCCTTCCAGGCGCCGGCAGGCTTCGGCCGGGGTGAGGCCGTCCCGCGTCAGCTCCTCGCGGTGCATGGCGAAGGTGACCACCGCCGGCACCTTCGAGTGCTTGCGGATCGCCTCCAGCGCCATGAGCGCCTCACCGGCCCACCCCAGGGTCTCGGCGACGAAGTAGTCGACGCCCGCCTCGACCGCCCAGCCCACCTGTTCGTCAAAGATCCGCTCCACCTCCTTGATCGAGCGCTTGTCGGCCGGATCGTAGATGTTGGTGTTGCACAGGTCCCCGGCGAACAGCGTTCCGGTTTTGCGCGCCACCGACTTGGCGATCTTGAGCGCCGCCCGGTTCATCGGCACCAGATCCTTCTCGCGCCCGATGACCCGCAGCTTCTCGCGATGCACATAGTAGGTGAGCGCCTGGGTCACGTCCGAGCCGGCGTGCACGAAGTCCAGGTGCAGCTGCTCCACCACCTCGGGGTGATCGAACAGCACCTCGGGCACGAAGGCGCCCGCCTGCAGGTAGCCGCGCCGCTCGAGCTCGAACACGTACCCTTCCGCGCAGATCACCGCCCCGCGGCTCAGTCGGGCGATGAGATCGCGCTCTTGCCCGCGAGCCTTGCCGCGGGGCGCAGCGCGCGCGGGCTTTCGGGACGATTTGGCGGTGGCAGCCATGCGATGTCTCCAGCTTGTGGGGTCTTGTTTGCGCGACCCTCGGGCGCGCTATTCTAAAGCCCATGAGCACGAACGCACCCCCCTCCTCCGTTGGCGCAGCGCGGTGTGCCGCGCCCGAGCCCCTGCGGCAGCACGTGGCCTCGCTCCTGGCGGCCTGCAAACCCGGTTTCGCCCTCCCGGGTGCGTTCTTCACCGATGAGCGGCTGTATGCGGCCGAGCTCGAATACCTCTTCGGCCGTCACTGGCTGTTCGTGGCCTGCGAGGC
>Ga0066660_10000680_pt1 | contig 12825 bp, 13 predicted proteins | sample GraSoiAngelo_109_FD_75177 | JGI IMG/M metagenome (GOLD analysis project Ga0066660, IMG submission 75177) | Grasslands soil microbial communities from the Angelo Coastal Reserve, California, USA - 14_0903_12_20cm | ecosystem: Environmental > Terrestrial > Soil > Grasslands | place: USA...
GAAACCATCCTCGTCAATATCCGCAAAATTTCCGGCGTTTTCGGCGTCGAACGCGTGTACCAGCCCGGCCACTAAAATGTTCCAAGCTCGCACTTCACACCACGCGGTATTTAGCGCCGCTGAAATGTTCTTCCGGCCTTTCGCCCGGTCGCCCCACCTGTCCTTTCGCACGGGTACCTCGGACAGCACATCCCGCCTCCGCGCCAGCTCGCCCCGATAAGATAGAGTCATGCGGTACAAGCTCCTGCTTCTCGCCGTGTTCGTCCTCTTCCGGATGAGCGCGTGCCACCAGCATCCGCTCACGGATTATCGTCCGCTCGATCGGGCGGGGATGTGGTCCAGCAACGTCGAGCAGCTCAAAACCTTGAACACCTCGGATACGGAAGTCGCGCAACTCCTAAAGTTGAAGCAAGCCGGGATCGGTGACGATGCTTGCGTAACTCTGATTACCGAAGCGCACAAGCGCCAGCATCTGTTTACGAGCGCGGATTCCGCAATCAACCTTGCGCGTGCGGGTTACACCGAACCGGTGATTCTGGAAATTGCGAAAATGGAGCAGCTGGATATTATCAGCGGTGATGCCGTGATGCTGCGGCTGGTCGGACTTTCCGATTCCGCCGTCGATTTGATTTTGCATAGAAGATTGAAGGGCCAGGCCACCATGAGCAGCGCGGAAATCGGCCGTCTGAAAAATACTGGACTCGCCGAAAAACAAATTCTTGAGCGCATCAATCAGGGCATGACAGACACGCAGGCCGACAAGGAAGCTTCAGTTCGCGAGGCCACGCGCAATCACGCGAACACGGGTTTTGTTCGAACGCGCGGCCGCAAGTCGCGCTGATCTTGAACTGCCCATCTCTTTCCAAGAGTTGAAAGCGGCAAGCCGCCGCGGACCGCAATCGCCGGGACTTTTACGCGCTGCTTTTGCTTCTCACTGTTCCTCGCTACAATCAAATCGCTTTGACCACGCAGCTGTGTTTGCGTTTCCTGTTCGCGCCGCTCCTCGCGGCCTCCGCTGTATTTGCGGCGGGGTGCGTCGCGCCGCTCGGCCCCGGCTACACCATCGAGAGCCAGCAAATCCGCCTGCAATTCGTTGCGGCTCCGGAGTCGCGCATTCGAATTGACGCGGAATACCTGCTGAAGAATACCGGCAACCAGCCGCTCAGCGAGCTGGAGTTGCGCCTGCCAGGGCGGCGGCGTTTTCATTTTGATGAGCCTCGCGCAACATGGGACCGAACGACACTCACATCCGGAATCTCGACCGAGAATCCGCGAAACGCACTGATTACTCTTCCGCAGCCGTGGACTATGTCGGCGCACCACACTTTGCATCTTTCCATGGAGTATTTACCGGCGACCGCGGGCGAAACGGCTTTGAGTTTTTCCGGCGATGCATTTTTTTTGCCGGCGGAAGGATGGAGTCCGGAATTGCTGCCGGCGCGTGGCCTCTTCGCTACGGGTGGGGTACCGCCAAAAAAATGGGAAATGAGCGTGCGCGCGCCGGAAGGATTTCTGGTTCACACCAGCGGCCAACAAACGAAAACTTCGCGCCGGGGCGGAGAGTTAATCGTCCGTGCTTTACAGGGAACGGGCGATCACTATCCCTTCGTGATTGCGGGACGTTACAGGTCCGCGCAAATCGGCGCAGGCAAAGAAAAGATTTTTCTGTGGACACACAAAGCACAGGGCGCAGCGGACGCGCGCGGCGTAAGCGATGCGCTTGTTCGAACGGCAGAGGCCTATGACCAGGTCTTTGGAGCGCGCACGAAGGACTCTCCTTCAACATGGATTGTGGAATGCCCTGTGGCGGCGGGATGCTTCACGCGCTCGACTCGAGCGACAGCGATGTTGCCGGGCGACGAAGAAGGAGAACCCACCACGGCAGAGATGGTTTCCATGAATACCATGATGGTGGGCCTCGGAAGTGGAGCGCCGAAACTCGCGGCGGCAGCCGCTCCTTCGCTCGCGGCGAGCTGGCTGGGCTATGCGCAGAATCCCGGATTTTACGAGCAGGAACCGCCGCTCTCCGCTCTTCCAGCGTTTGCGGCATCGATTGGACAGGCGGCCGCGGAGGGAACAGACTCGCGCGCGGAAACGATTCGCCGCGCGCTGCGCTTGATCCCGGAAAAAGCAACGGCTCACCGGCAGGAAGATCCAACGGTTGTGCGAGTGAAGAGCTTTGTATTCTTTTATGCGTTGCAGGATCGGTACGGACGGGAAGTGTTTCGAAAGGCAATCAGTCACATGTTGTATGCTCGCAGGGAGCGCGGGTTCGAACTCCGAGACCTGATTGCGGCCTTCGAGCAGGAAACGCATCAGAATGTTGCGGAGTTCGTGCGGTTGTGGATGAAGCGTCCGGGGGTGCCCAAGGAATTTCGCGCGCGGTATGGAGGCGCCGCGGCGGCGGCGACGCAATCTGAAAAGGAGGCCGCACCATGAGAGACGTCATTTTAACCGACCGGGGGCCAAAACCGATCGGACCGTATTCGCAGGCCATCCGAACGAATGGATTTCTGTACCTCTCGGGGCAGGTGGCGCTGGATCCGAAAACGGGCGAGATGACGGGGGCGGACATTCGCCAGCAGACGGATCGGGTGCTCGAAAACGTGAAGGGTATTCTGGAGGCGGCGGGTTCGAACCTCCATCACGTCGTGAAGACGACGGTTTTTCTGAAGGACATGAACGAGTTTGCAGCCATGAACGAAGTGTACGGCAAGTATTTCGCGTCGGCCCCGCCGGCGCGCTCGACCGTGCAGGTGTCGCGTCTTCCGAAGGACGCGCTGGTGGAGATTGAAGTGATTGCCGGGTTGTAGTCCTGAGTGCCAGATTAAGAAAAGAGCAAAGCAAAAAAATTACCCACGCTTCGAAAACTAACCCCGAAGGTTCCGAGCACCCTCGTTAATTGCTCTTACTGAATTAATGAAAATGGCATCCTATCCGCCTGCCAGGTCATGAGAAAAGAATTCGAACCAGGGAGCGGCCCGCCGAGCGAGAACAGCTCTCTAGGGTAACAGTGAGAAATTCACCATAATCGTTGTGTCGACTTCGATGGGCTCTCCGTTCAGCAGCGTCGGACGGTAAATAGACAAAGAGCTAGCGCATTTTCATGACATCTGGGTCCATCAAATTCAGCCACAACTCGCGCGGCTCTCGACCCGGGGACGGCAGGTTATTGTAGAGAACAGCGATCACGCGATCGACCCGGACGCAGTGTTCAAGGACATTCAGATGGTTATGGAGATTCGCGGGAAGTAGAGAAACGAGCGAAAACCCGTGGGCATTAACGCGCTGTGGAGCAGGTGCCGAGTACCTACGCTCAATCAAAGGCATTTACAGTAAGCGGGAAAACTCACGGGCGGTCGGGGCTTACGAGGGATTCGTGGACGGTCCACACCGTGACCGCAGTGGTGATGGCCACGGCGTACCAGATGAACCTGCTCTTGGCGGCCTTGATCGGCGATCCGCCATAGCCCTTGCTGCCGACACCGCGCGGTCCCTGCGGGTCGGCAGCGTTAGGATCGAGAACGATGCGATAGGCAGCGCCTTCCGGAATCTCGCGCACGTCATCTTCGACGGCGATACTCAGCGACCCGCGAGTGCTCTTGACGAACAATTCCTTCGCATTCAAGACCGTAACTTGTCCGATGGTGGGCTGGTTGGTGTTCGGGCGGATCACGGCAGAAGCCACGTGCAAGGCAAAGGCTTTCGAATTGGCGGTCGAAAAAGTAGCGGAGCCGATAGTAAGAGTTGCCGCAGGATTGGCGTCCTCCTGGGAGAACGTGGCGCTGCTCGCACTGGAGAGCAGCAGCCGGGCGGCTCCCGCGCGGACCTGGACGCTTCCGGTCTGTTCGGTGCTGAGTCTGTCGCCGCCAAAAACAGTCGCGCCAACGGACGCTTGGGCGGCGCCAACATGGGCGCGATCGGCGTAGACGACAGTTCCGAGCGAAGAGGAAGGAGCGGCCCAGACGGGCGTGGTCAGGAGCGAAAGAGAGACGAGCAGGGCAAGGAAGTTTTTCGTAATCGAAATGCAGTCATTACAACCACTGACTGCGAAGTAGTTCATGCTGCTGGTGACCGTGAGACGGTCAACGCGCAGGCGCTTCATTAAACGCCTCCAAGACGGCCACCGGAAGAATACTGAGTAAACTTCGTGTCGTCAATCGGTAAACACTTTTTGAAAAGAAAAAGTCGCGCCCTCCGAGCGCGAAAGGAGTTTGCTGGCCGATGAGGCGTTCCGCTGCTACAATCAAAGCGAAAGATGACCGACTGGAAACAGATTACCGCCCGCATCCGCCGCGCGCGCACCAGCAAGGACCCCGCGGGACAACTTTCGAATCTTTACCAGAAGACGCGAGACGCCATGGTGGCGTTCGAGCTCGCAAAGTTTTTCGAAACTTCCGGGCAGAATGCCGATGCCGCTAAATGGTATTCCGCGGCGGCCGAGAGATTCCGCCGCTCGGATTGGAAAGTCAAGGCGCAAGAAGCTGCGGTCCGTCTTGGCGGCGCGCCGGGCGAGATTCCGCTGCAAGCGGGGGCCCCGCCGATGGAGGAGATTGTTTTGACGCCGCCTCCGGTTTCCACGCCGGAGCCAGGTTTGCCATTCGAACAGAATCCAGAAGCGCTCGAATCGTCCGTGGTGGTCACCAGCGAAATTCAGCAGGCGGCGGAAAGTTTAGTGAACCCCCCACCCTCTCCCGGGCCCGAGAGAAAAAGTCGTCACCGGGGACGCCGCGGGGGCCGGAACCGGCGCAAGGGCAGCAACGGCCAGGAAGCGGCAGTTACTCCCGGTCAGCACTCTACGGAAGCGCCCGCACCACGTCGCGGATTGCCTCCTGCGGTCTTCAATGAATCGGCCGAGCCGGCCCCTCCCCGAGTGACGCACAGCCGCGCAATCCCCAGCCTGCCGATTGAGCCAATTGGGGAGCCGGGCGGAGCGAGCGTGAAGGGCCGTTACGGCGATCCCGGGCTCTCTTCGCGAATTTCCTTGTTGGAGATGCAATTCCGCAGACTGATGACCTGCCCGCCCGCCAAACTGGAAGAAGCGGATCACGCCCCGGCAGGACCGGGTGTATTTGTCCTCACGGATTCGGACCTGACGAGCTATTACTACGTGGAAGCTTGCCAGACGCTGCGCATTGCCATCGGCAACTTATTGCGGGGCGGCTCAAGCCGGCGCGGAGCGGATTCGACCAAGCCGCAGCTCGCACAGTACCTGGGAATTCCTGAAACGCGCGTTGCGAAGTATCTGGCGGAACACTGCGTGGTGCGTTGGCTGCAGCTGGATGAAGGCGCGTCGAATTTTGCGCATTTTGTCATCGCCGTCCTGCGGCCGGCCCTCAACGAGTAGGAAAGCCTTCGGCCAGCAACGCCCAGGAATCTTCCGTAGAAGTCGAAAAGTTCCAGCCCATTTGCAGTCCCAGTGACCCCCTTTTGGGGACTCGAATAATGGCCATTTGATGACTCGGATTGCCATTCAACCCTCAATTAGGACCGTTCGGCACAAGCCGCTGGCGTCCGCCCCGCGTAACCGTCAAACTATAGGAGTCCAAAGACTTAGATGTACCTGGTGTTCATGGTACGGTTTTCAGGCACGCAAAGGTGAGCCCGGGGGCAGTCGTTTGGGCTAGGCTCCAACGATTGGTTGGGCTCCGTTAAACTCAAGGACCAAGTGGCAGGCATTTTGGAAAGTGGAGGATAGAGGTTTATGCCGAATACGGTAGGCACGCAAATCGCGAGGACGTTTGATTGGGTTCTTTGCAAGGCGGCTGGAATCACCTTTGACACCATCCAGTACTTCAACAAGCGCAATCCCAATCCTTCGGTGACGCCGAAGTGGTCGGATAAGCCGCTGCTGAAATCCTGGGAGAAGAGTAAGCCCACGCTGGGCTTTCCGCGGCAGACCGATTCGCTATGTCCCGCTTGCGTGAAAGAAGCGCGCGAAGCGATTATCGCCGGGAAGAAAGATTGGCGCGACCTGATGCACGAGAAGGTCGGCGAGATCAAAGCACAGATCATCGAGCGCGACGGACAGGTGTGGATGGTGAAGGACTGTCCGCTGCACGGCCACTATGAAGACATGATGGCTGTCGATTCCAAGTGGCTGAGCTGGATCGAACGCCAGTACCCGGGCCGCGATATTCCCGCCCACAACGACGAAGACCTTCACAAGCATGGTTCCTCGACAGTGCGCTATGGCCGCGGGTCTGTACTTACTGTCGACCTGACGAATCGCTGCAACATGATGTGCGATCCGTGCTTCATGGACGCGAACCAGGTTGGTTACGTGCATGAGCTTGGCTGGGAAGAGATTAAGGAAATTCTGGACAATGCGCTGAAGATCAAGCCGCGCCGCCAAATGTCCGTGCAGTTCAGCGGTGGCGAGCCGACGATGAGCCCGTATTTCTTCGATGCCGTGGCCTACGCGCGCAAGATCGGCTACAACAGCGTGCAGGCCGCGACCAACGGCATCGAGTTCGCCAAGAGCAAGGAGTTCTGCAAGAAGGCGTTCGAAGCGGGCATGCGCTATGCGTACTTGCAGTTTGACGGCATCGGTAACGATGCCAACAGCCACCGGCAGATCGGTAACTTGTTCGATGTGAAGTTGCGGGCCATCGAAAACATGCACGAGGCAGGCATCGAAATCGTGCTCGTCGTGACCATCGTCAATAACGTGAACAATGATCAGGTGGGCACCGTCGTGAAGTTCGCGATGGAGAACCCCAAGAAGATCGCGTTTGTCAGCTTCCAGCCGGTTTCGTTTACCGGACGCGACGAAGACATTACGCCCGAGCGCCGCTTGCGCCAGCGCTACACGCTTTCGCACCTGGCGAAAGACGTCAGCAACCAGGTGGGCAAAGTCGAGCCGACGCGCGACTGGTTCCCGATTTCGTTCGTCAGCACGTTTGCCGGATTCTCGGACATGGTGAAGGGGCAAGACTCGCAGTGGGGTTCGCTCTCTTGCGGGTGCCACCCGAACTGCGGAGTGGGCACGGCGCTGATGATCAACAAGGAGACCAAGGAATGGGCTCCCGTTCCGCGATTCCTTGATGCCGTGCAACTTACGAAAGACGTCACCGACATTACCGACGCGGCCCGCGGCAAGAATTTTTCGAACTTCATGATGGCCATGGCCCTCTTGAAGAACTACAAGCCCTTCCAAGGCCCCAACGGGCTAAAGCTGTACGACCTCTTCAAGAAATTTGACAAGACCTGGGCGCTGACCAAAGGCTCGGAGAAAAAATACGGCAAGACGTCACCGGACCGCACGTACGAGGACGCCATGAAACGCCGGCAGACCGATCCCTGGAACTTCCTGTTCATCGCGGGGATGTGGTTCCAGGATCTGTTCAACTACGATTTCCGCCGCACCGAAATGTGCATCATCCCGTACGCGACGCAGCAGGGCGAGATCAGCTTCTGCGCGTACAACACCGGCGTGGGCTGGCGGCAGATCATCGAGAACATGCATAAAAACGCGACTGTCGCCGAGTGGTATAGGAACCATGGCAAACACGAAATCTACGCCAAGGGCAGGAACGTTAATCTACAGAGCTATGAGCACTCGCTCAAGATTGACGCGAATGATGCAGCTCGCGTTCGGCACCTCGAGCACGATGTTCCAGTGACCGCGGCCGAAGAAGACCGCGCTCGCCGCAAGAAGGCCTATGAGGAACAAGCAAAAGTTCGCGCTATTTACGAAGAGCTGGTGCTGAAGAAGCCTCAGCCGGCGGTCGTGCAAATTGGCACGGTCAGCGACATCGCGAAGGCGGTGCCTGCCAATTTCGCCAACCCGGTCTCCATCGCTCCGGCGAATGGCAATGGCCTTTCGAACGGCAACGGCGCCATAGCTAAGAGCAACGAGAAGGCAGCGGAAGCTGTCGCCGGCGACTGAGCATCCTGTCCAACTCCGCAGATTGAGACGGCCCTCCGACTTGGTCGGAGGGCCGTCTCGCATTTGTTCGATATACTGCACTTTGGTAGGAGAAGGTCAGATGGCTATTTCCGACTAAGGCCAGAGAGCTGAGTCCGGCAGCCTCGCGGCCCAGTTCCTATTGAGGACCTGCCAGTTGGAGGGAATAGGTGTCGCCGTCGACTACCAGGAGGCATTTCGGCTCCTGTCCGGAGCCGCTGATCGCGGTGCTTCGCGGGCCGTGGCCAATCTGGCCCGCAAGCCGAAGGATTGGGAATTCCCAAAGATCTCCCTCAGGCAATTCGTCTTTTGAGCGGGATGCAAAGGGTGGGAGTTCCTTGTACCGATCGAACTTGGCCGCATCTACTCGCGCGGATTGAGTGCCCCGAGCGGCTCTTAGATGGTATTCGAACGCGGCCGCTCAAGAAGGCAAAGTTGATGACGGTGAAGAACTCAAAGAAGCAAAAGCCCTATGTGGCGCGTGCAACCTAAGAAGACATGCGGGCTCGAGTTATAGATACCTCAGCGGTCTGGCTGTTATACTAGAGATGTCCCAGGTGAGAAGGCACAATGCCCATATACGAATACATTTGCGAGGATTGCCAGACGCACTTCGAAAAGATTTTGTTGAACAAGACCCAGGAGATTGCCTGCCCGAAATGCGCGGGGAAGAAGAACGCAATTCAGCTTTCGGTTTTCAGCGCGGCGAATGGTTCCGGTACCGGCGCTGCGGCCAAATCTTCCGGTGGGTTCTCCGGAGGTGGCGGAAGTTGCTGCGGCGGCGGATGCAGCTGCCACTGAGGTAACACGGATCCCTCGAGCCATGATGATCGGCTGTTCTTCCTTGCTGTTGTTCGTGACCGGAGCCGCAATCCTTCTCGTGATTCCGGGCCCGGCGGTGACCTACGTGGTAAGCCGGAGCATCGGTCAAGGCCGCACCGCTGGTCTTATGTCGGCCATGGGGATCGCCGTGGGGACGTTATTCCACGTGGTTGCGGCAACGCTCGGGCTTTCTGCGCTGCTAGGGTCGTCCGTGCTGGCGTTTCAGTTCGTGAAGTACGCTGGAGCGGCGTACCTCGTTTACCTTGGCGTTCGCGTATTGCGAAGCAATGACACACCGATGAGCGGTTCGCCAAGCGCCGAGGGCAGGCTTGGTCGTATTTTTGGCCAAGGCGTGCTCGTGAATCTGCTGAATCCGAAGACCGCACTTTTCTTTTTGGCGTTTCTGCCGCAGTTCGTGGAGCGTGCGCGCGGGCACGCGACACTCCAGATTCTTCAGCTCGGCCGATTACTCTGCAGTGGATGAATCCTGTGCTACTTCCGCTTCTGCGCAGCGAGCCAGGGGACGAGGTCCGGTTCGGCGAAAGCCTTCAACCATACGTCATGGCCGGCGTTGTGGTATTCGGAGTAGCGCGGCTGCACGCCTGATTTCTTCAAATCCTTCACCATTTGCCGCACGAGATCTACGGGGACGACCATGTCCGCATCGCCCTGGAACACCCAGAGCGGGACGCGCGCGATGGCTTTTTGATTCCTGAAATTGTCGAAGGCGCAGAGCACCAGCGCCGCGGCCCAGCGATCCGGCTGCGATTGCACCAGCGCCCAGACGCCAAGGCCGCCCATGGATTGCCCTGCGATATAAATTCGATCCGGATCGATGGAGAATTCCTTTTGCACGGAAGCGAGAATATCCAGCGCCATCTGAAGCTGCGGTGAAATCTCATTTGTCTCCGGCTCCGACCAGAAGCGGTCCTCCGGGCATTGTGGCGCAAGGACAAAAGCGGGAAGTTGCGCCTGATTCGGTGGTGTCGTCCAGACGTGCGTGCCGTTCTCATTCCCTCCGGAGATTTGCTTCCGGTTGTCCGAGCCGCGGCCGTTCGCGCCATGCAGCCAGAAAATCAGCGGGTATTTCTGACTGGGTTCGTAGTCCGCAGGCACGAAGAGGCGGTACGGCATGTTGTTGCCCTGCTTGTCCGTGTACGTATTTTTGCGGAAGGTAAGGTCGTCCTTCTTCAAAACCTGCGCTGAAGTTTGTCTAAAGCTGCCGGCGCACGCACAGATCGCGAGCAACAACGAGAACTGGATGGACACGCGAGAAACGAACATCACACTTCACCTCTGGGGGCTGCAAGTCCTGGTTCTGGAGACCATGCCGCGAGGGAAATTATAAGGCCACCGGCTACTGTGGTCGCGAATAATGCAGAATGTTTGCCGGCACGGGGATCTCGGGATTCCCGCGTGGATCCGGAACTGGCGCCTGGGCGGTCCACTTCATGGGGAGCACACCGGTCCACGCTGCTGAAGCGTAGTCTTTGCCGTCGTCGACGGCGAAGCCGGTGCGCAGTTTGGCGGAAACTTCCACGAGTGGCACGGCCAGGACCATAGTGCCCTTCAACTCCTGCTCGCTCGGCGGACGCACGGTGGCCCAGCGGCCGCGGTTGACGTATTCGACGAAGTCGTGCATCGCTGCAAGCTTTGCCGCTTGGCCCTCGATAGGCTCGGCCTTGCCCATGACGACGACGGAGCGGTAGTTCACCGAATGCCCGACGGCCGTGGGAGCGAAGACGATGCCGTCGAGCAGCGTGACGCTGAGGCAGAAGGGCGCGCCGCTGGCGAGCGTCTTCATTAGGCGGCTGCCGACCGAGCCATGCAGGAACAATCTGTCGCCGACACGCACGTAGTTTGTGGGCACGACGTAGGGCTGGCCGTCCACGACAAAGCCCAGGTGGCAGACGAACGCTTCATCGAGAATCCTGTAGATCAAGTCACGGTCATAGCTGCCGCGGTCGGGCTTGCGTCGAATTTTGGTTCTTTCGGTGGGAGTAAAGTTGGTCATACAGGCAGACTAGCTCCCATGCGTAGTTCGCGGCAAGTGCCAATCTTGTTGCTGGCGGCGACGCCACGCTGCGGCCGCCCTCTTCAGCTAGCGGGGTTTATTGTGCTACTCCCAATTGCACCGCGCGCTACGATGACCCCGCCGTACGAGCGAGACAGCATGGTCCAATTGACCTCCGTTTGGAATCGTGTACCCTGAGGGACGCCGCGCATTAGAGTGATCGCCAGGACCGAGGCTTCTCATGGCTTCCACAAAGCCTATATTCGCACGCGAAACGTTTCAGTTTTTCAGAGATCTCGGCCGTCACAACCGCAAGGAGTGGATGGACTCAAACCGTGACCGCTATCAGTCTGCCATCGTTCAGCCTTTCCGGCGCTTGTTGGAGGAACTCGCGCCCGCGGCGCTGGAACTCGATTCGCGCTTCGATACCTCCGGGCGTACGGGCCCGAATTTCTCGCGGATCAACCGGGATATCCGTTTCGCGAAAGACAAGACGCTCTACAAGACGCACATGTACCTGAAGTTTTCTGTTCCTTCGACGGGTAAGCGGGAAACCGGCCAGCTCTATGTAGGCCTCTCGGTGGATACCGTCACTGCGGGCTTCCGCATCTATTCAGGTGGGAAGCGCAAAGAATCCACACTCGCATTGATTGCAGAGCCGCGCGTAAACGCGGATTCCGGCTGGGTTGCGAAACAGAAGAAGCGCCTCGGCCGGCGTTACCAAAGCTACTGGTACACCATCGAGAAAGGCGAATGGACGAAGCATTCCGGTTGGCCCACTGCCCCGGCAAATTGGAAAAGGATATTGGCGTGGATCGTCCGCCGCAAATTCGCGCCCTCTGCGGCCGCGCGCGCTACTTTTCCGCGCGAAGTCACCAAGGTCTTTCACGATCTTTATCCGTTGCTGCGCTTTACTTCGTTGCCGCATTAGCAAGAGGAGAACGACCATGCGGCGCTCCTAGACCTTAGCTAGAGGACAAGAGTTATATTCGCGAGCCGCAATTCTAACCGCGATTTCAAGCGGTGCAATAGGAATCGTCGGGGAGGTTGGCTGTGCGGGCATTCTGAAGCGATTGACGCTGCACGCACTCTCGCATACGATGCCGCACGTCGCTAGTTCGTGTTTTCTGCATGTGTGAGAAGGAGATCTGCTATCCATGAAGTGTTCCCTTGGCTTTCTATGTTCCGTCGCTTTGCTTCTCCTTGGGGCGAATCTCTGCTTCGCCCAGCAGCAACAGCCGCCTCAGCCGGAAAAACCAGTGGAAAAGCCGAAAGAAGAAAAGAAACCCCCCATTCCTGAGGAAAAAATCGTTCAGACCAAGCATTCCCTGAAGATCGGCGGGCAAGAGATCAAATACACTGCGACGGCTGGCACGATCCTCCTGAAACTTGAAGATGGCACGCCCAAGGCCAGCATCTTTTACGTGGCCTATACCAAGGATGACGTCAGCGACGCGAGTCAGCGCCCTGTCACCTTCAGCTTCAACGGCGGCCCAGGTTCTGCGTCCGTGTGGCTGCATCTTGGCTTACTCGGTCCGCGGCGCGTGCAGATGGGCGATGCGGGCGCGCTTCTTCCGCCGCCTTACAAGCTGGCCGACAACGACGTGTCGCTCCTCGACATCAGCGATCTTGTCTTTATCGATCCCGTTTCGACGGGCTATAGCCGCGCCGTTCCCGGCGAGGCGCCCAAGCAATTTCATGGCGTCGAGGAAGACGTGCAGTCCGTCGCGGATTTCATCCGCCTCTATGCAACTCGCAACAAGCGTTGGTCTTCGCCAAAATTCCTTGCCGGAGAAAGCTACGGCACGACCCGCGCCGCGGGCCTTTCCGGCTATCTCCAACAGCGCTACGGCATGTATCTCAATGGCATCGTGCTGATTTCCGCGATCCTGAATTTCGAGACCGCGGAATTCGACACCGGAAACGATTTGCCCTACATCCTCTATCTACCCACTTACACGGCGATCGCCTGGTATCACAAGAAACTCCCCGCGGACTTGCAGGGCGATTTGCAAAAAGCCATCGAGGAGTCGCACAAGTTTGCTGTTGGCGAATACGCGGACGCGCTCATGGTCGGCGA
>Ga0066660_10000684_pt1 | contig 12810 bp, 11 predicted proteins | sample GraSoiAngelo_109_FD_75177 | JGI IMG/M metagenome (GOLD analysis project Ga0066660, IMG submission 75177) | Grasslands soil microbial communities from the Angelo Coastal Reserve, California, USA - 14_0903_12_20cm | ecosystem: Environmental > Terrestrial > Soil > Grasslands | place: USA...
ACGTTTAATTTTCAGTTGCACTGAGCGGCAGCCCGCTCGGCGCATACTGGTTTTGTTCGGGTCCTCGGTTCTCGGCACGTATTCGAAGGGGGTAGAAAATTATGCTTCGTCCAGCTCTCCGCGCGACTGCTCTAGCGGTGTTGCTTCTAGCCGTTATTTGGACCGTCCCCAGCTTGGCCATCAGCAAGGAGTTCAATCAATCCTATCCGCTCCAGCCCGGCGGTTCCTTGGAGTTGCAAAATGTCAACGGAACCGTGGATGTTCAGGGATGGGACCGCAACGAGATTGAAGTGCACGCGGTAAAGACTGCCAAGCACAAGGAGTCCGATCTGGAGCGTGTTTCCATCGAAGTTGACGTCCGGCCGGACGCCATTTCTATCGGCACTCGCTATCCGCAAAATGAGGGCGTAGAAGTGGCGGTGGAATACACCATCCACGTTCCGCACGGCGCGCGCGTCGAGCATATCGGCACGGTGAACGGCACGCTGCGCATTGCCGGTGTCGAAACCGTGGAAGACCTGCATACCGTGAACGGCAATATCGAAGTGTTCGAAGCCGGCGGGAGTGTTCACGCGCACACAACGAATGGCAATGTGCACTTGGAGTTGGTGCGTCTCCCAGACAAGACCGGCGCCACCGCCGAAACTACGAATGGTTCTCTGGTTCTCGCCGTGCCATCCGACATGCAGGCGGACGTCGAAGCTCGCTGTCTGAATGGAAATTTCTCTTCCGAACTCCCTATTACCATGGAGAGTAACCAGCGTCCCCGGGAGATGCATGGCAAATTGGGCCGCGGCGGCGCTCCGATTCACTTGCGCACGGTGAATGGCGGGATTCGGATGGTCATTCTGCGGTCGACCGTCTGACGATTTTCTGTTTGGCGCGTCTAACCGCTCTAGGAGGATGGGAGGAAAATGAACAAACGAAATTTGTTTACGATTGGCGGGGCGGTGGTCCTCGGGCTCGCGCTGGTCGCTCTGCCCGCCAATTCCGCAAGACCGCAAAAGGCAGATGATTCCAAGATCGCGCACTTAGAGCAAAGGATCGAGGAGCTGGAGGCGAAATTACAGGCGCAGATGGAGAGTCAGCAAGTTCAAGCGGCCGAACTGGCTGACGCGGACGCGCTCGAGGCGCCGCAGGCTATCGTCCAGGAGCATCAGGAGCCCGCGCAGGTCGAAGTCCTGCCGAGCATCGAACCAGACGATTTGAATATTGTCATCGGCGACGACGGTTCGAGTTGGCTCGGCGTCGAAACTCACGAAGTGACGCCCGACAAGGCCAAGGAGTTGAAACTTTCTGCCGAGCGCGGCGTGGTCCTGGGAAAAATCGTTCCCGACAGTCCCGCGGCCAAGGCAGGCCTCAAGGAAAATGACGCGGTGACAGAAATCAACGGACAGCGCGTCGAAGGCGCGGCGCAATTTCGCCGCATGATCCATGAAATTCCGGCGGGCCGCAGCATCCAGCTCACCGTGTGGCGTGATGGGCGCACGCAAACCATTAGCGCGACCCTCGGCAAATCCGAAGAGCGTCACCACGCCATGAAGATGGTGGCGCCGACTCCCGGGACATTCGCTTTCCGCATGCCCGAGATCCCCGAAATCCCTTCGATGGAGTGGAACGGCGGCATGCTCCTCGGCGGGCAGCCCCGGCTCGGCATTGATGCGGAAGATCTTAGCGGACAGCTCGGCGCATTTTTCGGTGCGCCCGATGGTGAGGGAATACTCGTCCGCGACGTCAACTCCGGTTCACCCGCGGAAAGGGCTGGCGTGAAAGCGGGCGATGTCATCATCTCGTTCAACGGCGGTCGGATCCGTTCCGTCGGGGAGCTTCGCGAAAAGCTCTCGGCGAAGCGTGAAGATAAGGATCGGACCGTAAAGCTGGGCGTTCTGCGCAACAAGAATGAGGTTTCGCTCACCGTTGAGTTGCCCGCCCCCGCCGCGCATACCAAGCGTCTGGTCTCCCGTCGCACTAGCATCTAGCGGAAACTGATCCCCTCAGGCCCCCGACCCCATCGGGGGCCCTTTTTTATTCCCCCCTTAGCTTATGAACACACGCGCTGTCGCGGTTTGCTCGCCCTTGCTGACAGCTGGGTTAGGCACGTGAGTTTTCCCGACCCGAGTGACTCCCAGGGAAGTTCGCGGACCCGCTCACGGCGCTAGGGGCGGCAGCGAAGAGAATGCCGCATCGAACGCGGAATAGGGGAACCACCAGCCCGCCATCTGAGACATGAGCAGCTTCCTCGGTCCGGCGCGGAGTCTGATTGTCTTCGAACGGAAGACAGGCTATAAGTTTCCTGATGCCCGAAGCCGTCATCACTGTCGAGTCTCTCGGGAAATCGTTTCCCCCTGCGCGCAGTGGTTGGCGCGCTTTTTTCCAGCCCTTCGAAAAGCCCACGGCGGTCGCACTGGCCGGAGTGTCGTTTGAAGTTCAGGAAGGAGAGGCGCTTGCGCTGCTCGGCGCCAACGGCGCGGGCAAATCCACACTCCTCCGCATTCTGGCAACACTCCTTGTCCCCACTCACGGCCACGCGCGCGTCGCGGGACACGACACCGTCCACCAGTCGCGCGATGTTCGCCGGCGCCTGGGTTATCATGCGGGCACGGACCACGGCTTCTACGCGCGGCTCACCGCGCGTGAAAATCTGCTCTTTTTCGGCCAATTGAATCGGCTTTCGAGTTCCTCCGCGACCCAACAAATCTCACAACTCGCCGAACAATTTCAGCTGGGCGAAGCACTCGACCGTCAAGTGCGCACACTTTCCACCGGCACGGTCCAGCGTCTCAGCCTGGCTCGCGCCCTTCTCCATCGGCCCAGCGTTTTGCTGCTCGACGAGCCCACGCGCAGCCTCGACGCTATTGCCGCTGTGGAGTTTCGCCGCTTCCTGAAATCGGAAATCCTGCGCCATGGCCAAACTTCGCTGCTCTTCGCTTCCCACGCTCTCCACGAGGTCGCGCTTCTCGCCGACCGCGTGGCCGTGATTGACGCTGGTCGCCTCCTGGCTTGCGACACGGTCTCCACGCTAAAGCGGAGCACCGGCGCTTCCTCGCTCGAAGAAGTCTTTCTCCGTCTTACGGGACACCATGCGGCCGCATCCAGCGGAGACCACATGCTATGATCCTCATCCTCCGCGAGTTGTGGCTTTTCTTCTGGCGCGACCTCGGCATTGCGCGCACCTATCGCACCGTATTCGTTCTGGAAGGCATCGAAGCACTCTTCGGCGCTGCCATGTTTTATTACCTGGCTCGCTTCGTGGACACCCCCGCGCTCCAGCACGCCTTGCCGCAAGGAGGCAGTTATTTTGCTTTTTCACTCGTTGGTTTCGTATTTCTTGATTATTTCAACGCCGCGTTGGACACCTTCGATCGCAGCCTGGAGGAAGCGCGGGACACCGGCACACTCGAACATCTTCTGGTCACGCAAACTTCGCTCCCTGTCTTTGTCGCGGGATCAGCGATTTATCCCTTCGCCGCCGCCACACTGCGAATCGTCGTCTACCTAGCCTGGGGAGCAGCGCTTTTTGGCTTTCCGTTGCACGCCGCGAACTGGATCGCAGTCTTCACCGTCCTCCTGGTCACTCTGCTGGCGTTCTCCGGGCCGGGGATTCTTTCCGCGAGTTATCGCCTGCTTTTCAAGCGCGGCAATCCCGCCAAATGGTTTTTCCTGGGTGTTTCAAGCATTGTCGGAGGCATGCTTTTCCCGGTCAGCATTTTGCCGGACTGGCTTCAGTTCGTTGCGCGTCTCAATCCAGTCACCTACGCGCTGGAGGCGATGCGCGCCTCGCTGTTGGGAGGCCTGGGCGTCACGGCGCTTTGGCGCCCTCTCGCCATTTTGCTTCTCTTTGCGGCCGTGCTTCTGCCGCTTTCGATGAGCGTCTTTGCCTGGTCGCTTCGCCGCACCAAGGTCACCGGTACTCTTACCCACAGTTGAAAAAAGGCCGGCTCCGCCTAGCGGAACCGGCCGGAAAACAATAACTTGAACTGACTAAGATTTCTTTTTCTTTAGATTTACTTTTGTATCAATACCGGGAGCCATCAGCTGAAGCTGTTCGAGCCCCTGCTTGGCCTGCTGGCCCCAGGTTCCGTTGGGATCCAGCTCGACCGCCTTCTGGTAGGCTTCGATGGTTCCCGGCGCGAACTGCACCTGTTCTTTATCGCCGACTTTCTTCGTGGTCATCTTGTAAACCAGCGAAGCCCCCAGGAGATACCAGGTCTGCGCACTCTTGGGATCGAGCTCGGCGGCTTTCTGCAAGGGTTCGATGGCGTCGCCGAGACGGTTCGCGTTGTACAGGCTGATCCCAAAGTTGCGCCATGCGGTTGCCGCATTCGGCGGGTCAAGTTCCGCACTCTTCGTATACGCGGCCTTGGCCTCCTCGATCTTTCCCGCACGTGCCAGCACGTTGCCCAAGTTGTTGTAATACCCCGGTACGTCGGGTTTGGCGGCGATAGCCTGCTGGTACGCCTGAGCAGCATCTTCGTTGCGGCCCGCGGTGTCGTAAGCTTCTCCGAGCTTGAACCACACTAAGTGCGCATTGGGATCTTTCTCCCCGAGGTTCTTGGCGGCCTCCTGGAATTCCTTTACCGCCTGATCCGAGAGGTCCGTCAGCTTCTGCTTGAGGACATCGCGCTGATCCGCGGGGGCCTTCTGCAGATCAATCTTCGCCTGCTTTTCTTGATCGATGAGGGCATTGCCCGCATTGAAGTGCGCTTTGAGGCCCTCCATTTTGCTCTTGGCCTCTTCCGCCTTCTTCACTTGTTCTTGCGCCTCGGCCCCCTGTTTGGAGACGATGTCCTTGAAGTTGAGATCCACTTTCGCATCTTCGCCGCTTTGTACTCTGCACTTGGCCTCGTAGGGTGCTTGTTTGTCATTGGGCGGTGGGAATACAACAAACAAGCTGTAAATGCCCGAGCGCAGGGTAGGGAAGCTAAATTTGCCTCCGCCATCCGTCTTGGTCTCCTGCTTTGCGCCCTGATCGCTGACCGCTCGAATGACAACGTCGGCCCAGGGCTTGCCATTCACATCCATGATCGAGCCGCTAATCGATCCTGTCTGGGCCGCAGCTCGCGGTGCAAGTACACTTGCCAGCACGGCCGCGAGGATTGCGGCGAGCGCCCACGACTTATGAAAACGCTTCATGCTCCATTCTCCTTTTTCACGGGGGAGACCCGCCCGGAGTGTCCGGGCTGTGCGCCCCATTATCTCTCTCATGCCGGCCGATTCCAAGCTCAGTGCCCGGCAGAAACGGTTCGCCGGTAGGGGATGGGGTCCGGCACGCCGACTTCCGAGAATGCGCGCAAGCGCAGCAGGCAGCTATCGCAAGCGCCGCAAGCACTATCTTCGTTCTGGTAGCACGACCAGGTTAGATGCAGTGGCGCACCCAGTGCGATGCCCCGCCGGATGATCTCACTCTTTTTCAAGGTGATGACCGGCGTTACGATTGCAATTTGCGTTTCCGGTCTCGTGCCCACGCGGATCAATTCCTGAAACACGCGATAATATTCCGGCCGGCAATCCGGATAGCCGGAGCTGTCTTCTGCCACCGCTCCGATGTAAATTGCTCCCGCGCCGATCACTTCTGCCCAGCTCACCGCCACGGAAAGAAAATGCGCATTCCGAAACGGGACGTACGTTACCGGAATCGCACTGTCATGCGGGCCCGACGCGCCCAATTCATTTTCCGGAACGGAGATGCTCTTGTCGGTGAGCGCGGATCCGCCAACCGCACGAAAGTGATCGAGTCGCACGACAAGCCGTTCGCGCGCGCCGTAGAAATTCGCGATGTCATCGAACGCGCGCCGTTCGCGCTCCTGGGTGCGCTGGCCGTAACTCGCATGCAGCAAGGCCATGTTTGACGCGCCGTGACGTTCGCGCGCAACCGCCGTGCTCACGCAGGAGTCCATCCCGCCGCTTAAAAGCACCACCGCCTTTTTCCGATCCGTTCCTATCACCACTCTAACCGCTCCCCCCGCGCCTGGTATCCTTTGCTTCCTTTACCTCATTAACCTCATTTTCTTCCTTTTCCTTAAACGCCCTTGGTCGCCGGGTCCCAGATGAACTTGTGCAGTTGCAGGCCCAGCCGTACTGGCAGGCCGTCAGTCAGAATCCATTCCACGAGCATGCGCGGCTCGAGACCGGGCCATTTCCCTTGCGGATCCTCGAACACCGGTGAAAACAAAACCTGCTTCACCCGCCGCGCCAGGCCGTGCTGCCACGTAAAATCCCGCGCAAATTCATAGTCGCGCCGCGTGGAAAGCACGAACTTCACTTCATCATTTTCGGACAGGGCCTCGAGATTGCGCATCTCGAAGGTGTCCGGCTCGCCCGAATCGGGACACTTCACGTCCACAATCTTGACGACTTCACGCGGCAGCTTCCCGATGAATCGCTCCCCGCTGGTCTCGATCAGGACCGCGTAATTCGCAGCCAGCAGCTTCTCCGCGAGCGGATAAATTTCTTCTTGCAGCAAGGGTTCCCCGCCTGTCAATTCGACCAGCGGAACTGAAGCTTGTGAGCCGGACATTTTCTCCGAACGTCCCGCCAGTTCATCCACGCGCGCCAATATTTCCTCGACGCTCATCTTCTTTCCGCCATGAAACGCGTACGCAGTATCACACCACGTGCATCGCAGGTTGCAGCCGGTCAGACGTACGAATATGCACGGCAGGCCCGCGCGCGTGCCTTCACCCTGAATCGACTTGAAGATTTCTGTGATGACCATGATTTGGAGTGCCGCGGCTTACCCCGGCTCCTGCGGGTGCCGGGCTGCCGCTTTTTCTGCTCTGCACGGACCCTTGCAACTTACGCCCGATGGGAATTCGTTTTGCGCCCTGCCCGACGCGACAACCAGTAAATCATGCCGAAGAAGAGAATCATTGCAATAATCAGCCGCAGATAGCCCGGCGCTATTCCCATGTACCGCAGGACGACAATGTAGCCCGCCGCAACGAGCAGCGCGGGAATCATGATGATGAAAAACGATTGATTCATCGGCTCACCCGTTTTTCGAACAGCTACGCCCCGGGCCGGTACTGCGCCCGGCTGGTATCCGTCTCCCACAAAATCACGTCCGTAACGCGCGCACCGGGCGGCAGTTGCTTCAATTGCCGCGTGACTTCATCGTAGAAATACTTCGCTACGTTTTCCGCCGAAGGATTCACGGCCTTGAAAGGTTCGAGATCGTTCATGAACTGGTGGTCGAGTCTGCCCATGATCCCGCGGATCACCTGCTTGAGCTCTGTGAAGTCTACCAAAAGCCCGATCGAATCTAGCTGCGGCCCTTCGAGCGTTACGCGCACGCGATAATTGTGGCCGTGCACATTCTCGCACTTACCTCGGTATCCGCGCAGGGCATGTCCTGCCGAAAAAGTCTCTTCTACGCTGACTTGAAACATGAGTCTCCAAAACTGCGGTACCGCTTGCTGCGGATCTCCCGGGATCGTGGCCCTTCAGGAGGGACTTGCCGAATGGGCTCCCAGCCGCTTGGAGCTACGATGGGCGTCGAGAAACCGTGCGACCTCGGCCAGTTCGTGCGTCATCCTGTATTGTGGCAGCGACTCCAGGAAAATTTTACCATAGGGCATGCGCTGGAGGCGGGTATCCAGCAGTGCAAGGACGCCGCGGTCCGTCTTCGTTCGAATCAAACGCCCAAATCCCTGCTTCAACGCCAGCACCGCTTGCGGCACCTGAAATTCCGCAAAGGGGTTGCGTCCCTCGTCCTGAAGAGCGCGTACTCGCGCCGCCACAATCGGGTCGCTCGGCACCGCAAACGGTAGCCGGTCGACGATGACGCAGGACAACTGCTCGCCGGGCACATCCACGCCCTGCCAGAAGCTTGCCGTAGCAAACAGTACCGCCGCCTCGGTGTTTTTGAATCGTTCCAGCAGCACCGAGCGCGGCGCCGTGCCCTGCAACAACAGCGGAAATGTCACGCGCGAACGCACCCGCTCGAACAAATCATTCATCTGCGAATAACTGGTGAACAGGCAAAACGCCCGGCCCTGGCTCAGCTCCAGCAACTTCACGATTTCATCCGCGGCCTTCGTCGGGAACCCGGCATCGCGGACATCCGGCATCTTGCGCGGCAGGTACAGCAGCGCCTGCTTGGGATAATCGAATTCCGGCGGCAACGCGCGATCCTTGGCGTGATCGATTCCCAGACGCTGGCGAATGTAATCGAAGCGCCCGCCGACGGTCAAAGTTGCGGAGGTCAGGATCACCGTGTCGAATTGTTCGAAGAGCCGCGCCCGCAGAATCTGGCTGACATCGATCGGTGTTGCCGTCAGGAAGACGCCTTTATTCCTCCGCTCGTACCAATAGACGAAATTCCGCTCGTTTGATTCGAACAGGAATGCCAGCTCCTGGCGCAGCTCGAAGCTCCGGCGGGCCATGCGCGTCAGCTCTTCGGGTTTAGAGCTGAGCGCCGCAAATTCCGTCTCCATGCTTTTCAGCGACGACACCAGGAGATCGTAAGCTTCGCGATTCTGCTCCAGAAAGGCTTCCCGCTCGTTTTTCAGGAACGAGAACCGCCCCTCGCGCGGTGGAAACAATTCGAAAAGGCCGCGGCTGCGTTCCCTGATTCTTTGCGTCTTTCGCAGTAACGATGGCGTGCCAAGATGCAGCAAGCGCAGCGTTTGATCCGCATCGCGCGCCAGCTCTTCGAACCGGAAATTCGAAATCTGGCGCCCGAAATAGTCGCTGGCCACGTCTTCCATCTCATGCCCTTCGTCGAAGACCACCGCCGAGTATTCCGGCAAAATGCTGCCAAAATCGTCCTGCTTTAGCGCCAAGTCCGCAAAGAACAAGTGATGATTCACGATGATCAGGTCGGCTTCCTGCGCGCGCTGATGCATACCTGTCACAAAACAGGGATTAAACGACGGGCAATTCTTGCCCGTGCAGGTATCCCTTCTCGCGTCCAGCTTCCCCCAAAGCTCCGAATCATCCGGTAGGAATGTCAGCTCCGCGCGGTCGCCGGTCTCCGTCAATTTCGCCCAATCCTTGATCTGACGGAATGCATCCAGTTCCTCCATGCCCTTCAGCGGCGCTTGATCCTGCATCTGCTGAAGCTTCGAGAGGCACAGAAAATTCGCGCGCCCCTTCATCACCGCAACTGTCAGGTTCGGCGCAAAGTGTTTCTGAAGAAAAGGAATGTCTTTCTGGTAGAGCTGTTCTTGCAGCGATTTCGTCGCCGTGGAAACGACCACGCGCCGTCCGCTGCAAATTGCCGGTAAGAGATACGCCAGCGTTTTACCGGTGCCCGTGCCCGCTTCCACGATGGCGTGATGATGCGATTCAAACGCATCGTGCACCAATTCCGCCATCTCCAGTTGCGCCGGCCGGTATTCGTAGTCGGAGCTGACCGCCGCGCGGTCAAATCCGACCACCATGCACTTTTCGAGGAACCCGCCCGGGCCAAACACCTCATGCATCGAGGGTTTCGCCGGCCCCTCATTCGAACCCTCAGCGGCGCCATCTGGAGGGCTTTCGCTCACCGTCGGGTCATCCCCCATGGGCACATACTCGCGCGGGGCAGTCTTTGCCCCACGCTTGACTTTCGCTCCCGGGAAATCCCCCGCCGAATTGGATGCGTGCTTCGTCAGAAATCCGCCTTCACTCTCGCTCCACGAAACAGGGAGAGCAGTTACGATAACATACCCTTTCCCTCCGCTCCGCGGAGTGGCCCGCCCGCAGAGTGGTGGACATGGTATCTCGCTTGATTCGGGGCATTTAAGAGTTGAACAACCCGCCAGCTTTTGCTGCGCCTTCGCGCTTTCCCGCCGCGTTACATTCGGCACTGGGATTCTCCTGAGGGTATTCCTTTCCAGGGAGACGAAGGCAGGCTATTCTGTCGTGGGGTGCCACATGAATCGCAGCAAGGCTCTTTGGTCTCTTCCTGTTCTCCTGCTCGTGGCCTTGTCGCTAGCTGCCTGCAGCGGCCCCAAAGGGCCCTGCACCGTCAACTGCGGAGGAGGCGGCACCGCCACGGTGAGCTTGACGCTGGTCTCGGATCGTCCTCCGGCCAGCCCTGCTCTCCTCTCCTACCGGGTCACCATCACACAAATTACTCTCACTCCCACAGTTGGGACGGCCAGTGTCTTCACCCCCAGTGTCCTACCGGTCATCGAGCTAATGCGCTTCCAGAGTGACTCTGCCTTGGTCGGCACACTGTTACAGGTCCCCGCCGGCGACTACAGCAGCATCACGCTTTCCCTTGGCAGCCCTCAGATCACTTTTCTCAACAACACCAGCGCCACGATTACCAATGCTTCTTCTTTTTCAGGCACTTGCGCTGTGGGAGCAATCTGCACGATAAGCCCCAGCGTTTCCGGCCAGCCTCAAGTCTCTGGGACGCCGTTTCCGATTACCGTCTCCGCAAATGCCAAATTTGGCCTCGGCATTGACTTTAATCTGAGCAACTCCATCACCGTGGCAAGTGGAACTATGACTGTCACCTTCACACCTGCAACCGCTGGCACCAACGTGCTCTCCGCCTTCAATCTGCCCCGCAACTCCAACCTCACTGGCAACCAACTCGACCTCATCGAAGACTTCGTCGGTGTGGTCAGCGTCAGCGGCCAGAATGTCACCCTCACTTCTCCTACACGGGGAACCATCAGCGCTTCGACAACCACGAATACTGTCTTCGATCCAGATCCCTCAGGTTCGCTCTGCAGCACTCCTTCGCCAAGCTGTATCGTTGCCAACCAGGTGGCCAGCATCGATGGAATTCTCAACTCCGACGGCACGCTGTCCATCCAAGAATTCGAGCCGTTGCTCAATGCTCCGAAAGACGTCGTCGAAGGCACCGTGGTAGCGATCAACCAGAGCAGTCAATCTCAATTCACAATGGTCACTACCGACAAAGTCCAGGCCGCCACGGGCTCTCTCATCGGAGGTTTGAATGTCGGTGACCCCCTGACGGTTAACATCGGCCTGAATCCGAACGGCTTTCTTGTGGATACGAAGGGATTGATGGTGCGTCAGAACTTCAATAACGTATACGGAAATTTCGCTAACGCCACCACCACGGCAGCGATCCATCCCGGGCAGACCGTCGCCGTTCAGCTAACCGGCTTTACCGCCGGCACCGCCGGCGTCTCGGCCTCTTCCACCACTGATACCATTACACTGCGCTGGTCGCGGTTTACCGCCGCTCCAACGTCACAAGCGAGCCCGGCCTTCGATGTCAATGGCATCCCCGCTTACTTTAATATTACCGGGGCAAGTTTCTTTGAGGTGGAGACCTTCCTCGGCACACCCGGCGCGGACGGCGTTACCAATCTGGAAGGCATCCCGGATGTCAATGCTATCGACGACCTCAAATCCGTGGCCATCCGCGCGCTTTATCTGGAAAACACCGCCAACTCGGCTGCCCCGGTGTTCTTCGCCGCAAAAGTCCGGCAGCACTAATCGGAGCAGTTTTCCGCCTCCGCAAAAGGCAGCGGGCCGGTCTCCAGAATCTGGAGGCCGGCCCGCAATCTTTCCTAAACTGGAACGCGAACTTCCTCGGCGCCCCTGAAAGATCTGGCAACGCGTTTCAGCCATGATTCTTTCGGTCATCCAATTCCTTTCTGACTGTCAACTGAAAAGGGCCAACTAAAAACTCTATCTCACGCAGCCAGCGCCCCACCGACCGTGGTATTCGGCGGCAGCGGCGGCGTGAACGGCGCCGACGGCGCGCCCGGCGCAATGACCGGCTGGAAGCGCCGGTAAAGCGCCAGCGAAATTGCTCCGATGCCCCACAGTATCGCTGCAAACTTCACCCAGCCGCCCACGTGCGGAATCGTGGTGCACAAACGCACGATCACCAGCCCCACGGTCATTCGCCCGATCAGCGGCCAAAGCTCGCTTGTGCGGCCCATCAACCACTGCCCGATCACTGCTCCCACGATGATCTGCGCGAAATAAAGCGACGCATACCAAAGGAACAGCGTCGAAACACCGATGAACAGGCCCACCACGGTGACACATGCAATGCACGCGGCGATCGGCACGCCAAACAGCACCAGCACGCCCAATCCCGCCGTCGCGCCATACTGTTCGGCCGATTTCACCGCCTCCTGCGAAAACTTTGGCATCAACGCAAACAGCACCAGCCCAAACAAAATAAACGCCGCCGCCCAGATCACTTGCCAAACGTAGTAATGGCCATCCCGGTAGCTTTCCTTCCTCGCCATGTGCTTGAATTCCACTGGCGAAGCCAGCTTGGCCCCCGGCGAAACATTGGCCGGATGGTCGCCTTCAAAGCGAATCGGTCCGTCCACCTGCGCGCTCGATCCGATAATCAGCGAATGCCCTTTTTGGTGGATGCCGCCCCCCACGCCGCCAGTTACGTTCACTTCATCGCCATAAAAAAGTATGTCGCGGCCCAGATGCCCGTCCATCGCCAGCGTGCCACCAAACATGGTCACGCCGCCCCCCACTTTCCCCGTGGCATCCACCGTCACTGCATCGCCGAACCAGGTAATGTTTTTCCCCAGCGTCCCGGAGATGACCGCGGTATTCCCCGCAGAGCGTATATTGCCGTCGACCGTACCGCGAATCCGCAAATACCTGCCGGCGCTGATCACGTCTCCGGTCACGTGCCCGTCGATATCGATATCTTTGCCCGCCGCAATAACATCGCCGTTCACCGTGCCTTCCACGCGCACCCGCTCACCGACGAGATAAATGTCCCCCTTGATCGTTTCATCCTTGCCGACCGTTGGACTCTGTCCCCCGCGATGCTCCGTCGCCGAAACCGCCGTAGGCAGTGCCAGCACGGTGCAGAACCCCGCGAAGACCAGCGCCAGCGCCGCTCCGCGCCGGATCCGG
>Ga0066660_10000689_pt1 | contig 12752 bp, 13 predicted proteins | sample GraSoiAngelo_109_FD_75177 | JGI IMG/M metagenome (GOLD analysis project Ga0066660, IMG submission 75177) | Grasslands soil microbial communities from the Angelo Coastal Reserve, California, USA - 14_0903_12_20cm | ecosystem: Environmental > Terrestrial > Soil > Grasslands | place: USA...
GATCTTTCGGCAGCTCGCTGAGGTCGCCGATCTTCTTGTTGACGAGCGCCACCATCTCCTTGAGCCGCTTTTCGTCGCTGCCGGCAAACGCACGCAGGCCCCGCCCGATGTCGTAGTGCAGCACGATCGACCAGCGGCCAAACAACTGTTGCGCGAGAAATTCGGCGAGGACGCCGTACGGCGGCGGATCGTCGCCGCCAGTCCGGAACAGATCGTACGTGTTGCCATGAAGCACGAACGCGGCGGTCGTTCCGGAAAAAAAGAGATCGGCGAGCTGCGCCGCCCACGGTGGAAACCACTCGGGCAGCTTTTCCGCGGGACGGCGCACCGGTTCAGGCGTCATGCTGCAGCGCTTTTCGCAGATCGGCCTCGAGGATCGCCGGCGGATCTTCGAGCTGATCGGCCATTCCGGTCAGATGCTGGAGCTCGGTGACCGCTTTCTCGGTCTGCCGCATGCTTTCCGCGGCGGAATCCACCTGGCTGCTGAGGAAGTCCGGATCCTGGCGGTTGACTGCCATCTCGGCGAGCGCCTGAATCTTCCCTTCGATCCGATCGAGCTCGATCGACACGAACTCGGCGTTCTTCCGAGCGCGTCCCGAGTTGTCGAGACGCAGCTCGCACATCGCGATGCTGTCCTGCAGCGAGCGGACGATGCGGTCGTCGCCCCCCTGCGCGGCCGCGAAGCTCTTTCGAAGCTCGGCGAGCCGCGTCGAGATTTCCTTCTCATCGATCGTCGCGAGGAATCTGTCGAGCGCAGCCTTGGAGAGCAGCAGGCGCAGGAACAGCCACAGGAGTCGGTCCAATCCTGGAGTGCGGATTTCTTCGGCGCTGCTCGACTGGTCGCCGGCCGCGCCGCGCACCCCGGCGGCGATGCCGCGCATTTCGAGGCAGCGGGCGTGCAGCCGCTCGAACCGCGCCCGCGCGTCGGGTGGAAGCCCCGCGAGCATCGAGACGAGCGATGCGCGCGGCTGAATCGCCGAGGCGGCGACTTCACCCTTCGCAGCGGCGTGCACCTTCGCATCGATTGCCGCGCGGAAACGAGGCACCGACAGCAATCCGGCCAGATAGGTCAGCTCCCCGGCCGCGACGAGCGGCAGCAGGGCGCCGGTCATCGGCATCAGCGCGGCGGCAGCCGTTCCGCCGAGAAAGAACAGCAGGTTCCACCGAAACAGAAAGGCTTCCTTCAGATACGCGCCCATGCCGGCGCCGCGTGGAGTCTGTTCGGCTGCCATCGTTGCTCAATCGCCCGGGCGCGTCGACGCGGCCAGACCGGCCATCACGTCGCGGATTTCCGAGACGCGATCGATGAACGCGCGTTCGCGAAGCATATCCTGTGGCGGCAGGGTCGGCGGCGGGATTGTCATCTCACGAATGATCGTGCCAGGCGCCGACGAAAAAATGTAGACGCGATCGCCCAGGTACACCGCTTCCTCGATCGAATGCGTGACGAAGAACACCGTCGCTTCGGCCTCCCGCCACAACTCGACGATCAACTCCTGCATGTGGAGGCGCGTCGTCGGATCGAGCGCGCCGAACGGCTCGTCCATGAGAATGATGCGCGGCGAGAGAATGAGCGTCCGCGCAATCGCCACGCGCTGCCGCATGCCGCCCGACAGCTCGTTCGGGAACTTCTGCGCGTCGCGCGCCACGTCGAGGCCGACCTTGGCAATCCACTCCCGCGCGCGCTCGCGCCGCTCGGCCGCCTGCACGCCGCGGCACTCGAGCCCGAACGCCACGTTGTCCTCGACCGTGCGGTTGTCGAACGACGTGTAGTCCTGGAAGACCATGCCGCGGTCCGAGCCCGGCTGCTCGACCGGTTTGTCGGCGACGAGCACGGCGCCTTCGGTCGCCGGATGGTGCGGCCGCAGGCCGGCGATCAGCCGCAAGACCGTCGACTTGCCGCAACCCGAAGGCCCCAGGATCGCGATGAATTCCCCCTTTCCCGGCAGGTCGGGAACCGAAAAGCTCACGTCGCGAATGATCGTGACGTTCCCGAACTGCTTGGTGACGCCGCGAAACTCGACGACGTTGGGAACCGCTCCCGCCGCGGCTGCGCGATGCTCGTCCATCAATCGTCCATCAATCGTCCATTAATCCTCGGGGGCCCGATGAGGGAACAGGCCCCGCTGGAACCAGAACAGCATGCGATCGATTCCGTACGCGAGCGCGCCGATGATGAGGAGGATCAGGATGACGTGCTCCGACAGCCCGCGCCGCTGGCTCGTCATCAGCAGATAGCCCAGCCCGTGCTGCGCGTTGATCAATTCCGCCAGCATGATGTAGCCGAAGGCGAGGCCGAAGAGATGCCTCAGGCTGTTGTAGATGTCCGGCAGGGCGAGCGCGACGAGCACCTTGCTGACGATCTGCGCGGGCCTGGCGCCGAGCGTCTGCGCCGTCTCGACGTAGCGGTCCGGCACGTTCACGATGGCGGCAACCGCGTCCGAATACACGAACGGCACGCACGCGATGAAGATGAACATCACCTTCTGGGTCTCGTCGATCCCGAACCACAGAATGGTCAGCGGGATCAACGCGGCCACCGGAAGGTTGCGGCCGAACAGGGCGAGCGGCGCGCCGGCGGCCTCGACGACGCGCCACGATCCTGCGACGATGCCGAACGGAACGCCGACGAGCGCGGCGAGCCCGAACCCGACGAGGACGCGCCGAAGCGTCGCGGCAATGCTTTGAAGGAGCGCGCGTTCGCGCAGCAGGCTCGGAAAGCTCCGAATCACTTCGGCCGGACTCGGCAGGATGACCGGAGACACGAACCGATTCTCCGCGCCGGCGCCGAGCGTCGCGATCCACCAGAGCAGCACGACGACAGCAACGGCCCCGGCGCCGACGAGACGCCGGGCCGACCGGGGCGGCGCGATGCGCAGTGCGAATAGGGTCGGCTTCGCGGCGGGCGACGACATTTATTTGGGCGCCGACGTCGCCTCCGCCGGGTACACCTTGATCTCCACGCGCCGGTTCTTCGCGCTGTTCTCGGGATCGGCGGGATCGAATGGCCGATCCCATCCCATCCCGGCCGATGCGAACTGATTCGGCTGCAGCGAGGGGAACTTCCGCACGAGCGCTTCCTTGACGGCGTTCGCCCGGTTCAATGACAGCTCCTGAACCAGGTTCTTCGGCACCTGCCCCTTCATCGATCCGTCCGCGTGCCCTTCGATGACGATGCGCGCCGCGCCGAACTGACCGGCCAGCTTGCCGACTTCCTCGACGACGAAGGTGACGTTCGGATCGTAGAGCTCTTCGACTTCCTTGCCGTCGACGTTCCGCGTCACCTTCTTGGTGAGATCCCACGAATTGGGAAAGAAGTGAATCACGATGGTCTTCGTGAGGATCTCGTTCTTCTCGCCCTGAATCGATCCGGCGCTCGCCGGCGCGAAGTGCACGTCGTACTCGTTCTTCTGGCTCGCGTACTTCGCGTCGCTCCCGAGCTTCTGGACGACGGTGAAGTCCATCACCTGATCGAATGGCGTCTGATCGGTGACGGCGCCGATCTTCTTGTAGAGGAAGTACGCGGTCGTCCACGTCCGCTCGAAGTTGGTCGGGTTGTTCTGGTTGAGGAAGAACTCGCGGTTCTCGGCGTAGTTGGTCGAGTGCGCGTCGCCGAGCATGCCGAGCGCGTCGCTCTCCGGAATCGAGTAGCCGGTCGCCATCAGCTTGGCGACCTTCTGCCTGGCGTCCTGCGCCTTCAGGTCCTGCATCGCGTCGAAGATGCCGCGCGCGAGCCCTTCCATGACCTCGGGGTTGTCGTTCGCGAAGTCGGCGCGCGCGAACCAGACGTCGGCGATCAGCTTGTTGGCCGTCGACGTCGTGACGAGCATGTGATTGCCCTTCACCTTCTCGAGGTTGTAGATGTCGGGCGCCCAGCTCACGCAGCCGGCGATGCGCTTGTCGGCGTTGAACGCGGCGGCCGCCTGGAACGCGTCCTGCGTGAACTTGAAGTCGACTTCGGCGGGCTGCACGCCCGCGTTGATGAGCGCGTTGAGGATGAAGAAGTGCGACGGCGAGTTCTGCGCGAGCACGATCGTCTTCCCGCGCAGATCGGCCATCGTCTTCACCGCATCGCGGACGATGATGCCGTCGCCGCCGTTGGACCAGTCGACCTGCTGGTAGACGCGCGGCATCACGCGCGTGTCCTTGCGCAGCCCTTCGAGGAACAGCGGCAGCATGTCGAGCGTGGCCCACCCGACGTGCAGGTTGCCGGCGGCGTACGCGTCGCGCATCGCGATCGGATCGTCGATGAGCACGAGCTCCACCTTGAAGTCCTTGCCGCCGGACGTCTTCCACACCTTGGCTGGCTTGAATCCGTTGTTCGCGAAGATGATCGGGCTCCAGCCGGCCCACACGTTGATCGCGAACCGCATCGTGCGATCCGCCATCGGCTTGTAGGTCGAGATGCCCTTGACGGCCGGCAGCTTCGCCGCCGGCACGTACTTGTATTCCTTGACCGTCGTGATTCCGGCGCTGTCCGGCGCCTCGGCGCCGCCCTTCATCTGCTTCAGTTCTTCGGTCGAGATCTGGTCGCCCTGCCGGCCGGGCCCGATCTGGCCGTATCGCCAGAGGGCGAGGCCGACGAGGCCGATGACTACCAGCAGGACCGCGACGTAGAACACTGGTCTGGGCTGTCCATTCGCCATGGTCGGAATCCTCGAAGACAATCTTCTAGTTCGTCTGCTTCTCCGTCGCCGGACCGAGATCCTTCGCGCTCTGGGCGACCGGCGTGGTTTCCGGCGATCGCATCCCGAGCTCGACCTCGAAATCCTGCAGCGCCTGCTCCGCGAGCTGACCCTGCATCCGCTCCTCGGCCTTGATTTCGGCGATCCCCTTCTCCGAGAGATCCGCGGCCACGCGGACCTTGCCGCGATTCTGATCGATCTTCTGCTGGATGACGCCTTCGATCTGGCCGAAGTCGGTCGTCAGGTTCACGTCGAACGTTTCCGACAGCTTCGCGATCTCGGCTTCGGCGGAGCTCATCTTCAGCTCTGCGTCGTATTTCTGGATCTTTTCCCGCAGCTCGATCAGCTTGGTGTTGGCGTGCTGAATCTTCCTGAGGCTGTTGCCGTACGCCGTCTCGTGCATCTGCAGCTGCTGTTCGTTGGCGCCCAGCTCGGTCTTCGCCTTCTGCAGCTCCAGGGCGAACTTCGCGGCGGTCGCCCGATCGCCGGCCTTCAGGTACGCCTTCGTCTCCGCCTCGAGCTTCTGCACGTGCGTCCGGTTCGTGACGACCTGGCGCGTCACCCGCTCGACCAGTCCGCGGTACTGCTCGAGGCCGGTGCGTCCCTCCTTGAGCTGCTCCACTGCCCGGTCGTACTCGTATTGCAGCTGCGCGATGGGGTCGGATTCCCAGAACAGATTCGCCACCTTGTTGATCTGCGCCATGAATGCCGACCAGAACTTGTGAAGGATCACGACGTCTCCTTTGGCAATGCTATGTACGACGTGGTTACTTTTTGACCGGTTCCCGTTCCGCTTCCGCCGGAGCTTCGGCGAGGATTTTGCCGCGGTACACGTCGTCGAGCGCCTTGCGAAGCTCGGCGCCCGTGCCGGCGCCGAGCACGTCGCCCCCCACCTCTTTCAGGAACGCGAACTTCTCGGGGCTCGTATCGAAGGCGACGAAGTAGATCTGCACGGCGCCGTCGCTCTTGCGGAAGATCTCACGCGCCACGTCGACCGGAGAGCGGCCGCTCGTGTTCTCTCCGTCGGTCACGACGAGCAAGTACTTGCGGAACGTGCCGGCGCGATAGAGGTCGGGCCGCGCGGCACGCAGCGCCTCGCCGATGGCGGTGCCGCCGCCGGGGCGCGGCAGCCGGTCCAGCGCGTCGCGAACCGCAGCTCGATCGTACGCGCGAATCGCGAGCAGCCGCTGGACGTTGCTCGAGAAGCTGTAGATGCCGATTTTGATCGGAAAATCCGGTCGCTTCGCGATGAACGCCTCGGTTGCGTCGAGCATCGCCTCGAGCGCTTCGAGCGCGACCACGTATTTCGGCCGCGTGTCGCCGGGCGCCTCCTGCCGCATCGATCCCGACGTATCGACGAGGATCGCCACGGCCGCGCCGAGGCTTTCTTCGACGTCGGACTGATAGCTGGCAGCCGACTCGACCTCCTCGCGCGCGCGCCGATCGGCCCGCCGATCGTGGCGGCGTCCGCAGCCGAGCTGAATCGCGACTGCGCTGACAATGCACACCACCCATATCGCCGACCATACGGCGGCCGGGCGGCCTCGCGCGTTCCGGTTGGTTGACATCGGAGATGGGACGGTGTGCTTCGGTGCAGTCTAGCGTTTGAATGTTTCCGGATCAACGCTCGGCGACCAGCCGCTTCCGGGCTCTGGCCAGCTCCTCGAGCTGCGCCTTCGACGGCTTCGGGAACTCGAGGTGCAGCGCCTCGATCGCTTCGATGATGAGCTCCGCAATCGTCACGCGGGTAAACCACTTGTGGTCGGCCGGCACGATGAACCACGGCGCGTGCGGCGCGCTCGTCCTCGACAGCGCTTCCTCGTAGGCCTTCATGTAGTCGTCCCAGAGACTCCGTTCGTCGAGATCGGCCGCCGAGAATTTCCAGTTCTTCGACGGATGGTCGAGCCGCTTCAGGAACCGGCGCCGCTGCTCCTTCTTCGACATGTGCAGGAAGAACTTCAGGATCAGCGTCCCGTTGCGCGCCAGGTACTGCTCGAACGCGTTGATGTCTTCGAAGCGTTCGTTCCAGATGTCACGCGTCACGAGCGGCGGCGGCAGCTTCTGATGCGCGAGGATCTCGGGGTGGACGCGAACGACGAGCACTTCCTCATAGTAGGAGCGGTTGAAGATGCCGATTCGACCGCGCTCCGGCAGCGCTTTCACGGTCCGCCACAGGTAGTCGTGGTCCAGCTCTTCGTCGGAGGGCCGCTTGAACGAGAAAACCTGCGTGCCCTGCGGATTCAAGCCGCTCATCACGTGCTTGATCGCGCTGTCCTTTCCGGCCGCGTCCATCGCCTGGAAGATCAGCAGGACGGCCCAGCGATCCTGCGCGTACAGCCGCTCCTGGAGCGCCACCAACCGCTCGATTCCCCGCGTCAGGAGATCGCCGGCCTTCTCCTCGTTCTTGAACGGCCGCGTGTCGGCCGGATCGTACCGGCGCAGCTTCACCTTGTGGCCCGGCCGAACGCGGAAGCGACCGAGATTCATCGATCAGAACGCGCCTGGCGTCGCGGGGACCACGAGGTCGGCGCCGGTTGCCTGTTTCACCCGTTCGATTGTCGTGTCCGAACCGATTTCCTTCAGCACCAGTCCGCGAGGCGTGACCTCGATGACGGCGAGCTCCGTGACCATGAGATTCACGACGCGCATGCCGGTGAGCGGCAGCGTACACGACTTCAGGATCTTGTGGCCGCCGTCCCTCGTCGTGTGCTCCATCGCGACGATGACTTTCTTCGCGCCGGCGACGAGATCCATCGCGCCGCCCATCCCCTTCACCATCTTGCCGGGGATCGTCCAGTTGGCGAGGTTGCCTTCCTGATCGACCTGCAGCGCGCCGAGCACGGTGAGATCGATGTGGCCGCCGCGCACCATCGCAAACGAGTCGGCGCTGCTGAAATACGAGCAGCCAGCGATTTCGGTGACCGTTTCCTTCCCCGCGTTGATCAGATCGGGATCGACCTGGTCGTCGGTCGGAAACGGACCGATGCCGAGCAGGCCGTTCTCGGAGTGGAGCGTGATGTGGACGCCGGGCGGAATGTAGTTGGCGACGAGCGTCGGCATGCCGATGCCGAGGTTCACGTAGTCGCCGTCCTTCAGCTCCCGTGCGACGCGCCGCACGATTCGTTCGCGCGAATCCATCGAGGTACCTTCGTGATTACAAAACGTAAACGCAGACGTTCGCAGAGCCCGCAGAGTTCAATCAACCACGGAGACACAGAGACACTGAGCGCCTCGGTTCGGCGGCGGCGCAACGCGCCGCGCACGGACGAAGTCGGACGGATTCACGAACCAAGCTTCAATCCCACTTGGTTCGTGAATCCGTCCGACCTCGCCCGTGCCAGCCGGCCCGCTACGCGGGCCGGCCGCCGAACCGATCGGCGTTCACACTCTGCGGGCTCTGCGCTCTCCGCGTTTGAATTTTCTCCGTGTCTCTGTGTCTCTGTGGTTTTCGTGTCGTCTCTGTGTCTCTGTAATCTTCGTGTCTTCGTGGCCGACATCGTCACGCCTTGCGCACCGTACGCTTCTCGATGCGCTTTTCGTACCTCTCTCCCTGCAGGATGTGCTTCACGAAAATTCCCGGCGTGACGACGTGATCCGGATCGATCGCGCCGGGCTCGACGAGGCGCTCGACCTCGGCGATCGTCACCGCGGCGGCGGGCGCCATCACCGGATTGAAATTGCGCGCCGTCCGGCGATACACGAGGTTGCCGAGCGAATCGCCTTTCCACGCCTTCACGAACGCGAAGTCGGCGCGCAGCGGTCGTTCGAGGACGTACGGTTTGCCGTCGATCGTCCGCGTTTCCTTCCCCTCCGCCACCAGCGTTCCATAACCGGTCGGTGTAAAGAAACCGCCGATGCCGGCGCCGCCCGCCCGAATCCGCTCGGCGAACGTGCCCTGCGGCACGAGCTCGACCTCCAGCTCGCCGGTGAGGAACTGCCGCTCGAACTCCTTGTTCTCGCCGACGTAGGTCGAAATCATCTTCCTCACCTGCCGCGCACGGAGCAGGATGCCGATCCCAAAATCGTCGACGCCCGCGTTGTTGCTGATGACGGTCAGGCCTTTGGTTCCGCGCGCGTGAAGCGCCGCGATGAGATTCTCGGGGATGCCGCACAGGCCGAAGCCGCCCATCATGATCGTGGCGCCCTCGGGGATCCGCGCCACGGCGTCGGCCGCGCTCGCCACCACTTTGTTCATCGCGTCACATTCTAATAAGATGACACTCCCCGTGCATCCAGACCTCGAGCAAGCGATCAGCTTCCACGACTCGATCGTCGCCGAAGGCAGCAAGGCGCTGGTCGGCTACGACACCGCCAAGGCGCTCGCCAACGTCGTGCTGCTGTCGGAGATTCCCACCTCGTACGACAAGAAGGAGAACCGGCAGGTCAACGCCGGCAACCTGCTGCTGCGCGGCGTGCCCGGCGTCGGCAAGACGTTCTTCGGCGTCATCCTCGCGGCGATCAGCAACGCGAAGTTCGTCCGCCTGCAGGGACGCGCCGACATGCAGCCGACCGAAGTCGTCGGCTTCCAGATGATCAACCCGGCGACCGGCGAGCTGATGACCGAGTTCGGCCCGCTCGCCTCGGCCGAAGTGATCCTGCTCGACGAGATCAATCGCATCCCGCTCAAATCGCAGAGCGCGTTTCTCGAGGGGCTGCAGGACCGCACGGTGACGGTCGGCAACACGACCTACGAGCTGCCGGCCTTCAGCTTCGCGATCGCGACGATGAACCCGGTGGAGCTCGGACAGGGCACGTTCCCGCTCTCGGAAGCGGCGACCGATCGCTTCGCCATCATGGTGAACATCGGCTACCTGCCGCCCGAGGAAGAGCAGAAGCTGGTGCACTTCGATTTCAAGCGCGTGCGGCTCAACGCGCTGGCCACGAAGGAACGCATCATCGAGCTGCGCGGCGCCATCAACCAGGAAGTCTTCCTGCATCCGCGCCTCGGCGCGTACATTCAGCGGCTCGTGGCGGCGACGCGCCCCTACAACCCCGACACCGACTGGTACACTCATTCGCCGTCCGAGCTCGTCGAGCACGGCGTCGATCTCGGCGCCTCGCCGCGCGCGATCATCTGCTGGGGACGCCTGGCGAAGGTGTGGGCACTGCTCGTCCGCCGCCGCACGGAAGTCTATCCGGAAGACATCCAGGATCTCGCACCCTACATCCTCGGCCATCGCATCTGGCTCGGTCCGCACGCCGCGAGCCACGGCCTGACGACCGACACGGTCATCAACGACGTCATCGAACGGATCCCCATTCCGTGAGGACCCGAGAAACCGACGTCGAACCGTTCGTCAATCTCTCCGAGCTGACCGAGATCGAGCTGCTCATCCTGCGCCGGATGCGCGAGTTCACGATCGGCGAGCATCGGAGCGTCTTTCATGGATCCGGATTCGATCTGGTCGGCCTGCGCGAGTGGCAGCCCGGCGACCGCATGTCGCAGATCGACTGGCCGCAGTCGACGATGACGAACTTCAGCCCGATGATCGTGCGCGATTTCGAGCAGCGCAGCACGGCGACGGTCATTACCGTCGCCGACGCGTCGCTCTCGACGCGCTGCGGGATCGACGGCATCCCGATTGCGGCGGCGATCGCGCGCGCCATCGGCACGATCGGCATGTCGGCCGTGTTCTTCCAGGACATGTTCGGCCTGATCACGTTCGACGCCCGCTTCGATCAGCTGGCCGCGGTGCGCCCGCACATCGGCAAGAACCAGGTGATCCACTGACTCAACGCATATCAGTTTCAAACCGGCCTGCAGCCGGTGAAGCGATCGGAGAGCCTCAGCATGTCGCTCGCCGGCTTCATGCGGAAGACGTCGATGGTACCGGTCATCTCCGACTTCCTGTTCGACAACCCGGGCGAGGTACTGCGCGAGCTCGCTCACCTCAACTCGACCCACGACGTCTTCATCGTGCTCATCGACAGCGCGTTCGCCTTCGAGCTGCCGCCGATCTCGGCCGGCTGGGTCGAGGCGTTCGACGTCGAGACCGGCCGCGCCAGGGTGATGTCGCGCGGCGCGATGAGTGCCCTCTCGCGCCGCACGCGGGCGTGGCAGGACGATGTGGCCCGGCTGGCCAAGGACAACGACCTCGACGTGCTCCGCATCGGCGTCGACGAACGCGAAACCGCGATCGCCCTGAGCGAATTCATCGCGGAAAGGCGGCTTCGGAAGGTTTAGCAGGCGCTGACGCCCTCGCGCCGTTGCGCTCGGGCGTAACCTCCACTTGCTCGCTTCGCTCGCGCAGGTATCGCTGAAGGTAGGCCGCGATCAGCTGCGCCTGCACTGGGCTGTGACGTTCTGTTCTAATTACACGCGAGGGCTACGGCTCGAGCGTGTCAGCGCGCGGGGGTGGGGCCCCGCGCGAGCAAACAATGTCGGGCCCCAGGCGAAAGTAAGTAATGCTATTGGTGACACAGTCATGATCCCGCCCAAGGCAGGCCTGAAGGCCTGCGCTACCCTGCTAGTCACAGTGGCCGCGGCGACCGCCTCCGCCCAGCCGCAGACGCAGACGACCGAAGCCGACCCGGTGCAGTGCTGGTGGCGCACGTCGGCCGGCGCGGTCCGCGTCGGCGAGACGTTCGCCCTTGTCCTCACGTGCGCCGCGCTCGAGACCGACGAGGTGAAGGTCGTCGTCGACCAGTCGAAGCTGGAGCCGTCGGTCGTGCAGTTCGCGCCGTTCGAGGTGACCGGCGGATCGCACGCGGCCGATCTGCGCAGCGGCGACCGGCGGTTCTTCCAGTACGAGTACCGCTTGCGCGCGATTGCCGAGAATCTGTTCGGCAAGGACGTGCAGCTTCCCGAGACGAAGGTCTCGTACCGCGTACAGAGCCACACGGGACAGGGCGCTTCCACGCCAGGGCAGGGACCCCGCGCAGTCATTGAAGGTCGCGATCAGACGTATGTCATGCCGGCGCAATCGATCCGCATCCTGTCGCTGGTTCCCGGCGACGCGTCCGACATCCGCGATTCGGCGCACGAAACCTTCGGCGACGTCGATCTGCGCTCGTTCCGCGCCAACTTCCTGACCGTCGTCGGCGGCATCCTGTTCGCCATCGCCGCGCTGCTCGGCGTGCTCGCCATCGTTCGACTCGTGGCGAAGTACGCCAGGCCGACGACGGCCGCCGATCGCCTCATGCCCGATCTCGCGATCCTGCGTGGAGTCGGCCGCGAGCTGTCGTCGGTGCAGAAGGAACGCCAGCGGGCCGGGTGGAGCGCCGAACTCGCGGGCCGCGCGCTCGCCGGGCTGCGCGTGCTTGGCACCTACGCGATCGGGCGCCGGGTTTCCAGGACGGCGCAGCCGCTCGGCTCGGCCGCGCAGGCGCAGCAAGAGGGCTCGCTCGTGCTGCGGACCGGCTGGCCGCGCGGCAAGCGCGTCGTCGTATCGGGCGCGGCGACGTCGCAGGCGGTCGCGCGCGAGCTGAAGCGGGTGTCCTCGAACGGCGGCGCACGCCACGCAGCCGATCTCGAAGCGCTCGAGCAGGCGCTCGCGCGCTTCACGGCCGCGCAGTACGGACGCAACGGGTCGCTCGACGAGGCGGCGCTCGACGATTCGCTGACGACCGGCTTTCATCTGCTGCGGCGGCTGAAGCTGCGGCACACCTGGCCGATGCGCCGTTTCATGCGGCGCCACGCGCCGGCCGGCGTGGAATCTCGCGTGTGGTCCCGATAACCGCCGTCCCCGCCGTCGTCCGCGAATCGATCTTCGACTGGCGCAACACGCGCGCGGCGGAGCTGCTCTTTACTCATCGCGACGCCGCGGTGCTGACGCTCGTCACGCTCATCGGCCTGTCGGTCGCGATCATGATTCTGCGGGCGATGACGCGGCGGAAAGCAGGGCGCACGCAGGTCGCGCTGCCCGCCGTGCTCAACTGGGGCCAGTCGTCGTGGCTGTCGATCGTCCGCCACGGCGCGCTGATCCTGTTCCTCGTCGGCCTGCCGTTCTTCGCGCTCGCGCTCGCCGATCCGTACTCGACGCTCACGCAGGAGGACGTGTCGTTCCCCGGCCGCCGCATCGCGCTCATGATCGACGCCTCGTCGTCGATGATGGCGCGGTTTCCAGC
>Ga0066660_10000691_pt1 | contig 12745 bp, 16 predicted proteins | sample GraSoiAngelo_109_FD_75177 | JGI IMG/M metagenome (GOLD analysis project Ga0066660, IMG submission 75177) | Grasslands soil microbial communities from the Angelo Coastal Reserve, California, USA - 14_0903_12_20cm | ecosystem: Environmental > Terrestrial > Soil > Grasslands | place: USA...
CGGGGCTTTTCACGGGCCGAGCAGCGTCGCAACAAGGTGCTCAACCTTGCTTTCGGGAGCAGTCGAAAATGAGCGATCCAATGGTCAAAGCTGAGGCGGTCCACAAGCGCTTCGGGCGCCTCGAGGTCCTGAAGGGGATCGACCTCGAGGTCCAGCGTCGCGAAGTGATGTGCCTGCTCGGGCCTTCGGGTTCCGGCAAGTCAACCTTCCTTCGTTGCATCAACCACCTCGAGAAGATCGACGGGGGCCGGCTGTGGGTCGACGGCGAGCTCGTCGGGTACCGCCAGGACGCCGCCCTCCTCCACGAGCTGCGCGAGCGCGAGGTCGCCCGCAAGCGCTCCGAGATCGGCATGGTCTTCCAGCGCTTCAACCTCTTCCCCCACATGTGCGCCCTCGAAAACGTCATCGAGGCCCCCGTCCGGGTGAAGAAGATCCGCCACGACGAAGCCGTCCGCAGGGCCCGGGTCATGCTCGAGCGGGTGGGCCTGGCCGACAAGGCGGGGGCCTACCCGGCCCAGCTGTCGGGAGGCCAGCAGCAACGCGTCGCCATCGCCCGGGCCCTGGCCATGGATCCCAAGCTCATGCTCTTCGACGAGCCCACCAGCGCCCTGGACCCCGAGCTCGTCGGCGACGTGCTCGGCGCCATGCAGCAGCTGGCCCAGGACGGCATGACCATGATCGTCGTCACCCACGAGATGGGCTTCGCCCGTGAGGTCGGTGACCGGCTCGTGTTCATGGACGGGGGCGTGATCGTGGAGGAAGGCGCCCCCCGCGACGTGCTCGCCGGCGCCCGCGAGGACAGGACCCGGGCCTTCCTCTCCAAGGTCCTGTAGCGCCGGGCGCGGCCCGTCGGTCTCAGCCGTAGGCGGGCGCGGAGGACGTGGCCGTGGTCGGGGCGGTCGTGGTGGTCGTGGTCACGCCCGTGGGCGTGCCCTTGATCACCCCACCCGTGTCGCCGCTCCCGCATGCGGCCGTGATCAGCCCGGCCAGGACGGCGGCCGCGGCGACCCTGACCCCGGCCCGGCCCGCCCTCCGTCCGGTCATCGCTCCTCGTCCCCGGCGGGGTCGGCCCCGGCCCCGCCCACGTCCTCCAGCTCTCCCAGCTCGTCCAGCTCGTCAGGCTCGTCCTGCCCCTCCACCTCTTCGGCGTCGTCGGGGTCCCCGAAGAAGAGCTCGGGCTGCTCGGGCTCGACGGGGTGCACGCCCCAGGGGAGGTGCTGCATGAACACCCACGTGCGCCGGTGGATCGACGTCGGGCCCCACGCCTTCAGGGCCGCCTTGTGCCGGGGACAGGGGTAGCCCTTGTTGAGCTCGAAGTCGTACCCGGGGAAGTTGGGCGCTTCGGCGCGCATGATGCGATCCCGGGTGACCTTGGCCAGGATGGAGGCGGTGGCGATGGAGAGGCAGCGGGCGTCGCCCTTCACCATGCGCCTCACCACCCGCCCGCCCTCCGCGGCGCCGATGAAGTCCCACTTGCCGTCGACGAGCACGGCGTCGGCCTCCAGGCCCAGCCCGTCCAGGGCCCGCCGCGCCGCCAGCCTCTGGGCCGCCGACATGCCCATACCGTCGCACTCCTCCTGGCTGGCGTGGCCCACGGCCCAGGCGACGCACCAGGCCGTCAGCCGGTCGAAGAGGCCCTCGCGCTCGGCCTCGGTCAGGGCCTTGGAGTCCCGAACCCGGTAGACGCGCCGGTCCCGGGGCAGGACGGCGGCGCCGACGCTGAGGGGACCGGCCCACGAGCCCCGGCCCACCTCGTCGACACCGACGACGACTTCGCGACCCTCGGCCCACAGGGCCCGCTCCACCGACAGGCTGGGAACGATGCGACGGCTGGGCGGAGCCGGACGGGTCCTGGTCCTGCGGGCGGTGGCCGTCGGCGCCATTGGCCCCAGAACATATCGAGGGAGTGGCACCCAGGGCGGGAGTCCGCCTCGCCTATCCCAGCTCGACGCCCGGCTGGCCGGGGACGACCCCGCCCACCAGCGAGAACGCGCCGGTGCCGGTGAGCATCGCCGCGTCCTGTGGGGCGACCGCGGCCAGCAGGCCCCCCGAGGTCTGGGGGTCGTACGCCAGCGCCTCCAGCTCCTCGGGGGCGGTGCTGCGGACGCGCCCCGACAGGTAGGCGCGGTTGCGGGCGTCGCCGCCCGTGCGCACGCCCCGCCGGGCCGCGGCCAGGGCGCCGGGGTAGAGGGGGAGGTCCTCGGCGTCAAGGCGCACAACGGCGGCGGAGCGCTCGGCCATCTCCCAGGCGTGACCGAGCAGCCCGAAGCCGGTCACGTCGGTGACGGCGTGGGGCCCGGGGCCGGTCAAGGCGGCCAGCATCTCGGCCGCGGCCCGGTTGAGGGTGCGCATGCCCGCCACCGCCGCGGCCCGCTCCTCGGGCTCGCCCCCGGCCAGCACGATCCCCGTCCCCAGGGGCTTGGACAGCACCAGGGCGTCACCGGGGAGGGCCCCGGCCTTGGTCCACACCCGGTCGGGATGGACCAGGCCCTGGACGGCCAGGCCGAAGATGGGCTCCTCCGAGCGGATGGTGTGGCCACCCGCCACCGTCCCCCCCGCCTCGACCACGATCTCGGCCGCGGCGGAGAGGATGGCCGCCACCGCCTGCTCGGGCATGCGCTCGGGGAAGGCCGACACGTTGAGGGCCAGGACCACCCTTCCCCCCATGGCGAACACGTCGCTGCAGGCGTTGGCCGCGGCCACTGCCCCGAAGTCGGCCGGGTCGTCGACCAGGGGCGGGAAGAAGTCGGTGGTCGACACCAGGGCGAGGTCGTCGGACAGGCGGTAGACGGCGGCGTCGTCGAAGGGCGCCAGCCCGACCAGAAGGGAGTCGTCGGCCGCCACCGCCAGCTGGCGGACCAGCGCGGCCAGCGGCGCGCCCCCCCACTTGGCCGCGCATCCTCCGCAGGACGTCCACTCCGTCAACCGCAGCGGCCCAGGTGAGCCCCCATGTCCGGGCCGTGGCCCACCCCGGGGGCCTTCGGCGCTTTCGACCCGTCCGGCCTGTTCAGGATCGTTCAGCTCCTCGGGAGGGGGTGCTGCCTGCTCACGGGTCCCGGCCATCGGCCCTCCCCCCGGAAATCGTCACTTGCTCGTCCAGGGACGCAGAGCCCAAGATATTCGCCCCTGAACCCACAGGGACAGCGACCAAGGGGGGCGACCCGGTGGCCCAGCCGAACACGATGGCGCGAGAGTTCGAGCCGGACATGGCCGAGCCGGACCTGGAGACGGGCACGCGGGTCGAGGTGCGCCGCCGCTTCGACGGCTCCTGGACCCGCGGCTTCGAGATCGCCGGCACCACGGAGGACGGGTATCTCCTCCGGCGCCTTTCCGACGGCTCGGTGCTGCCCGTGGCCTTCTCAGCCGAGGAGGTGCGGCGCGATCGTCGCAGGCGCCAGGGCTTCTGGTGGCAGTAGCGCGGGAGTAGCGCGGCAGTAGCTGGGCCGCGGCTCAGGTCTTGCGCATCGAGGCGATGAACTCGTCCACGGGTATGGCGGTGAGGGTGAGGGTCTTCAACGTCCCCCTGGCCCCCAGCACCAGCGCCACCTTGGCGATGGTCGTCTCGTCCGGTGCCTCGAGGATGTTGCAGAAGTCGTAGGGGCCAAGGGTCGCGAACTGCTCCCGGACGTGGACGCCCATGGACTCGACCTCGGCGTTCACCTGCTTGAGCCGCTCCGGGTTCTCCCGGAGGGTGGCGGCGCCGTCCGGGCCGAGCGTCGACAGCATGATGAACGTGGGCATTGACGCAAGCTATCCCAGCTTGGCCACGTTCTCCTGTTCCCCGGCGTCGGTGTCGGTGTCCAGGAAGGCCTCGATGATCTCCCGGGCAACCTCGGGTGACGTCAGCCGCAGACCCATGGCCAGGACGTTGGCGTCGTTCCACCGGCGGGCGCCGCGCGCCGTCTCGGCGTCGGTGCACAGGGCGGCCCGGACGCCGTCCACCTTGTTGGCCGCCATGGAGACGCCCGTCCCCGTCCAGCAGCACACCACGCCCCGCTGGGCTTGGCCCCCGGCCACGGCCCGGCCCACGGCCCGGCCCACGTCGGGCCACTGGGCGCCCCCTCCCACCACGACGACCTCGTGTCCGAGCCGGCCCAGCTCGTCGGTGATGGCCGACGTGAGCTCCGTCTGCTCGTCGGTCCCGAAGGCGATTCGCACCCGGTTCAAGGTACCGCCCCCGCCGCCGTGCACCTCACGCCCCGGCGCGCCGCGGCGGACGGGTCAGGGACCGGTCGCCTCGGGCGCGTTGCCGTCAGGCCCCCACAGGAGCTCGGCCAGGACCTCGGCCGCAGACCCGGTGCCCAGCTTGGTGACGCAGGCCGACGCCCCCAGGGCGCTGGCCCTGTCGGCGAAGGCGTTGGCGGGCAGGGCCGACAGGAGCACCACCAGGGCGTCGGGCACGGCGCTGCGCACCAGGGGGAGGGCCTCGAGGCCGTCCATGCCCGGCATCACCATGTCCAGCAGCACGGCGTCGGGCCTGAGGTCGCGCGCCATGCGTACGGCGTCGATCCCGTCCTGGGCCTCGCCCACCACGTCGAAGCGGCCGTCCTGCTCCAGGCCGATGCGGTAGAGCATGCGCATCTCGGGCTCGTCGTCGGCGACGAGCACCCTCACCCTGGCCGTCATCCGGGAGACTCGACCGGGGGCGCGGCTGCGGCCGCGGCGGGGTGGGGACCGAGGAGGATCTCACCCCTGACGTCCAGGCTCGACCACCCGGGATCCAGACCCGGCGCCCGCAGACGCACGCGGGCTCCCGGCACCCGGGGTCGCAGCTCCCACAAGAGCGCAGGACGCTCCCCGTGCCAGCGCAGGGCCACCGAAAGGTCCCCGTGGTGGGTGGGCGCGTCGTGGGCCTCGACGGCCTGGCCCACCCAGGCGTCGGGGAGCATGCCGAAGAGCACCAGGTCCTCGCCCTCCTCCCGCACGACCAGGTTGCGCACGAAGGAGAGGAACTCGGCCGCGGCCCAACCGTGGTGGCCGTCTCCCATGCAGCCCCCGCCCAGCTGAGGGTGGATGGCCTCGGGCCAGGTGAAGGTGGGGGTGGCCGCCTCCAGCAACCACCCCAGCCGCTCCATGGCCCGACGGTCACCGGCCCGCATCTCCACCTCGGCCAGCTGCAGGGTGAGGTAGGTGCCCAGGCCCGTGTGGCTGATGCCCTGGAAGAAGGCCCGCTCGACCACGAAGCGCTGGCGGATGGCCTCGGCCGTGGCCGCGATGGCGGGGTCGTCGGCGCCAAGCAGCCCCAGGGGCGAGCAGGCCACCAGGGAGCCGATGGCGCCGGGGTCGAAGTGACGGCCGGGCCCAGCGGGGATGGCGGGGCTGCCCTGGCGCTCGGCCACCAGGGCCAGCGACCTGCGCACATCGGCTTCCAGGCCGGCAGCCCACTCCTCCGCCTTGGCCGCGGCCTCCGGGCGGCCTGCGACCCGCAGCAGCGCGGCCCCGTCCTTGAGCCCCCGCAGGGACCAGAAGTCGTCCCAGTAGTAGAAGTCGAAGGGTCCCAGGTGCTCGGCCGAGATGCTCGCCGGCATGAGGCCGGCCACCGCGGGGTCGCGCCGGCGGCGGGCGTGGCGCTTTCGCTCGATCCACCGCACACCTCGGCTCACCGCCGGCGCCAGCTCCCCCACCAGCTCCTGGTCCCCGGTCAGGCGCCAGTGCTCGGCCAGGGCCCACAGGGCGGCTCCGTTGGCGTCCCACTCCTGGCGCTGGCTGAAGAAGAACCCGTCCAGCCTTTGACGTCGGGGATAGGACCGGAGCACCTCTGAGACCTCGGCGTGGAAGCCGTAGCGGCCGAGGGCGGCCAGCATGTAGGCCGCGTCGCGGAACCAGAAGCGGTGGTAGGTGAAGGCGCCCGGCGTCACCTCGTCGCCGTCGTGGAAGAGCAGCAGGTAGCGGCGGTTCGCCTCCACCGCGTCGGCCAGCCGCCCGGGGGGCAGGGACAGCTGCATGCCCCGACGGCCGTGGGCGGCCCAGCTCCGGACCACGGCCTCGCTGGAGGGGAGGAGGGCGGGAAGCTCGGGCATGCGCTCCACGCGTCGCCGGGCCAGGCCTCGACGCCGGGTCCGGCGCTCGGGTGAGAGGGGCATGGCCGCCCGAATGGTCGCGGTGTGGGGCAGGGGATAGAGGAAGGCGGCCTGGGCCAGCCCCACCTCGCAGCGCAACCCCTCCGGAAACTCGGCTCCGGCCCGGCCCGCGGTCACGACGTTGACCGAGTCGCCGGCGTGGAAGGTCGACGCCGCGATGCGGGCCGGCGGCCTGGGCAGGAGGAGGGCGGGGCGGCCGTCGACGGTCACCGTCCGATGATGGAGCCCGACGCGCTCCACCACGGCCAGCCCCTCCGGGTTGTAGGGCCGCACGGCCAGGGCCACCACGACGGGAACCGGCGACCGGTTCTCCAGCTCGACCACGACGAGCTCGGCCTGCGACCCTCCCCCGGCGGCCGCGCCGTCGCCCCCTCCGCCGGGCACCGCGGTCACCGCGTAGACGCGCTGGGCCACCTCACCTCCGGGCACCCGCACCACCGTCTCCACCACGGGGGCGTTGCCCAGCAGGCGCTGGCGCACACCCGACTCCTGCGACGGGAGGTGCCAGCGGTCGTCGGCCCCCACCCACCAGTCGAGGGACCAGCCGTCGTACCAGGGCGTCACCAGACCCCTGGGGTCGACGATGGCCTCGCGCCGGGACCCCACGTTGCCGACCATCGTCCAGTTGCGGTTTGTCAGGTTGGTGAGCACGGGCAGATGGCCGCGGGGGACGAAGGCCGGCGAGCGAGGGTCGAGCTGGCGGTCGAGCCAGTAGGGCCACACCCAGTCGACGCCGAGCTGGGCCGCGGCCCGGGTGCGCACGGCCCGGAAGACGGTGCGGGCGCCGACGGGCAGCAGCTCGCCCGGGAGCTCGACCTCGACGGTCTCGCCCAGGCGCTGAAACGTGGACAGGTAGCGGACGATGTCGTCGGTGATGCGCAGGCGCCCCATGACCCGGCGCAACATCCAAGTTCGAACGCCCACGCGACTAGCTCCGGATGCCGTGGAGCTCCGGCTTGGCCTCGCGCTGCATCAGGGCGGGGATGACGTCCGCGGCGGGCTTGGCCCGGTAGAGGACCTCGACGACCTGCTGGGCTATGGGCGTCTCCACGCCGTGGCGGGCGGCCAGCTCGACCACCGCAGACGAGGTCTTCACCCCCTCGGCGACCATGTGCATCTCGGCCGTGACCTCGGCCAGGGACCGGCCCCGCCCCAGTTGCTCGCCGACGTGACGGTTGCGGCTGTGGCGGCTCGTGCAGGTGGCGACCAGGTCGCCCATGCCGGCCAGGCCGGAGAAGGTGAGCGGGTCCCCGCCCAGGGCGATGCCGAGGCGGGACAGCTCGGCCAGGCCCCGGGTCATCACCGCGGCCCGGGTGTTGTCCCCGAAGCCCAGGCCGTCGGCCATGCCCGAGGCGATGGCCATGACGTTCTTGAGGGCGCCGGCCAGCTCGCAGCCCACCACGTCGGGGTTGGTGTAGACCCGGAAGGTCTCGGTGGAGAACAGACGCTGAAGCTCCACGGCCAGGTCCTCGTCATCCAGGGCGATGACACTGGCCGTGGGATGGCCGGCCATCACCTCCCGGGCCAGGTTCGGCCCGGTGAGGACACCGGCCGCGTGCCCAGGCGCGACCTCGGCCACCACCTCGGTCATGCGCCGCAGAGTCTGCTGCTCGAGGCCCTTGGTCAGGCTGACCACGGGGGCACCGGCGGGGAGATGGGGCGCGGCCTGCTCCAGGATGGCCCGGAAGCCGTGGGACGGCACGGCCATGACGACCACGTCCGCGGCCCCGAGAACGCCGGCCAGCTCGGAGGACGCTCTCAGCTCGGCGGGCAGAGGGTGCTCGGGCAGGTAGTCGGGATTGCGGTGCTCCTGGTCGATGGCCCGGGCCACCTGGGCTCGGCGGGCCCACAGCACGACGCCGGCCCGTTGCGCGGCCAGCGCAGCCACCGCCGTGCCCCAGGACCCGGACCCGACCACGGCCACCTTGGTGGGCATGCCGCCAAGCTACCGGCCCGCCTGCGGGGCCCCTGTGCTACCGGGGCGGCGCCCCCGGGGCCTCCCCTACACTCGCAGCGGTGCGACCAACGGCGCCCCCAGGAGACAGGCTTCCCGCGTCGTTGGGGCCGGTCGCGGTGCTGGTGCCGGTGAAGTCCTTCCGCAGGGCCAAGCTGCGCCTCGCTCCCGCGCTCGACGGGCCCGAGCGCGCCGCCCTGGCCCGGGCCATGGCCGAGCGCGTGCTTCACGCCACCGGTGGCTTGCCCTGCGCCGTGGTGTGCGACGACCCCGAGGTGGCGGCGTGGGCCCTGGCACAAGGGGCCGGGGTGGTCTGGCAGCCGGGCCGGGGCCTCGACCGTGCCGTGCAGTCGGGGGTCGCCAGGCTGGGCGCGGCCGGGGCCGTGCAGGTCATCGTGGCCCACGCCGACCTCCCGCTGGCGACCGACGTCTCCTTTACGGCGCGCTTCGCCGGGGTGACGCTGGTGCCCGACCGTCGGGAGGACGGGACCAACGTGGCCTGCGTCCCCGTCGCCGCCGGCTTCCGGTTCGCCTACGGTCCCGGGTCCTTCGCCCGGCACCAAGCCGAGGCCGTTCGCCTGGGGCTGGCGTTGCGCATCGCCCGCCAGGCGCAGCTGGCTTGGGACGTCGACGTCCCCGACGACCTTCTGCCCGCCGGCCGCAGGTAGGCAGCGGCGGTGGAGGTAGACCTTCCCGTCCCAAGCCGCGCCCTGGCCCTCGGCGCCCATCCCGACGACATCGAGTTCGGCTGCGGGGCCACCCTGGCCAAGTGGGCCAGCCTCGCGTGCGAAGTTCACCACGTCGTGTGCACCGACGGATCCAAGGGGTCGTGGGATCCCGACGAGGACACGGCCCGGCTCGTCGCCATCCGCCAGGACGAGCAACGGGCCGCCGCCCGTGCCCTGGGCGCCAAGGGAGAGGTCGTGTTCCTGGGTTGGACGGACGGGGAGCTCGAGGCGGGACAGCTCCAGCGCGCCCAGGTCGCCTACTGGATCCGCAGGCTCCGCCCCGACGTGGTCCTGGGCCACGACCCTTGGAGGCGCTATCGCCTCCACCCCGATCACCGCAGCGCCGGCTTCCTGGCCACGGACGGGATCGTCGCGGCGCGCGACCCCCATTTCTTTCCAGAGCAGTCGGCTGCTCCCCACCGTCCCTCCGCCCTGCTGCTGTGGGAGGCCGACGAACCCGATCACGTCGAGAGCGTGGAGGGCTTCGCCGAGGCCAAGCTCGACGCCCTGCTCCAGCACCGCAGCCAGCTCCGCTCCACCATGCTGATCGACGACCCCGAGGCCACCGAAGAGGTCGCCGCCTTCCGCGGGCGGGTGCTGGACCGCCTGGGTGAGCACGGCGCCCTGGCCGGGCTCGTCCAGGGCGAGGCCTTCAAGGCCCTGCACCGCCTCTGAGCCCCAGCCCGCGCCTCAATCCGCCTCGGGTCTCAGACCGGCGACCCATCTGAGGCGACCCGTCTGAGCCGACCGATCTGGGCCGACCGACGCGACAACCCCACCGGAACCAGCGTTCCGGTGGGGGCCGCGACGTATATGAGGCCGCCGTAGACAGCCGGCGTCAGACGCGCCGAGCCGGCGTCACTTCGCGGCCGAGGCAGCCTTCCTGACCGTCTTGCGGGCCGCCGGCCGCTTCTTGGCGGTCGTCTTGCGGACGGCCTTGCGGGCCGCCGGCCGCTTCTTTGCGGTCTTGCGGGCCGCGGGGCGCTTCTTGGCCGTGGCCTTCTTCTTGACGGTCTTGCGGACCGCCTTGCGAGCTGCCGGGCGCTTCTTGGCCGTGGCCTTCTTCTTGGCGGTCTTGCGGACCGCCTTGCGGGCCGTGGTCTTGCGAGCTGTCGCCCGCTTGGCCGTGGACTTCTTGCGCGCCGCAGTCGTCTTCTTGGCCGCCGTCTTCTTCCGCGCCGGCGCCTTCTTCTTCCTGGCCGTCGTCTTCTTGACGGCTTTCTTCACGGTTACCATTTAGTGCCTCCCGCTCAGGGCTTTCTGGTCGTCAGGGCCTTGCGGCCCTCCTTGCCGGATAGGTCCTCTGTACTGCGGATTTCCCTGTCCCGGCTCGGTCTATGTCGCACCGCCCCTGCCGTTGAGGGCCGCCTTGAAGGATGAGCCCGGGGTGAAACGGACGCTGTTGGAAGCAGCGATCGCCACCCTCTCGCCCGTCTGTGGATTGCGACCCTCGCGTGCTGCGCGGGAGGTCGGCTTGAACGTCCCGAATCCGGTGACCGTCACGCTGTTGCCGGTACGGGTCGCTTGCATCACCGTTCCGATGAACGCTTCGACGGCGGATTCAGCCTTGTGCTTGTCGAGACCAGTGCTCTCTTGCACCGCTCCGATGAGCTCGGACTTGTTCACCACACCTCCTGCCGATTGGGGAAGTTCATGCAAATGAAAAAGGTTTCTGGCGCTCAGGTCAAGCATTTCTCGCGCGCGGAGGCGCGATCACGCTCGTTTGCTACCCACGCGCGCTGGACGCGAACACACATCGCGACAACGCTTGAGAAGGTGGAGACGATCCCAGACGGTGATTACGACGTCCTCGTCGTCGACGTCGAAGCAGGCGAAGAAGAAACGCACAGCGCGCGTATCGACCTCGTAATCGTCTCTGGCGAACGCAAGGGTGAGGTCGTGTCCGTGCGGGCCGGCGGACTGGCGCGCAACACCACCGAGATCCTTGGACTGCCCGCCACCTTGCGGGTCGCCGGCGGTGTTCCCCACCTGGTGCTGGACGACTCGGTCTGACGGGGCGCCGGGGATTGGTCTCACCCGGGCCGCATCCGGAAACGTCGAGGGCAGCCCCCACAGCCGTTGTGGGACACTGTCTCGAACACGGGAGCCTCGAGCGGGGCTGAGAGGGTGCGGAGCGCACCGACCGTCGACCTGATCCGGGTAATGCCGGCGGAGGGAGGAAATGGTGTCTGGCGCAAGAGCCAAGGTGTACGTCGAAGGAAGCCGGGGCGACCTGCGGGTCCCGTTCAGCGAGGTCGGGCTGGGGGACTCGCCCGGTCCCGCCGGCCCCACCCCCAACCCGCCGCTGAGGCTGTATGACACCAGCGGGCCCGGTGGTCCCCCGGCCCAGGGTCTGCCCTCCATGCGCCGGCCCTGGATCCTGGAGCGGGGCGACGTGGAGCCCTACCAGGGACGGGCCACGACCCTGCGCGACGACGGCCGGGCCGCCGCCAGGCGGGCGGCCCAGGGCGCCGGCGCGGGGGCCGCGGTTGGCGACGGGGACGGGGCCGGACGCTGGGCCGCGGGCCGGGCCTCGACCACTCCCGAGCTGCAGCCCCTGCGGGCCAAGCCGGGCCGCACCGTGACCCAGCTCCACTACGCCCGCCGGGGCCAGGTCACCCCCGAGATGGAGTTCGTCGCCATCCGCGAGGGCGTCGATCCCGAGACGGTGCGGGCCGAGGTGGCCGCGGGCAGATCGATCGTCCCCGCCAACGTGAACCACCCCGAGTCCGAACCCATGACCATCGGCCGGGCGTTTCTGGTCAAGGTCAACGCCAACATCGGCAACTCGGCCGTCACCTCCTCGGTGGACGAGGAGGTGGAGAAGCTGCGCTGGGCGACGCGCTGGGGGGCGGACACGGTGATGGACCTGTCCACCGGCCCCGACATCCACACCACCCGGGAGTGGATCCTGCGCAACTCGCCGGTGCCGGTGGGGACGGTCCCCATCTACCAGGCACTGGAGAAGGTCGACGGCAGGCCGGAGGAGCTCACCTGGGAGGTGTACCGCGACACGGTCATCGAGCAGGCCGAGCAGGGCGTCGACTACTTCACCGTGCACGCCGGCGTGCGCCTCCGCTACGTGCCCCTGACGGCCAAGCGGGTGACGGGCATCGTGAGCAGGGGGGGGTCGATCCTGGCCGCCTGGTGCCTGGCCCACCACCAGGAGAACTTCCTCTACGCCCACTTCGAGGAGCTGTGCGAGATCATGGCCGCCTACGACGTGGCCTTCTCCCTGGGGGACGGCCTGCGCCCCGGCTCCATCGCCGACGCCAACGACGAGGCCCAGTTCGCCGAGCTGCGCACCCTGGGCGAGCTCACCCAGGTGGCCTGGCGCCACGACGTCCAGGTCATGATCGAGGGCCCCGGGCACGTCCCGATGCACAAGATCAAGGAGAACGTCGACCTCCAGCAGGAGGTGTGCCAGGGCGCCCCCTTCTACACGCTCGGACCCCTGGCCGTGGACGTGGCCCCCGGGTACGACCACATCACCTCGGCCATCGGCGCAGCCATGATCGGCATGTACGGCACGGCCATGCTCTGCTACGTCACGCCCAAGGAGCACCTGGGGCTGCCCGGGCGCGACGACGTGAAGGCCGGGGTCATCGCCTACAAGATCGCGGCCCACGCCGCCGACGTGGCCAAGGGCCACGCCCGGGCCCAGGAGTGGGACGACGCCCTGTCCAAGGCCCGCTTCGAGTTCCGCTGGGAGGACCAGTTCGAGCTCGCCATGGATCCGGAGACGGCCCGCGGCTACCACGACGAGACGCTTCCCGCCGAGCCGGCCAAGACGGCCCATTTCTGCTCCATGTGCGGGCCCAAGTTCTGCTCCATGCGCATCAGCCAGGACGTGCGCGACTACGCCCTGGCCCACGGCGTGTCCGACGACGACGCCATAGAGCTGGGGCTCAAGGAGAAGGCGGCCGAGTTCGTCTCCGGCGGCGCCAGCGTCTACCGGGGCCAGCCCGGGTAGGCCCCGGCCC
>Ga0066660_10000692_pt1 | contig 12744 bp, 13 predicted proteins | sample GraSoiAngelo_109_FD_75177 | JGI IMG/M metagenome (GOLD analysis project Ga0066660, IMG submission 75177) | Grasslands soil microbial communities from the Angelo Coastal Reserve, California, USA - 14_0903_12_20cm | ecosystem: Environmental > Terrestrial > Soil > Grasslands | place: USA...
CGCGCGCGCCACGGCGGTCGGCGTAACGACCATCGATAAATGCCCCGCGCCCGGAATGAGCGTGAACGGCGCGCCGAGCGCCTTCGCGGACTCGCGGCCGGCCGACACCGCGTCCACCGTGTCCTTTGCACCCCACACGACGGACACTCGTGTGTGGACGCCATGCAGGTCGGAAAGGTGGAAACCCTGAATCCCGTAGCGGAGCATCGAACGAAACGCCGCTGCGGTTCCCTTCACCTTGAACGGACGCTCCCATTCCGCGAGCGCTTCTCCATTCAACCGCGGCGGATGCTCACCGAACGCCCCTTTGAGCGCACGGCGGACGATCCAATCGGAGCTCGTCACGAGTCGGTACACGCTCGTGTACCACGGACTGACGAGTAGATCAGTGGCCCACGAAGGCGCACCGCCGCCCGCGATCGCGTCGCCGTCGAGCAACACGATCCCGCGCGTGTCCGCCGGATGCCAGAGCGCCATACCGACCGCGACCGCCGCTCCGAGCGAGTGGCCCACGACGACGGGCCGTCGCAAACCGAGGTGCACGTCGAACGCGCGGACGAGCCCAACCCACCCGCGAAGCGTGTACGGCCCCTTCCGCTCCGTGTATCCGAACGGTGGCAGATCGAGCGCGAAAACTCGGTGCGTACGCCCGAGCAACGAACCGACTCCGTTCCACACGAAGCTCGGGACGACGAAGCCGCCGAGGAGGACGATCGGCGACCCTGTGTGCCCCCACGTCCGATACGCGACGAGCTTCCCGTCGACGTGCACGAACGGGCCACGATAGAGGGCGGTCGCCGGCTTGATCTCACCGCTCGTCGCCGCGTTGTACGCAACGGAGGCAAGCGTCAAAGCAACGACCAATTCGAGCAGGACAAGCCCGATGCGTTTCGTCCAGCGCTTTAGCCCCTGCACTCAGCGACCGTAGCTGCCCCGCCTGTCCCTGAAACGGGGCATGCGTCCACTCGAAGGGCCTGCCGACAACCGAGTGAGCCGTCATGAAGTACGCCCTCACCGCCTTCGTCCTTTTCCTCGCCTTCGGTCTCGGCTCCTCGGCTGCGAGCGCCCGCACCGAGAACCACTGGCCCGCGGCCGCAGAACACTCGTTCCTCGTCAACTGCTACAGGACGAGCGGCGGCAACGTCGCCGGCTGTAAATGCGAGCTGCGCTGGCTCGAGCGGCGCTTCACGATCAATCAGATCACCTCGATCTTCCTTCACGATCCCCCGCGGACACGCAGGATCATCGTGAAGGCTGCGCTTGCCTGCCGGCGCTAGAGCGAATCAGTGCCGGCGCGCGAGGCCGGTCACTTCGGCGAACGTACGCACGAGCCAGATTGCGCTCAGGAACGTGTAGGTCATGCTCGGCAAGTAAGCGAGGAACAGCGCAAGCATCTGGTCGGCGATCGGCAAACGTTCGCGCAGGACAGAGGCGACGAGCGCGGTCGCGAGGTCGAGCAACGCGAACGCCATCAAAGCGTGCGCTCCGCGCCACAGTACTGAGGTGGGACGTCGTTCGCCGAGCCGCAAGTCGGCCCAGGCCGCAAGCATCACAGCCACAAGCGTCAGGACAACAATGAAGCCGCTTCCGCTCATGGAGCTCATCGTGTAGCGCGGTCGCCGTTTTCTCGCGCCCGCTTCGGCCCGATCGCACTGGACCTAGGTCGAGTCGAACCGGGGGGTCAGCTGGACTTGTGAAGGGCGCGTTGTCCTTCACTCGGACTCATCATTTGGAACGTGAACAGCTACGTCGGCATCGCCTCGAGGCGGTCGGGATCGGCCGAGATAACGCTCTGCTGGGACGACGCTGAGTTCGGACTGATCGTTCTCGCACACGACGAATTGACGGGAAAGGGCGTTGAGATACCCGTCGATCGCCACAACGCCGCCGACGTCTATCGCGACCCGTTCGCTTACGTGTCGCGCAAGTCTCGCGCCGGCGCGCCTCCTCCAAGCTGACGGGAGCGCCTCGCCGGTCGCATAATGCGGTTGTGCGCCTGATCAAGCGGGACCGACCCGGTAGTTCCCTCGCGGAGGGCGATTGCTACGAGAACTCCTACGGCGATCACGTCCTCGGTCACGTGGATCTCGTCGAACTCGAGCACGCGGATGCGAGTGTCCGGCTTCCTGAGCCCGAGCACCACGTGTCGACGAGGCAGCTGAAGACGCAATTCGAAGATCGGCTCGCCGCGAGACGACGCCGCACGCGCGCCTAGCGCCGGCGGCGCAGCGCAACGTAGCGCGTCTTCGCGCGCGCGAAGAATTGCGGATCCGTTGCGTCCTGCTCGATGAGCCAATCGACGAACGCTTCGCTGTACTGCGGCGAGCCAAACTTCGGCACATGCACGAAATCCGGATGCATCTCCTCGTTGATTCCGTGAATCCGGCGCACGCTGAGGATGTCGAACGCGTTGACCTCGCGCCCGACGAGCCGGACGTTCACTTCGCGGACGACCTCTTTCTGGCGGAACGGATGCGACAGGTCCGGATCGATCTGCCCGTAGAGCGGCGCGCTCGGGTCGGTCGTGAGCCTGATCAGCGTCGGCCTTCCCTCCTCGTCTCGTTCCGCAGTCTCGACAACGGCGATCTCCGCGCCGCCCGGCGCGTGCATGACCGCCCGGATGTTGCCGAGCCACTGGTGACGCGTCGCGTCGAGCTGCCGCCTGATGAAGGCGCGGATGTCCTCGCCCGTCGCGGCCTCGCTCTTCGAGCCGTGGCGGAAGAACAGACCTCCGCGTGTAAAGGCGACGTGGTCGGCGTACCGTCCCTCCTGCGTGAAAACGAGCGGGATGCCTTCGACGTCGTCGACGATGACCGCGGTTACCGGCATGTTGCGGCGGCGGAGCGAATGCAGCTCGAAGCGATCGAACCTCGGCTCCGCGTAACGCTCGAGCCGAACGCGAATCTCGTCGCGAACGAGATCGGCCTCGTCGACGACGACGACACCGCCGCCTGAGTTCGCAAGCGCGACGACGTCCTTGACGAGCTCGATCCAGTCACCTTCATGCGCGGCATCGAAGTCCTCTGCGAACGCAACGCGCTTTGACTCCCGCCGAGCCCGAGCGGCGCGTTCCAAGAGTCTCTCCGAACTGACCGGCATCAGGCGAATGTGTAACGGATTCCCGCGCTCTCCGTCCCTGGGGAACACGAACGAGCCCGCCCTACGCCGACCGAGGAATCAAAGGAGAGCTCGGACACACGGGCGAGTCAGCCGACAACGGCACAACGACTTTCAGCTACGACGCGGGTTCGAACACGATCTACGAACGACCTGACTCGTCCCCGCCGACATTCGTCGATCTGATTTCGATGGTTCGCGAGCAACTCGCCACCGGCGGCGCACAGGTCGCCGGGACGATGATGATCGACGGGACGTCGCTGTACAGGGTCGATCTACCGCACGGGCTTGTTGGCTACTTCGACCGTACGAACTATCGACTGATGTACCTCGACGATCCTCTGGGCGACGGAAGTGTCGTGCGCCTGCGGGTGATCGCGTACGAGCAGCTGCCTCTGACTTCGCAGAACGAGAAGCTGCTCAGTCTCACCGCGCAGCATCCGAACGCGCGCATCGACACGAATCCGAACGACGCTCCAGGCGGTAAGTAGGCCGCACACTTTCCAAAAGGGACAGACCCGTAAAGGGGTCTGTCCCTTGGAAGTCAGTTCAGCGGTCGGCCGATTAGCCAGTGGTGGCCGAACGGATCCACGACGCGGCCCTGACGCCAGCCGTACGGCTGGTCTTCGACCGGAAAGAGCGCACGTGCTCCGGCTGCGATCGCGCGCTTCGCAACTCCATCCGGATCGTCGACGACCAGGTGGACGCGCACGCTGGTTCCCCCGAGCGTCTCGGGACTCAGGTTGTTCCCTTCAGGATTCTCGTCGGTGACGTTGATCTGCGCACCGTCGATCTCGAGCTCCGCGACGATGCGACCGCCGGGCGCATCGAGTCGGGACAGCTCCTTCGCACCGAAGGCCTGCTCGTAGAACTCGATCGCGCGCGGGGCGCCTTTGACCGTAAGGAACGGAACGATCTTCGTGCTCATCGCGGGCCGAAGCTTACGCGGATGGGTGCCGCGACAGCGTCTTCGCTGCTCGCGAAACGCGCGGCCGCGGCGGACACTGCATCGGATCAGCCGCTCGTCCCGTGGTGCGGACAGTGGTTCGAGCTCGAGGGCGTCGTCGTTGTTGTCGACGTCGTCGCCGTTGTGGCGTTCGACGAGGACGTATTCGTGCTGCCGCGGCCAGCGGCGATTGCAGCACCGGCGCCAGTGAGCCCGAGTGCAGCCACAGCCGAAACGAGCGCTAGGCCCCGGTTCGGTCGGAACATGCGCGACCTCCTTTCTGTCGGAGTGCGTTCCATCGAACCGACCGCGGCTAAGAGCAGTCGAAGATGCAGCTGAGAAGTCGGTAAAAATCGGGGCGGCCTCGGGCGAGAGGTCGAGGCCGCCCGGCAAAGAGTCGGGGGCATTCAGCGGTCGTTCTTCCCCTTCGGTCGGAGCTGCGGCACCCCGGACCGTCCGACTCTCTGTGAACAGTGGTCATCGCCGACATAGGCCGATCGGCCTACCCCCAAAAGGGGGAACGTGGAACTCGTAAAAGTCTCCGCCTACTCCGCGATCTGCGGCTCGACGGCGATTCGGGCCCGACGCAGGCGGGGCGGCGGCGTGACGAACACGGCCACCCCGGCTCCGACCAGCGCGCCTACGGCACTGGCGGCGAACGCAGCGTCGTAGCCCGTCACGGACGGGAAGGCTGTGTGCCCGACCGTGTAGGCGGTGAGCAAGGCGGCGCCCATCTGGCCACCGATCACGCCTCCGACGGTTCGCATCACCGTGTTCATTCCGGTCGCCACGCCTGTCTCGCCTGGTCGCACGGCTTCCGTGATCAACGTCGCCATCGCGGCGAACGCGAAGCCGACGCCGACACCCAGGACCGGCATCGCCGCCAGCACCTGCCATGGCCGCGCATGCCAGAGCGCGAGCGATCCCGCTGCGGCGGCGACGAAGATCATCCCGAGCGCGAGCGGCCACTTCGAGCCGAGGCGTCGACCGAGCAAGCCCGCCAGCGGTCCCGCGAAGAGGAGAGTCAGCGAGCTCGGAAGGAGATAGAGGCCACCCTTCGTTGCGCTTGCGTTGAAGCCGTACTTCAGAACGTGCGCAGCAGCGCCGCCGTACGCGCGCGGAGTCTCGACGAAGTTCGGGATCAGCACGAAGGCGCCGAACATCGCGAAGCCCGCGACGATCGCCGTGATGTTCGTGAACAGAACCTGCCGCGCGGCCATCATTCGCATATCGACGAGCGGCTCGCGTACGCGGAGCTCGACGAGGATCCAGAGAACGATCAAGACGGCGGCCGCGACGAACAACGCAACGATTCGACCTGACGTCCAACCCCAGGTTGGCGCTTCGGTCAGGGCCAGCAACAGGGAGATCAGCGCCGCGGAAAGCGTCAGGACACCGGGTACGTCGATCCGTGACGGCGACTTGATCGGCGACTCCGGGACGAATCGCGCGACGAGCAGTGCAGACGATCCGACGGGGATCGCGCCGACGACGAACAGCCAGCGCCATGACAGATAGTCCACGATCAAACCGGCCAGCACGATGCCGAACCCGCCGCCGACTCCGAACACAGCGGAGATCAGCCCGATCGCAACGCCGATCTTCTCCCGCGGGAACTCGTCGCGAATGATCGCGAAGCTCAGGGGAAAGACCGCGCCGCCGAGTCCCTGGACGGCGCGAAATGCGATCAGCGTCCAGATGTTCCAGGACGCCGCTGCGCCGACGCAGCCGACGAAGAAGAGCGCGAGCGATACGACGAGCAAACGTTCCTTGCCGTACTGGTCTCCGAGCTTGCCGAGAACGGGTGTCGCAACGGCGGAAACGAGTAGGAACGCCGTCAACACCCACGTTGCCCAGGCGTTCGTCGTGTGCAGGTCCTGCCTGAACGCGGGGAGCGCGGGGACGACCATCGTCTGCAGGAGGGAATAGGCGGTGCCGGCGACGGTCAGGATCGCGAGCGTGACGTTGTAGTGCTGACGCTCGGCTGTCACTATCGCACCGTACCCGTGACGAAGCTCTACCTCGAAGAGGCCGAGCTCTACGACATCGCGTTCGACTGGGATGTCACGGAGGAGGTCGGCTGGCTGTTCGAGCGACTCGGCTGTCCTCGTACGGTCCTCGAGCCGGGCTGCGGAAGCGGCCGGATGCTCGAGGCGTTCGCACGCCTCGGCGCGAAGGTCACCGGCATCGACGTGTCACCGCGGATGATCGAGCTCGCGCGGCGACGCCTCGGTTCCGATGCCGATCTCCACGTCGCCGACATGACTGATTTCCATCTCGGCAGGAAGTTCGACGGCGCCGTCTCTCCGATCAACACGTTGCTTCACCTCACGCCCGAGGAACTCGCGCGCCACCTCGGCTGCATGGCGCTTCAACTGCGGGCGGGCGGGATCTATCTCGTTCAGGTCGGCCTCATGGAGCCGGAGACGCACGACCCGTCCGCGGGCTCGCATTGGGAGGCGAGCCGCGGCGGAACGACGCTGCGCGTGGACTGGGTCGACGACGAGGTCGACTTCGAGCGTGGTGTGTCGCGTCAGCGTTCGCGGATCGACGTCGTCACCGGCGACCGCGCGGGCGAGGTGCTCGAGGAGACCCACGAGATGACGTTGTGGACGCCGGCGACGTGGAGTCGCGCGGTCGACGCGTCACCGTTCGAACAGACGGCGACCTACGACGGTGGGCGAAAGAACGAGTGGCCCTCGGTCGGCCGCGACGCGACCGGCGGGCTGCTCTGGCACGAGCTGAGGGTTAGACGCCGGTGAGCTCGAGGTCGATCGAGAGGATGGCGTCGGGTCGAACGTAGCGTCCGTCGACACGCGGCCACGATCCCGGCGTGTCGATCGCGGACATGAGGTCTTGCGCGCACTGCTCTGCGCTGTGCTCGTTGTCGAAAGCGCCGGCGGCGATCCGCTCGCCGTTCGACAGGCGAACGAAGACGTGCGCGGTGACGCGCGCGGTCGGGACGGGCGAAGTGACCGGCTGTTCGACAGCGACCGGAGGCTGAGGCTCGGCGACCGGCATCGGCGCGGGCTGGGGCGTCGGTGCAGGTGCAGGCGGAGCGGGCGCGGCCTCGGGCGCAGCGGGCGCGGCCTCGGCGACCGGTGCCGGGGTTTCCGCGACGACCAATTCCGGCTCGGGCTTCGGCTCGACGATCGGGTCGGGCGCGACGGCCACCGGCTCAGGCGCCATGACGATCGGCTCGGGCGCCACGACGACCGGCTCGGGCGCGACGGCCACCGGCTCAGGCGCCGTGACGATCGGCTCGGGCGCCACGACCACCGGCTCGGGCGCGACGGCGATCGGCGCGGGCTCCGGCTCGACCGGAGCAGGCTCGGGTTCCGACACGACCGGCTCGGGCTCGACGAGCTCGGGTTCGAGTACGGGGGCAGCCTCGAGGACCGGCGGAGGTGCCGGCGCCTCGACGACGGGCGGCGGCAGCAGCGGCTCGACCGGTGCCGTGGCTGCGGGACGAGGCGGCAGCACTGAGTCGGCGAAGATCGGAATTCGCTGTTCCGGAGCTGCCGGCTGGGTCTCGCTAGGCGCCCGTTGCACGGGCGGAAGGACGGGCTTAGCGATCTTGGCCATATGCTCTGCCGAGACGTGTCCTCGCTCGACCGCCAACTCGGTGAAAGGGCGGCCCGTCTCCGACTCCTCTCGCATCGTCGCTGCGACCTCGTCCGGGGTCATCAAGCCCATCCGAACCATCTCCGCCTCGATCGAGCGCGACGGTTCCCGCGCCATCACCGGCGCCCCGGGGCTCAATGGCGGTTCCAAGAGGCCGGTCGGGCCTGCTGAAACCGGAGGGGACAGGCTCATAGGTACTCCTTACAGCCGCAGTAAATCTCTCCGAGGGTGGCATCGGCCCATCCGCGCCGATACTTGAGCCCCAGATTTTCTTTCACGGCTGAGGTTAGGCGGCGACCCGCTCGGGCTCAATCCCCTCTTCGGGCCGAATTCGAACGGCGGGGACGCGCAGGAAATGGCCCACCGCCAGCGTCCCGGCGATGGTCGTCAGGCCCGCGACCAGGAAGGCGAGGCCGGTGCCGCCGAAGTGGACAAGCCAGCCGGCAAAGAGGCCGCCAAACGAGCCGGTGCCCGCGAAGGCGAAGAAGTACAACCCGATGACACGGCCGCGGAGGTGGTCGGGAGCGGTCAGCTGGACGATCGAGTTCGAGTTGGACGACCACGTCGTGAATCCGATCCCACTGAGGACGAGGAGGAGGCACGAGAGCCAGATCGAGTGCTCAGTGGCGATCAGAAGGTTCGACGCGCCGAAAGTCATCGCGCCGGCCAGCATCAACGAGCGCCGGGCCCGCCCGTGAGCGGCGGAGGCGAGCCCCCCGATCAGCGCACCGACGCCGAACGACGCGACGAGGACGCCGTACGTAATCGAGTGCGAGTGGAGCGTCTGCCGCGCGAGCACCGGAAGCAGGACGTTGTTGTTCACCGCGAACGTCGCGATGATGAGCACGAGGACGAGCACGGCCAGTATCTCGCGCGAGTGCAACGCGTACGCGAAGCCCTCGCGCGTGCCACGCATCAACCGGGGACGGCGTGACGCCGCGACGGGATAGAACTCCGACGGGCGCATCATCAGCAGGCCCGCGAGTACTGCGAGGAAGCTGACGGCGTTGATCGCAAAGCAGACGCCAACGCCGAAGGCGAAGATCAACACACCGGCGAGCCCTGGGCCGTAGATCCGGGAGGCGTTGAAGACGCTGGAGTTCAACGCGACCGCGTTCTGCAGGATGTCTCGACCGACCATTCGGTACGTGAGCTGCTGGCGCGCCGGCGAATCCAGGACTTGGACGAGTCCCCCGAGGAACGCGATCACGTACACCTGCCACGGTCGCACGACCCCCGCGAGCGTGGTCGCGGCGAGCGCAGCCGCGAGGAACATGAACGCCGTCTGCGTCACGAGCACGATTCGCCGCGGGTCGAAGCGGTCGATGAACACACCGATGAAGAGGCTGAAGAGCGTGAAGGGGAGGAACTGCGCGAGCGCGAGAACGCCGACGGCAAAGGCCGAGTGGGTGAGGGTCAGGATGAGCCACGCCTGGGCCGCGCGCTGCAGCCACGTTCCCGGCAGCGAGATCGACTGCCCCAAGAAGAACAGTCGGTAGTTGCGCGACTTCCGCACGCTCAAGAACGTGCGCGAGTTCAGACGGAGAAGCGCCTGTGTCATGCGGCCTCGCCGAGCAGGCGCATCAGCGGGTCGATCGCGCGGTCGACCGCCTCGAGTTCTTCGTCGTCGAGCACGCGCAGACGCGCCGAAAGCCAGGCCGTGCGCTTCGATTTGACCGACCGCAAGACTCGGCGCCCGCTTTCTGTGAGCGTCAGTCCTACCCGCCGCTTGTCGCCACCGACCTCGTCGCGGCGGACGAGACCGGCATCCTCGAGGCGAGCGACGAACTTCGACATTCCGGGAACGGAAACGCGCTCACGTGCCGCGAGCTCGCGCATCCCGATGCCCGGCGACTGCTTGATCTGGATGAGCAGCGAGACCTGACCGCCGGTGACGCCGAGCGAGTGGATCTCCCGCCGGAGCTCACGGGCGAGTTTCAGCAGAACGGGGCGGAGCCGGTTCGCAAGTTCCGTGGTGTCGACGGCGGTGACGGCAGTGGGCATATCGTTAACCAGGTTAACGAATCGGCGGCTGTCGCCGCGTCGCCTATCCCCCGAACAAGGGTCGAATCAGCGTCCGGCTCGGCGTGCGAACCCAGGGACTGTCCCTCAGCGTCACAAAACAGCGACTGTTACTCCCCAAGGCGGAATGCGAGCTTGGGACAGGGACTGTCCCTGGGTGTGCCGAAAGTGCAACCTTCTTTGCACAGGCAGAATCCCTCGCATGCCGCGTAACCCGCTCGAGGACGTCGCTCGCGGGCTGCGCGTGATCGGCGAGCGCCTTTCGGCCGGGGGCGAGGCGCCGGATTGGCTGACGGAGCCGTTCGCCGATGCGCTTCGCCGGCCGGAGCCGCACGTGCCGCTCGCCGCGCTCCAGGCGGAGCTCGATTCCCTCACCGGGCTCGAAACCGTGAAACAGCAAGTGCGGGCGCTCGTCGCCTTCCTACAAGTGCAAGCCGAGCGCGAGCGTCAAGGACTCCCTGAAGTGGCGACCTCCCAGCATCTCGTCTTCCTCGGCAATCCGGGGACGGGGAAGACGACGGTCGCTCGACTCCTGGCGCAGATGTATCGCGCGACCGGACTGCTCAAGCGCGGCCATCTCGTCGAGGTCGACCGTGCAGGTCTCGTTGGCCAGTATGTCGGTACGACGGCGATCAAGACGGACCGCGCGATTCGCCGCGCGCTGGACGGCGTCCTGTTCATCGACGAGGCGTATGCGCTGTCGCGCGGAGACGACCTGCGCCAGGACTTCGGGCCCGAGGCGGTCGAGACACTGCTGAAGCGGATGGAGGACTACCGCCATCGCCTCGTCGTCATCGTCGCCGGTTATCCACGACTGATGCACCAGTTCCTCGAGTCGAATCCGGGCCTGCGATCGCGCTTCTCGCGTGAGATCGCGTTCCCCGACTACTCGACGGAGGAGCTCGTGGAGATCACGCAAACATTTGCACGCGACAACGAGTACGTGCTCGGGCAAGACGCCGAAGCATCGCTTCGCTTGATCTTCTCCAGCGCGGCGCGTAACGAACGCTTCGGCAACGCACGTTTCGCTCGCACGCTGTTCGAGCAGGCGTTGAACGCGCAAGCACTGCGGCTCGCGGGTCCGCAAGAAGAAGTCGCGAACCTCGGTCGCACCGAGCTGATGACGCTTGGTCCCGAGGACATCGTTTCGGCAGCTCGTGCGCTCGGACAAGGATCCGAGGCGGAGGAACGCAGGAGCTTCTGGCGCCGCCGACGCTAGGCGCGAAGCAACGGAAGCGTCAGGCAGGTCGGTCCGCCGTCTCCCTTCGAGAGTTCCGCTCCCTCGTATGTCAGTACCTCGACGCCCAGCCGCTCGAGCCGGCGTCGAGTCTCACGATTGTGATGCAGCGCGAGAGCGACGCCGGGTTCGAGCGCCAGCACGTTTGGGCCCATCGTGTCGAACTCCTCATCAGGCACCTCGACCAAACGAATGCCGCGCTCCGCAAGCCGTTCGACCAATCGAACCGGAAGCATCGGGAGATAGACGACCGCGAGATCCGGCGCGATCAAGTTGATCAACGAGAGCAAGTGCAGGATTTCGGAGCGGCCGCGAAAGTGCGGCAAGTCGAATTCGACGAACTCCACGTCGGGGAGGGTCTGTCGCAACGCCGAGACACCGGCGGCATTCGTCCGGTAACCGCGACCCACCAAGAGCGTGCTCTCGTCGAGCCACAGGAGATCGCCGCCTTCCGCAGCCGCAGGCGGAGCAAAATTGGCCGCCACGGGAATGCCGATCCGCGACATGTCTGCTGCGGTCGCCTTTGCCTCTGGCCGGCGCAGCTCTTTTCCGGGACGGAGGATGATTGCGCCGTTCGGCGTGACCATCGCGGGGTCGAAGGTGTAGATCGCATCGAGGCCGTCCGGCACGACGGCACCGAAGACGACCTCCGCGCCCGAGGATTCGAGCAGCGCTGCCAGCTCCTCGTGCTCGCGCTGGATTTGGACGGGGTCAGGTGCCTCGCGCCAGCCGAAGTCGCGCCAGCGCGCACACGCGCCTGGGTTGGGCGCCCGGAGGAGAACGGATCGAAGCTTCGCGGTCATGCTTCGACAGCCGTATTTCGTGTCGGCGTTGTCGGTCATCGCACCTGGCCCACAACGATTTCCGGCGGCGGCGCGTCAGGTGGTGGCAGCGGACCCCGCCTCCGGCGAATCTCGAGCAGAACGAAAGCGACGAGCGCGACGGCGGCGATCACGATCGTCGCGAGACCCAGTTGCTCTGCGGTGTGCCGTGCCGTTCCCTCCCACTCTCCGCGGAGGTAGATGTCCTGTGACCCGGCCGACCGCGGAATCAAGTCGACTCCCATCGGATAACGACTGGTGTGATGGCTCGTCCACGTATTGAGCGGTACTCGGAGCACGATCGCTGCGGCCACCGCCGCAAGGGAAGAGACGACGACGCCGGCCCGGCCCACGCGGATGGCGGCGGTTCCGATCAGGACGACGGCAAGTGGGAACAGCAACGCCAGCAACCAGATCCTGGCTTCTGTCGTTCCAGAGGGATCGCCGATCGTTCTGACCAGGTTGCCGCGCCTGAGGGCATGGCGGACTGACGGCTTCTCCACGGCGAGCGACATGGCCATCAGCGCCGTGAAGAAGAGCGGCATCGCCAAGATACCGGCGACGGCCAGCGGAGCTTTCGTCGCTTGGCGTCGGCGCGGCATTGCTACAGGCGTCCCGCTTCGATGATCCGAGCGAGAAACTCGCGTGTTCGCTGCTCGCGTGGTTCGGTGAAGATCTGCTGCGCCGGGCCTTCCTCGAGGATGACACCTTGATCGAGGAAACAAACCTTGTCCGCGATCTCGCGCGCGAAGCTCATCTCGTGCGTCGCGATGATCATCGTCATCCCGACCTCGGTCAGCCCGCGTACCAGGTTGAGTACCTCCGCGACGAGTTGCGGGTCGAGCGCGCTCGTGATCTCGTCGAGCAGCATCAGCCGGGGATCCATGGCGAGTGCGCGCGCGATCGCGACCCGCTGTTGCTGGCCTCCTGAGAGGCGATCAGGATATTCGTTCGACTTGTCCTCGAGTCCGATGCGC
>Ga0066660_10000696_pt1 | contig 12711 bp, 8 predicted proteins | sample GraSoiAngelo_109_FD_75177 | JGI IMG/M metagenome (GOLD analysis project Ga0066660, IMG submission 75177) | Grasslands soil microbial communities from the Angelo Coastal Reserve, California, USA - 14_0903_12_20cm | ecosystem: Environmental > Terrestrial > Soil > Grasslands | place: USA...
ACCTCTACCTCGCGTGCCGTCAATCCAGCTGGATAGGTCGTTGGGGAAGTCACGATCCTGGTCGGGGTTGGAACCGGTTTTTGTCCCCTGGCGGCGAGCGCCTGCTCCGGCGTCAGAGAGCGTCCATGGGCCCAGGCGGTAGCGAACGCCCGCTCTCCCAGGTGAGCACGCGCTGCGGAGACCGCGCGCTCATAATCAGCACGTTCAACGAGAAAAATGGGGATGCCGAGAGCATCACGTATAGCTTCTGACGCTCCCCACAATTGCGCCGCCCAGGCTAATTGTCGCAATGCCGCGACGACTTCCCCCAACTCTACCAGGTACACGGCGGCTACCCATTTTTCGCCCAACTCAGCGGAGATTGCCAGGCTCTGCTCGTAGTACGTGGAGGCTGCTGTGTAGTCGCCCCCGGTGGCGAGTACCTTCCCTAAAACGGCGAGCGACTTGGCCGTACCATGCCGGTGTCCTATTTCCCTGTAGAGCTCCACGCTCTTCTCAGCCAGCGAGCGCGCCGTGATCAGGTCTCCCTGACTGAGAGCCAGTTGACCCGAGACGCAATCATACGCCGCAATACCCTCCTTGAAGCCCACATCCTCAGAGAGCGTGAGACATTCCTCGAGCAGAGGGATCACCTGCGCCTGATCCACCTGGGAGACAAAGAGCACCTGGGCGAATTGGGAGAGGGTATGAGCAAGACCCCGCTTGTTCCCCGCCGCCCGGTGAACCGCCACGCTCTCCTGGTAGAGGGCACAGGCCCGGGTGTACTCACCCAGGCTGCTGGAGAGCAGTCCTAACACAAAGAGGGAGTAGGCAATGCGATCCATATCGTCTACCTGCCTGGCAACTGCCAGGGCTTCCTCCGTCAGAGTCCGAGCTGCAACCATCTTGCCCTTCGTCCAGGCTACACTTCCCAGCAACGAGAGCGCGAAGGCTATGCCTGGTTGGTCTTCGAGATCTCGATACAGCGCCAGGCTCTGCTTGCCCAGTTCCTCTGTGCGCTCATGGTCGCTTTGGACGAAGGCCAGGTACGCCGTCACGAAGAGCGCCTTCGCCTGTACTGCTGCCTCGACTCCCTCGCTTACAGCCAATGCACGCTCCAGGAAATGCCGCCCTTCACTGATATGACCATGTGCTACCCAGAAACTGCGCAGCGCTCCCGCCAACCTCAGGGCCATCTCTCCCCTATTAACAGCACGTTGCCCGGAATCGTCTTTGCCGGCCTGTTCTATCACCCACTGCAACGCCGCTCGCAGGTTGTCATGCTCCCGCTCCAACTGCTCCAACCGCGATGCTTGCTGTGGCCCTCCCAGTTCTAGCTCTGCCTCCTCCGCCAACGACAGGTAGTGAGCAGCATGAGCCTGGCGGGTGATCTCCATCTCGCCAGTCGCAGTCAAGCACTCCAGACCGTACTCACGGATCGTCTCCAGCATCACGAGTCGGGGTTCCTCCCCCTCCTGATCCGTTTGTCGTAGCAAGCTCTTATCGATCAGGGAAGCTACCCCATCCAGCACGTATGCCGGCATCTCACCGAGAGCTTGATAGAGACCCTCCACAGCTTCCAATGTGCAGCCGCCAACAAAAATGGAGAGGCGCCGGAAGAGACGCTGCTCTGCGGCATCCAGCAAATCATAACTCCAGGCGAGCATGTTGCGCAGGGTCTGCTGCCGCGCAGGAACATCCTGGGGCCCACTCGTCAACACGTCCAGGCGATGCTCCAACCGGGCCAGCAGCGCCTGCGGGGGAAGCAGGTTGATGCGCGCCCCTGCAAGTTCAATGGCGAGAGGCAATCCATCCAGGCGGACACAAATCTCCGCGATCGTGCGGCTATTGACGGCTGTCATCGTAAAATTGGGCCTGGCAGCCCTTGCTCGCTCCAGGAAAAGGGCGACCGATGCATACTGTGAGATGGTTTCGCTCTCCGGAAGATGAGAGAGGTCGGGGAGCGCCAGTGGTGGGACAGGATACTCGTGTTCTCCATGAACGTGTAACACAGCACGGCTGGTCACCAGGACCTTGACGTGAGGACAAGCAGCCAGCAGGTTTGAAAGCTGCGGTGCTGCCGGCAGAACCTGCTCAAAGTTGTCTGGCAGTAACAGCAGGTGCTTGTCTTGTAAATAGGATGTGAGAAGATCGAGGAGTGATCGCTCTCCCACCTCTTTGAGGCCAAGTGTGCGCGTGATCGTGGCGACGACCAGTTCAGGGTCGCTCACGGGTGCCAGTTGGATGAAGCAGACGCCGTCGCAAAAGTCATCCAGCAAGTCGGTCGCGACTTGCAAACTCAGGCGTGTTTTGCCAACTCCGCCCGTACCCGTGAGCGTGACGAGGCGCACTCCTGGTCGTCGGAGGAGTGTGCAAACTGCCTGTCTCTCTTGCTCGCGTCCGATCAGCGGTGTGAGTTGCGAAGGCAAGTTGTGGAACTGAACGTTGACTGCATCTAACATATGTTCAACTTGGAAGCAACCGGAAAAGTGAGTCCGGGAACTGATTCACAATTGAGTCCAAGAATTACTACGGAAGGCAGTTACAATACGGTTCGTCTATGACGACCTGTTCAAGATCAGCAGCACGTTTCAAAGCACGAAACTGTAAGACTTTGACGTTTGCCTCTGTCACTCCCATCCTTGAAGCAGTCTCTCTTATTGAGAGGTTGAGGAGAAAACGGCAATGCAAGACCTCTCGATATCGCTGAGGCAATGCGCGAAGAATACGTTGGACGCGGTCGGCGGCGTAGCTGTTTGTCACTATCGTCTCTTCCCGCATCGTGACCTCCCAGCCGGTTTCTAACAACTCATCCAGTGAACTCGAGGGGTGACGATAATGATCTCGCCAGTAGTCCGCGATAGTTGTGCGTGCAATGAGAAACAGCCATTGTTGCACCCTTTGCCGGCTATGACTGAGATCAATTTTGCTTACTACTTTGAGAAAGATTTGCGACGTCAGATCCTCAGCATCCTCTCTGTTCCGGACCTTGCTATACATATAGCGATAGATCAGGCTAAGGTTCTCCTCAACAAATGTTTGGTACTCCTGCACATCCATGGGAATATTGATGCTATCTCGTACATGCGATATTGTTGGCATCTGTATCTCATCTCTTTCCAAATATTTAGCTTCCTCTAAGCGATTGGAGGCTCGTACACGAAGCAGCTCGAGGATACTTGTATGTTACGCGCCACCACACTAGATATACCTCATAGAGCGCAGGAGTACATCGACAAAAATGTGTAATTCATCATCTTGTTGCGCAGAAAACCTTCTAGACGAAATTACCTATCAAACGACGTGTGAAAATGGGGCTGGGCAGAGGGTTGGCAAATGCTGTAACCTGCGGCGAATCTACATATGTGAAAGAACGATACGACACAGCGTTCTCCTATAGAAGCTCCTGGTTTCAGGCCGCAAAATCGCTCAAACCAGTCCTCTGGTTCTCGCTTTGACAACGCAGTCAAAGAGGTGATTCTGCCTCTGCATCCAGGAGCTTCAACAATCATACTAGTATACTCATCCAGGTGATCGTTGATCACCCAGAAAGCGGTTCAACCTATGGATACTCAGGTTGTACGTATGTACCAGCGCAACACAGATGATCAGAGCCCGACAGGACGACAGCGCTCAGGCGATGGGAGCAACGACAGCAATGGCGGTAGCCCACGAAATAATGGCAGGCAATTATTGAAGCTCTCTCTCCTTCTAGTTGGTATAGTGTTGATCTCCTGGTCCTTCATCCAATTCTTCTCTCCAGGCTCGAGTGTCAATGAACAAAGTGTTGGAGAGGTACCTTACAGTGTGTTCTACAAGCAAGTTCAAGCAGGCAATGTCAAGGATGCTACTTTCCAGGGGCAGGACATCACCGGTGACTTCAAGAACGCTCTCTCTTTAACGGATGCCAATGGTACCCCTGTGCTTACGAAGCAGTATCACCTGACACAGCTCCCCTACGGCGACCCCAACCTCATCGCCTTGCTGAACACGTATCACGTACAGTACCAGGCGAAGCCCGCCGCTGGTCAAAATCTTTTGCTGAACATTGTGCTCACCTTTCTCCCCTTGATTGTAGTGATCGGCGTCATCTTCTTCTTTGCTCGTCGGGCCACAAAGACCCAGCAGGACATCTCCAGCTTTGGGAAGAGTAAGGCCAGGGTAGAGCTGGGTGATAGGCCAGGCACAACGTTTACTGATGTGGCTGGGGTTGATGAGGCCAAATACGATCTCGTTGAGGTCGTTGAATTTCTCAAGACACCGGAGAAGTTTCAACGCCTGGGTGGAAAGATTCCCCGTGGCGTGCTACTGGTAGGCCCTCCCGGAACCGGTAAGACCTTGCTGGCACGCGCTGTCGCAGGTGAGGCGAGAGTCCCCTTCTTCTCGATGAGCGGTTCAGAGTTCGTCGAAGTGCTGGTCGGGGTCGGTGCAAGTCGCGTGCGTGACCTCTTCGATCAAGCCAAGAAGGCATCCCCCAGCATCATCTTCATCGATGAGATCGATGCCGTCGGGCGCCAGCGGGGTTTCAGCATCAATAGCAATGACGAACGTGAGCAAACCTTGAACCAGTTACTGGTTGAGATGGATGGCTTTGATACACGCCAGTCTGTTGTCGTCATCGCTGCTACCAATCGGCCCGATGGGCTGGACAAGGCGCTCCTGCGTCCTGGGCGCTTCGATCGGCAAGTGACAGTCGAGCGTCCCGACTGGAATGGTCGCCTGGCCATTCTCAAGATTCATACTCGCAATGTGCCTCTAGCAACAAACGTCGACTTGATTACGATCGCTCGTGCCACTCCTGGTATGGTTGGCGCGGACATCGCCAACCTCGTCAACGAAGCGGCTCTCCTGGCAGCACGCCGCAACCTGATTGCGGTGACACAAAACTGCTTTGATGCTGCTCTGGACAGGATTCTCATCGGTGCAGAGCGTCCTTTGGTGTTGAGTGAGGCTGATCTGAATGTCATTGCCTACCATGAAAGCGGTCATGCGCTGACGGGTATGCTACAGGATTATGTTGATCCGGTGACCAAAGTGACGATTGTGCCTCGTGGTCAGGCACTTGGCGTGACACAGTATACGCCGATAGATGATCGCTATAACTACTCGAAAGAATACCTGGAGGCGCAACTGGTGACAGCGCTGGGTGGACGCGCCGCTGAGCAAGTAGCAATTGGACACATCACGACAGGCGCGGAAAACGACTTGCAGCGTGTCACGGCCATTGCGCGCCAGATGGTGACGCGTTGGGGCATGAGCGAGCGTCTCGGAACGATCTCCTTTAGCGAACGCGAAGATCCATTCCCAGGAACCGTCCTCTCAAGCGGCTCTCGCGAGTATAGTGAGCAGACGGCCAACATCATTGACGAAGAAGTTAATCGTATCGTGAAGCGGGCCTATGATCGTGCTATCAGCCTGTTGACTTCGCACCGTGAGACACTCAATGGCATTGCTCGTTCACTGCGCTTGCATGAAACGCTTGATGCTAAACAGTTGCGCGCGATTTTGGAGGATACAAGCGCTGTACCAACTGGCCCTCTGTAGTTGGTAAGAATACCAACGTTGCTTTGGGAATCTTCCTTCTAAGCGATTTTAGAAAGAGAAGAGCAGATATGGCCTTTCTTCAGGAGGAACGATCTTGCGCTGTAGAGATTGTTTGAACCTCAGGCGTGGAATGCGTAAGGGTTACCTCGTGCTTGCTTGAAAGCGTGGGGAACGCGATCAACGCTGCCAGCACGACGAGCGCACTCCCAAAGAAGAAAGGTGCGCCCGAACCCCCAATCGCGAAGAGGCTTCCTGCGGCCAGTGGACCTATGACTCGTCCGAGCCCCGCGGCACCTTGTGCAAGACCCAGCGTTTCGCCTTGCCTGGTTGGTGGGCTGGCAAATGAGAGGAGGGACGACACCATCGGCGTCACTGCTCCATCGCCTAGACTTACGATGCCACAAGCAAACACACCGCACAGAAAAAGTTTAACGTTGTGTGGATGTTAGCTCTTTCGTTTCCTCCGCTTTCTCCTGACCGTTCAGTGCAGGATGCTTGCCCTTGAAGACATGGAAAAGCAACCAGAGTGAGGGCAAGAGCAATGCCATACCAACAAGAGTGCCAATGAGCAGCGCCAGCTGTGTGGAAGGTGGACTGGCAGCATTGCTTATGGTCACAGAAACCGGGACCAGGTAGGGAAATTGCGACAACCCCCAGGAAGCAAAAATGAAGGCCGTGACGGTGAAGGCCAGAACACGCGCCAGGCGGTAGCGCCTCAGTAGCAACGAGGTGGCAGCTCCCACTCCGATCAGCGCTGTAGCAATGATCAGGGGCAGCGCGTGATCGAACGCACCGTTCAATAAAAGTGGCGCCTGGAACGGTGACAGAATGAAGGCAATGGCATCCAGTCCCAGCGTTATGGCTCCCGCGATCATGGCACGGCGGCGAAACGCCTCCACGAGTTCAGGCTCATTGCTGTTCTGAGCCTCGACTATCAGATTAACGGCCGCGAGCACGGCACACAGCGAGAGCGCTAAAGCGCCGATAGTCAGTGCGAAAGGCGTTGTCCAGCCGGCCAGGAGATCGGTCTGAACACGACCCGCCTCCACGTGAACCTGGCCGCTGGCCACTGCCGCGGCTGCGGCACCGAAAAAGAAAGGGGTGATGGTGCTGGCGGTACTGAACACACGGCCCCAGATCCGACGCGAGGTCGTGGCATCATCAACCTGGCCTCGAAACATAAAGGCCGCTCCACGCATCACGATGCCGATCACTGCCAGGGTGAACGGCACAAAGAGCGCTATTGAAAGCACTGAGAAGGCTAAGGGGAAGGCCGTGAAGAGTCCCACGATCAGGAAGATCAGCCAGACGTGATTCGCCTCCCAGACTGGCCCTAAAGCCTGCCCGATCAAACGGCGTTGACGTTGTGCCTCTTGACCAAAGGCGAAGAAGTCCCAGATGCCGCCGCCAAAGTCCGCTCCGCCAAGGACAGCATAGACGATCAGCGAAAGCCAGAGGATGATCAATATCGTGTAGGTTAATGTCATTTCGTGCCACCCTTTTCTTCACTCCTACTACTCACGAGGACAGGCCACTCCTGCTTGGGCAGCGGTGAACGCGCCAGGCGCAGCAGAAGCACGATCAGGGTGATCGCCAGCACCACGTAGATGCCGGAGAAAATCGCAAAGCTGATGCCCAGTCCTGGCGCGGTCGTCACCGCATCCGATGTGCGCAGGATGTTATAGATGACCCAGGGTTGGCGGCCCAGTTCGGTGACGATCCAGCCAAGTTCTATCGCGATAAAAGAGAGCGGAGCGGACAGGACGATCCCCCACAGCACCAGGCGATTCTCAGGAACAACCCGTTTGCGCTTGAAGTAGAGCAGCCAGAATAAGCCCCCGATGAGCAGGGTAAAGAAACCGCTGCCGACCATGCCATCAAACGAGGGATGCACAAAGAAAGGGTCAGGTCGATCTTGAGGCGCGTATTTATCGAGACCTACAATGGTGGCATGTGGATCACCTCTGGCCAGGATGCTCAATCCATCAGGGATTTCGATGGCAAACAGGACCTGCCCTGTCTTATCATCAACGATGCCGCCGATCTTGACCGGCGCGCCTTTCTCCGTATGGAAGACCCCCTCCATCGCGGCTAACTTGGCAGGCTGGAGATCCGCAAGCGAACGGGCACTCAAGTCCCCATCGAAAATCTGGAATGGGATGGCGATGGCGCCCAGCGCCATCGCCAGCATGAGTCCTTTGCGGTAGTACGGTTCGCGTTTGCCGCGCAGGATTTGGATGGCATAGATAGCGGCAACGCCGAAGCCGGTTGCCACATAGGCTGCCAGCAGCATATGGGTCGTCTCATACGGAGTACTCGGATTGAGTATTGCCTGTAAGGGATTGATACCTGTCACCTGTCCATGCGTAATCTGGAAACCGACTGGCGTATTCATCCAGGAGTTCGCACTGACGATAAACCAGGCCGAAGCAGCTCCACTGATCCAGAGGGGAAACGAACAGAGCCAGTGCGCACGCGGCGAGAGGCGCTCCCATCCATACAGGTAGAGGCCGAGGAAGATGGCCTCTAAAAAGAAGGCAAAGCCCTCCAGGGCAAACGGTAGGCCGATGATCGAGCCGGAAAACTTGGTATAGGCCGGCCAGAGCAGGCCGATTTCAAACGAGAGTATTGTGCCGGAGACTGCGCCGATGGCGAAGAGCAGGGCAAAGGCTTTCGTCCAACGGCGGGTGAGCGTCATCCAGCCACTATCTTTGTACCGGAGAGCAAGCCCTTCGGCAATACACAGAAGCAGTGGCAGTCCAATTCCCAGGGAAGCAAAGATGATATGGAAAGCGAGCGAGGTGCCCATCTGAGCCCGCGCAGCTAAGAGATCAGACATGAAGAACTCTCCTTTACAGACGAGAGATTATTGACGTTTACAGACAAGAGATTATTGACATGTATACTGGTGGCGTATCTTCATCAGAGCTACCACTTCGAGCTGTCGAACACGTTCGCGTGATATAACCCAGTTCTTTTTTCGAGCTAATCTTCATACCTTGCGTCGCCAGGTTAATTCACTTGCCGTTCTCGTTCGTGGAACGTACGACGCTACTCCTATCGTGAATGTTTGTTTCTGTACGGTTCGCCACGTGGCGCTTTGCATGGATGGATGTTCTTCCATTCATCGCCAGGCAGACCAGCCCAAGCACAAAGAGGCCAGATCCGGGGAGCCAGAGGGAAAGCGCAAAAGGAACCAGGGCAGAAGGAGTGAGATGTACTGCTTGCAAGTACTCGGTGACCCCCACCCCCACAACAAAGACCCCTGGTGTCAGCGCTCCCGCGCCAATATGACCGTGACGAGCTATCCATGCAATGCCGAGCAGCCCAACTCCAATGGCAAGAAGATGGGCGGTAAGGACCTGGCTATCAGGAATATAGTGTCGAAACATGAGGAAGGTTGCCACCCCAAGAGTTGTCGTCAACCAACCTGCCGGGAGAAAGCGCCTGGGATTGAGCGGGGCAACTCCTAACATTCCCAGACCAAAGAGCAAGACGCCCATGGAATAGGTATTGAGCATGCCTAGCCATGCAATCGCAAGGAAGACGACTCCAAGCAGGAGCAAAACGATGGCCTGCAGGAGGTTATTGGTGTGGTTGCGATCAGACAGGGAAAACGGCCGTTGCATAAGGATTTCCCCTCTTTCTTTGCATATATGTCTCAGGAGTTCCGTTACTACTTGAACCTATGCTGCTCACCATACCAAGAGATATACCTTAATGAGAGTAGGAATGCATCGACAGAAATGTGTAATTCCATCTCTCCATTGCTCTAGCATTCACTAAACAGAATTACCTAGCTGTGATGAGCATGTGTGGTTTTTCGCATTTGGTAGAACTCCTCCTCCTGTGCTGACTACCTGCGTCTGTTGCTAGCGATGCCGAAGATCTGTTCAGTGGCTTAAGGAGCGGATCAAAAAGAAGCTGGTTGGACTGGCATCATTCCATGCCAATCCAACCAGCTTTTCTACTCTACCGGAGTGCAGGTGTAGTGTGGAAGTTAGTTGGCTAACTATGCTGGGTGCGAATGAGTTTGCTCACCTGGTGCTGCATCATTCACCTGCGTGCCCTCGCTGTTCATAGGGGAGAGCGTGTGATCTCCTGAACGGCTAGCAAGATGGGTGCGCTGAGCACGTTTCGCCTCATGCATGGCCGCATCCCTTGCCACCACCGTGATGGCAGCGGAAGCCAGAACTATGTCCTTCAGCAGGAACTGTCCCGTCAGGTTGAGGATGGGGAAGCCTGTTACTGCTGGCGCAATCACGAAAATGGTCAGCGTCCCGGCAAACAGCACCAGGGCCAACAGAGCGACATAGCGCACCCAAAGACCAGCGATAAGCAGCACGCCAGCAATGACTTCAAGCGCGCCGAGCACATAGACGAACGTGCTGAAGGCCAGGAAAGGGAGCGACATCGAGAGCAAGACAACGATTGATTGGGGATTTTGAAGATGCAGGGATCCAATCCAGAGCAGGACCAGGCCCAAGCTAATACGCAATAACGGCCCCGCGAGCCGTTCGGCGAAACTGAACAATGTCTTGAAACTGAACAACGTCTTCATAAGATCTCCTTTTTTGGTTTATCTGGGAGCTCCCTCGCGATGAGTGAAAAAGCGGATGACAGGAACCCCAATATAGTTTTTACCTCAATAGATTCGGCGGAGGTTACATCATATCCTTTGCTCGTCCACCTATCAGCAGGGGTTCAGGTCATATGTGAGATTGCTGCATTAGAATGAAATACCTGACGCTGTGAAATGTATTGCCCTTGCGGTGTCCCTGTCAGGCGAGGTGGTGCTCAATAGCGTAGCGAGTTGCCGCACTGCGCGAAGTAATGTCGAGCTTGCTGTAAATGGAGCTAGTATGAGCATGCACGGTGCGAGGACTGAGAATCAGCTTTTCGGCTATCTGAACGTCGGTCAAGCCAGCCGCCACCAGACACAGCACCTCTACTTCCCGTGCCGAGAGTCCATCAGGATAGGTTGGTGGCGGGATAATTGTCTTCGGCGGCGGGCCAGGTTTTCGTCCCTGCGCGACGAGGACCTGCTCTGGCGTCATGGACCGTCCCTGTGCCCACGCCGTGGCAAATGCCCCCTCCCCAAGGTGGGCGCGTGTAGCGGCAACCGAGCGGTCATAACTCGTGCGCTCGACAGGCGGTAAAGGCACGTCAATAGCGTCGCGTAGAGCCTCCGCTACCCCCCAGAGTTGTGCCGCCCAGGCTAACTGTCGCTGGGCCGCAACTACTTCCCCCAATCCCACCAGGCATTGAGCGACCACCCATTTTTCGCCCAACTCTCCAGAGATTGCCAGGCCCTCCTCGTACAACGTGCGTGCTGTTGGATAGTCGCCCTGGGCAGCGAGCACCTTCCCTAAAGCAGGAAGGGACTCAGCCATGCCGTGCCGGTGACCCATTTCTCTGTAGAGTGCCACACCCTTCTCGGCTAGCGAGCGCGCTTTGACAAGGTCTCCCTGCCTAAGCGCTACCTGTCCCGAAAGCCAGGACGATGCGGCAACTCCCTCCTTGAAACCTATCTCCTCGGAGAGTGCGAGACATTCCTCGAGCAGAGAGGGTACTCTCTCCTGATCGCTTTGGGAAACAAAGAGCACCTGTGCCAGTTGAGAGAGCGAATGAGCTATCCCTCTCTTATTCTGCAACTGCCTGTGTATCTTCAGGCTCTCCTCGAACAGTGTACGTGCCCTGGGGTAGTTACCCTGACTGCTCTCCAACAGTCCTTGGACGAACAGCGACCAGGCGACGTACTCCTCGTCGTCGATCGCTCTGGCGAGTGATTGAGCTTCCGTCAACAGGGAGCGCGCTGTTGCTGTGTCGCCTCTTGTCCAGGCCACGTTCGCCAATAGATAGACGGAGTGCGCTATACCTGGCAGGTCTTCGAGTTCCTGGTACAGCGCCAGGCTCTCCTTGCATAGTATCTCCATGCTATCATAGTCGCTCTGGATGAAGGCCAGGTTCGCAGCAGCAATGAGTGCCTTTGCTCGCACAAATGCCGCAGCTCCTTTACTTGCCGCCAGCGCCCGCTCAAGGAAGCTCCTTCCCTCAGTGATGTGACCATGGACCCTCCAGAAACTCCGCAACGCTCCTCCCAACCTCAAGGCAATCTCCAAATCCTGCTCTTTTTCCACGGACTCATCATCTCCAGTTTGTCCTAACGACCACTGCAACGCTGCTCGCAGGTTGTCATGCTCCCGCTCTAAGCGGTCCAACCATACAGCTTGCTGTGGGCCCCCGACCTCAGTCTCCGCATCCTCCGCCAGTGACAGGTAATAGAGAGCGTGAGCCCGCCGCGCGTTCTGCATCTCTCCACTAGTGGTGAGGACCTCCAGGCCATACTCGCGAATCGTCTCCAACATCAGCAGACGTGGCTCCTCCCCCTCCTGCTCCGTTTGGCGCAGCAAGCTCTTGTCAATGAGTGACGCTATCCCGTCCAATACGTATGCGGGCCTATCACTGAGAGTACTATACATAGCCTCTACGGCCCCCAGGGTGCAGCCGCCAACAAAGACAGAGAGCCGCCTGAAAAGTAGCTGTTCCTTGACACCTAGCAGATCATAACTCCAAGCAAGCGTGTTACGGAGCGTTTGTTGCCGGGCAGGGACATCCCGTGCTCCGATCGTCAATACCTGCAATCGATGCTTTAAGCGCGTCAGAAGGGCCTGAGGGGGTAGGACTTTGGTGCGTGCACCTGCCAACTCAATAGCAAGAGGTAGCCCATCCAGGCTAACACAGATTTCAGCGACGGCACGGATGTTTGCGGGAGTCATCTGGAAGTCAGGCTTGGCTGCCTTCGCACATTGCAAGAAAAGGGCTACCGCCGCATACTGTGAGAGGACTTCGCTCTCTGGAAGGTGGGTGAGGTCGGGTAACCTCAGTGGTGGTACAAGAAACTCGTGTTCACCACGGATGTGCAGCACAGCGCGACTGGTCACCAGGATTTTGAGGTGGGGGCAGACTGACAGCAGTTCCGAAAGGCCAGGCGCTGCCCCGAGCACCTGCTCAAAGTTGTCGAGCAGCAGCAGCAGACGTTTGTCTCGGAGTGATACTTTCAAGAGGTCAAGCAGTGGTTGATCTCCGCTCACTTCGAGTCCGAGCGCCTGGACGATAGTGGGGACGACCAGGTTGGGATCACTGACGGGAGCCAGCGGGACGAAGCAGATATCGCCGGCAAAGTCA
>Ga0066660_10000697_pt1 | contig 12709 bp, 9 predicted proteins | sample GraSoiAngelo_109_FD_75177 | JGI IMG/M metagenome (GOLD analysis project Ga0066660, IMG submission 75177) | Grasslands soil microbial communities from the Angelo Coastal Reserve, California, USA - 14_0903_12_20cm | ecosystem: Environmental > Terrestrial > Soil > Grasslands | place: USA...
ACTTCGAATAAACCGCGCCGGTTCTGATTGGCTCCGGTGAAAGCACCCTTGACGTATCCGAAGAGTTCGCTTTCGAGCAGGGTTTCGGGAAAGGCGCCACAGTTTACCGAGACGAAGGAGTCCGTGGCTCGTGGCGAACACACGTGCACCGCCCGCGCTACCAGTTCCTTACCAGTGCCACTCTCTCCGTAGACGAGGATAGTGCTGTTGGTGGAAGCCACGGTGCGGATCGTATGCTTGAGTTTCTCCATTGCCGGGCTGACACCAATAATGTTGTCCAGAGAATTGTGGGTTGCGGCATCGCGCCGCAGCGCAAAATTCTGTTTGCTGAGTGCGACCTTCTCCAGGGAACGGTTGATAGCAAGTTTGATCTCGTCTACCAGTCCAGGACTTTTGCGGATGTAATCCGCTGCCCCGCCGGCTTTGACTGCCTCAACCGCCGCTTCATAATCATCGACGGCAGTGATCAGGATTACAGCCGAATCCGGCGAGATCTGGTGGGCATAGCGCAGCACCTCGATGCCATCGATTTTGGGCATCTTGATGTCGGTGACGATCACGTCGTATAGGGCGCCGTCAATCTTCCGCTTGGCCGCTTCGCCCGAATTCACGGTTTCGACGCGATGATTTTCGCGGCACAGGGAAATATCCAGCAGCTCACAAATGGAACGTTCGTCGTCGCAGACCAGGATGTTAGCCATGGGCTTTGCCTCCGGCTGGTGCCGCGCTGGTAGCTGGAGAGGCATCGGATGCGTTGATGTTCACGGAATGCTGTGACGCGCCAGACTTCGCTTCAGGCCGTTCATCGACACCGATGCCGCGGAGTCTCACTACGAACGTGGTGCCCTGTCCGAGCTTGGAACGCGCCCACACTTTGCCATCGTGAGCCTGCACGATCTGATAGACGATCGCCAAGCCGAGGCCTGTTCCACCCTCAAACTGCGATTGAAAGGGCTCAAAGATCTTTTCTGTCTGCTGGGGGTGGATTCCAGGGCCGGTATCCGCGAAGTTGATTTGCCAGTCCTCGCCGGCAGGTTCCGCCGAGACGGTGAGGGTTCCGCCGCCTTTCATGGCCCGTACCGCGTTTTCACAGAAGTTCCAGAAGACTTGTTTAATTTTGTCGCCATCGGCCAGCGCCCATGCTTCTTTGACGTCCAAGCGGCGCTCGATGCGTATGCCGGTGTTTTCCGCAATCAGCCGATGTTCGAGAAGAGTGAGAGTATCTTCGAGCAGCGGCACTAGATTTACTTTGTCAAAGCGGTATTGTTTGCCGCGCGAGTAGGCGAGGAAGTCGGTAATGATGTTGTTCAGCCGCTCCGATTCGCGCGTCACGATCTGCAGCAACTGGCGATGCTCGTCGCTCAAAGCGGGGATTCCGGAGAGCATGCTTACCGAACCGGCAATCGAAGTGAGTGGATTGCGAATCTCGTGTGCGATCGCAGCCGCCAGGCGTCCCACGGCTGCCAGGCGGTCCTGCATACGCACTTCGCGTTCCAGGCGCCGGATCTCGGTAAGGTCGTCGAAGGTATAGACGAAGCCCAGAGTGCCGCGCTCGGGCACCGTCAACGCGGTAACCATGACCCGGAAGGTTTTGCGAAAACCATTGGGCGCACTGAAGCGAATTTCCGCGTGGGCCGGTTCAGCGCCGACATTGGGGAGCGGATCGAGGAACAGTGCTTTCACCGATTGGCCCCGCAAGTCATTTTCGGATCGCTCCAACAGCTTCTGGGCTGCGGTGTTAACGAGAGTTATGTGGCCATCTAAACCAGTCGTAATCAGCCCGCCGCTCACCGACTGAATGATGTTCTCGTGCAGGGCTTGCAGGTTCTCCAAGGCGCCGCTGGCACGTTTGAGCTGCACATCCACCTGGCGCAGCTTGGCGGTCAATAAACCGGCGAGATAAGCAATCGCCAGAAAGGCGAAGAGATTGATGAAAATGATGGCTTGAAGCGACTTCAGTCTGGGATGTGTGGTCGAATAGGAAGGAATCACGCCGTAGTAGTTCAATTCCAGAATGGCGCCGTAAAGAATGAAAGCTCCCGCCGCCACCATATATGCCCAGCCGCGGGGCAGCAGAATGCAGGCCACGATGATGACCAGTGGATAAAGAAAATTCAGTGAGCTATCGACGCCCCCGGTTACATGAACCACCAGGGTAACCATAGCGAGATCGGTGAGCACCTGTAACAGAGCCTGTACCCGATGCTCCTGCCAGAAGGAAAGCAGCAAAACGTAGAATAGCGAGAAGGTGTACCACAGGAGCAGAGTGCTGACGAAAAGCCACAGAGGCAGTGCGGTAGGCGTGAACTGGGCCACCGCAAGCTCAATTCCCAACAAAAAGGTCAGGATGATGATGCGGACTTTGACCAGCCACGCCAGCCAGTTCCGTTCATCGAACATCGATTGCATGTGTATTCCAGCTTCCCGTGCCCTTTACGGTCCATTCACAGAGGGATGAAGACAACCCTTCACTCCCGCGACCGCGTAGTTTTTTTGAGTGCGAAGGAAAGGCCGTGACAGATAAATCCGCACGGCCTGTTCTTCTGCAAGTTTGTGTTATCCCGCCAGTTTCGCGATCATCGAGAACAGCGGCATATAGAGCGAGATCACGATGCCACCGATGCTGACACCCAGCAGGCCGATGATGATCGGCTCCAACATGGCCAACATGTCCCTGGTGGCGGAGTCGACTTCGTCCTCGTAGAAGTCGGCGATCTTCTGTAGCATGGAATCCATGGCGCCGGTGGCTTCACCGACACCGATCATCTGCGTCACCATGTTAGGAAAGACGCCACATTCTTTTAGCGGATCAACGATGGTGCGGCCTTCTTCAATGGCTTTGCGCACCTTCATCAAGGCTTCTTCGAGCACCGCATTTCCGGAAGTCTTGGCGGTGATGGCCAAGCCTTCCAGGATGGGCACGCCCGAGGTGATCAGGGTGCCAAGCGTCCTCGTAAAACGAGCCACGGCAATTTTGCGTAGCAGCAGCCCTAGCACTGGCAGCTTCAGAAGTACGTAGTCGAAGTAGTAGCGACCCTTGGGGTGTTTGCGCAATTGCTTGACCCCGACGACCATCCCGACGCCGCCCACGATAAAGAACCACCAGAACTGGCCGACGAACGCGCTGAGCCCGATGACGATGCGCGTCGGCAACGGCAGTGCGACGCCCAGGCCGACGAACAGGTTGGCGAAGATTGGCACCACCCACTTCAGCAGTGCGCCCACAACCAGCACGGCGATGGACACCACCGCCACTGGATAGATCAACGCTGACTTGACAGCCGAACGCAGCTTGACGGCTTTTTCGACATACTGCGCCAGACGCTGCAGGATGATGTCGAGAATACCGCCGGTTTCGCCGGCCTCCATCATGTTGGTGGTCAGGTCATCGAAGATCTTCGGGTATTGGCGCATGGCGTTGGCCAGCGTGGCCCCGCCTTCCACCGTGGTCCGAACCCCCGTCAGGGTCTTCTGGAATGACTGGTTTTCCTGGTTGGCCGCTAGGATTTCCAAGCACTGCACCAGGGGAAGACCGGCATCGATCATGACCGAGAACTGCCGGAAAAAGATGGCAATGTCCTTTGTCTTGACCGACGCCGTGCCAAAGGTAGGCATAGAGAATTCTTTTCCCTTCTGCCTGATGTTGCCCGCAGTGATCCGCTCACGGCGCAATTGGGTCGCCAGAACTTCTTTGTTGGCTGCCACTCGCTCCCCGGAAACTTTCTCACCGGATGCGTTCTTGCCTGAAAATGTAAAAACTGGCATGGTAAATCTCTCCTCGCTTAACTGCCTTTCGGCGTCTTACTCATCTGCCCGGTCTTCCACTTGCCTCTCCCATTCCAGCTCGTAGCAGCCAGAACAGGCCAAATTAATGACTCGACTCACCGTTTTCCTGGCGCTGCCGCTTTGGCCGCCACCGCGGCATTATTACCCCGGTTCAGGCCAGCACCGCGTGCGATCATTTCCTGTAGCTCGTCCTGGTTGCTGGAGCGCGCGATGGCCACTTCCAGCGTGATTTGCTTCTGGAAGTACGCGGTAGCCAGCGCCTGATTGAACGTCTGCATACCAAACTTGTCCTGACCGGACTGCATTGCCGAATAAATCTGGTGGATCTTGTCCTCGCGAATCAGGTTGCGGATGGCAGCGTTAGGTACCATGATTTCCATGCACATGGCCCGCCCTTTGTTGTCGGGTTTCTGCAGCAGGCTTTGGCAAAGAATGCCTTCCAGCACCAGCGACAATTGGGCTCGAATCTGCGGCTGCTGATGTGCCGGAAAGACGTCAATAATTCGGTTGATGGTGGACGATGCCGAATTGGTGTGCAATGTGCCGAAGGTCAAGTGGCCGGTTTCAGCGATGCGCAATGCGGACTCGATGGTCTCCAGATCGCGCATTTCACCGATCAGCACCACGTCCGGATCTTCACGAAGCGCAGCCCGCAAAGCGTCGCTAAAGCTCTTGGTATCGGCATGCAACTCGCGCTGGTTGACCACGCAGTTCTTGTTCATGTGCACAAATTCGATAGGGTCTTCGATGGTCAGAATGTGGTCGTGCCGCTCGGTGTTTATCTTGTCGATCATGGCGGCCAGAGTCGTCGACTTTCCTGAGCCGGTCGGTCCCGTCACCAGCACCAGCCCGCGCGGCTTATCGCACAACTTGCTGACGATGGCCGGCAACCCGAGTTGGTTGAATGACTTGATTTCAAACGGAATGAGACGGAACACTGCCGCCGTGGCGCCGCGCTGGTTAAATAGGTTGGCGCGAAATCGTGCCAGGCCTTTCAAGCCGAAGGAAAAGTCCAACTCCAGATTTTCTTCAAAGCGATGCTTCTGCGAATCGGTCATGACGCTGTAGGAAAGTTGCTTGGTCTCGGCGGGCGTCAATTGCGGCAAGTCCAATGGAACCAGATGTCCGTGTACGCGCACCTGCGGTGGCGAGTTGGTGGTGATGTGAAGGTCGCTGCCTTGCATTTCCAACATGCGTTTCAAAAGATCGCTGAGTGAAAGCGACATAGTCTCCTGTTCCCTTTCCTTGCCTAGAATCGTTAGTGAATCGTTTCGCGGGCCACTTCTTCAAGCGTGGTCATTCCCGCCGCAACCTTGATGAGTCCGCTGCGCCGCAGAGTGATCATGCCGCGCTCGATGGCTTTCTTCTTCAGCTCAATCGCGGATGCACCCACCAGAACCAGTTCCCTGATTTCGTCATCCACTTCCATGACTTCGTACAAACCAGTACGGCCCTTGTAGCCGGTGTTGCTGCAAGTACCGCAGCCTTTGCCTTTCTGGATCTTTACCGTCTTCGCTTCTTCGGGCCCGTAGCCTTCGTCGAGCAACGTCTGATAAGGCACGTCCACCGTCTCGATGCACTCCCGGCAGATGCGGCGTACCAGGCGCTGCGCACAAATCAGGTGTACGGAGGTCGCCACCAGGAAGGGCTCGATGCCCATGTTCATGAGTCGCGTGATGGTCTCGGGGGCGCCGTTGGTATGCAGCGTGGACAGCACCAGGTGGCCGGTGAGAGCTGCCTTGATGGCGATCTCTGCGGTTTCAAAATCGCGAATTTCGCCGACCAGGATGATGTTTGGATCCTGCCGCAGGAAAGCGCGAAGCGCGGCGGCGAAGTTCAATCCGATTTGCTCCTTCATCTGCACCTGGTTGACCCCAGCCAACTGGAATTCGACTGGGTCTTCGGCAGTCATGATGTTTGTATCCGGCGTGTTCAATCGCGCGATCGAGGAATACAGCGTATTGGTCTTGCCTGATCCGGTTGGCCCCGTGACCAACACCATGCCGTAGGGCTTGAGAATGGCTTTTTCGAACTTGACCAGCGATTCCGACTCGAAACCCAGCTTGGTCATGTCCAGGCGCAGGTTTTCTTTGTCCAGCAAGCGGAGCACGATCTTTTCTCCCCACAGAGTAGGAAGCGTGCTGACGCGGAAATCGAGTTGTTTCTTCCGCCCGCCGATGTTCATCTTCAGCATGATGCGGCCGTCTTGCGGCAAACGCTTTTCGCTGATGTCCAATTTCGACATGATTTTCACGCGGGAAATGATCGCGTCTTTAAGCTTCAAGGGGGGCGCCATGATGGACTGGAGCACACCATCGATACGGAAGCGCACCCGGAATTCTTTTTCGTACGGCTCCATGTGAATGTCGCTGGCTCCCCGCTTCACGGCATCGGTCAGCACCAGGTTCACCAGTTTGACGATGGGCGCCTCATCCGCTGCCTTCTCCAGTTCGGAGAGGTCCATCTGCTGCTCTTCGGACTGCAGTTCGACATCGGTATCCGCGATGTCGGTCATCGACTGCATGACCTGCTCGAGGTCTTCTTCCTTGGTGGCGCCGTAGGCCTTCTCGATACCTTCCTGAATCGAACTTTCTGACGCCACTACCGGCTCGATATTGAAGCCGGTCATGAACTTGATATCGTCCATGGCGAACACGTTCGTCGGGTCAACCATGGCGATAGTCAGCGATGCGCCCACACGGCTGAGCGGGAGAATCTGGTAGCGCTTGGCAGTCTCAAACGGGATGAGCTTTACTACCGACTGATCAATTTCAAAGTATGAGAGGTTAATAGCGGGCACGCCGTACTGCCGGGAGAGGAAGTTGGTGACATCCTCATCCGTCAGGAATCCCAGCTTCACCAGGGCGGAGCCCAGGCGACAGTTGGTTTCCTTTTGAACCTTCGTTGCTTGTGCCAACTGCTCTGAGGTGATTACCTTCTCTTTTACGAGAAGATCACCCAGCCGTTGAGACATAGCTCGATCTCCTGTCTGACCGATAGTGAGCTGTCATTACGCTGATACTGCTCGCACGAAGCGGCCAATTAGCAGGGGAGAGACGCGCGGTGCGTTCGCGTTGACACAAATTGTCAACGCAGATGGGTACCGGCACCAGTAACTTTGGTACCTGTACTCTGACCGACCATCCTGGTTTTTCTGTATGGCACAGGGACTTGCCCATGAATGGCTGGATTTTGCAATATAGCCAGTGACGAACATTTCTTTCGGACATGAACTTTGGTGAGGCAGGAGGGTTTGTCGCAAGCCGCACGGCAACCCGTTTCGGGTTCTGTGAGGTAGTTTTAGCTTAGACTACGAACAAAAGTGCGTGGGTTCAAACTTGAAAACTGCACCCCAAGAAAAAATACTTCGCGCCTGCTATGAAGCCTTGTTTTATGCATGGGGGCCTCAGCACTGGTGGCCGGCGCGCACGCGTTTCGAGGTGATTGTTGGCGCCTACTTGACACAGAACACGTCCTGGACGAATGTCGAGCATGTGTTGCGCCGCCTGCGGGGCGCAGGTTTGCTCAGCGTTGCTGGAATTCGACGCACTGCGCTGCCGGAACTCGAGTCACTGATACGCTCGGCTGGCTATTTCCGGCAGAAGGCGCAGCGCCTCAAAACATTTGTAGCTTTTCTCGATGAGCATTATGGCGGCTCGGTGAACCGGATGTTTGCTCAGACCACCGAGAAGTTGCGGGTCGAACTGCTGGCCCTGAATGGCGTCGGACCGGAGACGGCGGATTCCATTCTTCTGTATACGGGAAATCATCCTGTATTTGTAGTTGACGCGTATACGCGGCGCATTCTGGAACGGCACGGAATCGTGACTGCGAACGCCCGCTATGAAGAAATCAGATGGCTGTTGGAGCACGCGCTTTCCAATTTCGAGCATGCGCTTTCCAATGAGGTACCGACGCCGCCGGCCACGCCTCGCTTAACCAACGCGATGGTGAAAATTAATCCCATCCACCGGCCTTCCCTCATGAGTACGTCCAGGCGCTCCAATTTGGTACAGATCTATAACGAGATGCACGGGCTGATCGTTGGCGTGGGTAAGCACTACTGTCTGAAATCTCATCCGCGATGTGACGAGTGCCCTTTACAACGTTTCCTGCCGAAGCCAAGCTAAGGGGCAGGAGTAGAGACGTGCGCCAGCGTTGGACCGGTTTTGCTGTTGTGATACTCGCGGTGGGGGCCTTGGTGGTCCCTGGCCGGGCGCAATCGCTGCGGCAGGAGGCCGATTGCAGAGGCATCCTGATTGGCACCGCCGGTCCGGCCGGCGCAGTTTTCTGAACTCGCCTATGGCACTACTCTGGCCCGCGAATTCAATCTAATTCAACCTGAAGACGTGATGAAGTGGTCCGTCATCCGGCCCGATCGCGCCAGCTTCGATTTCACCGCGGGCGATGCCGTCGTCGCCTTCGCCGCCGCCCACCAGATGCAGGTGCGCGGCCACACCTTGGTTTGGGGACGGCACAAGCTTGACGGAGCAGAATATACCCCTGCCGAACTGCCCGATTTATTGCACGAACACATCACCAGGGTTGTCCAGCACTTTCGGGGAAAAGTATTTGCCTGGGATGTGCTGAATGAGGCATTCGACGAGAATGGAAAACTCCGCAATTCGATCTGGTATGACCGACCCGGAATTGGACTCGCGGGAAAAGGAACCGCCTACATCGAGCAGGCCTTGCGCTGGGCGCATGCCGCCGACCCCGACGCTCTCCTTTTTTATAACTACGCTGAGGGTGAAGCGGTAAATCCCAAGTCGGACGGCCTTTATGCCATGCTCAAAGATTTCAAACGACGCGGTGGGCCTATCGATGGCATCGGCATGCAGATGCACATTTTCGACCTTCATCCCGATGTGAGTTCAATCGGCGCCAACATCGGGCGCTTTACCGCACTGGGCGTTCAAATCCACATCACAGAAATGGACGTCGCCCTGCCCACCAATCCCAATACCGGCACTCTAAGAAATTCGGAAGACCTCGGAAGGCAAGCGGATGTCTATCGCGAGATCGCCGCTGTTTGCCTGGCGCACCACGGCTGCACCGCTTTTCAAACCTGGGGATTTAGCGATAAATATTCCTGGATTCGATCTTTCTTCCGCGGCAATAAAGGTGCGGCGCTTCCCTGGGATGAGAAATACAACCCCAAGCCCGCTTACCGGGCATTGAAGGAAACATTCGCTGACGGGAGCTGTGACCGTGTGAAGGTGTCCACCCCCGAACTGCGCCAGCCATGAGATTTCCAGGGATGGCGGGGTCTTAAATATTACAGTGATTCCTGTGTAAAACTGCGGTCCTTTTCGACTTGCGCTCTCCCCCGCAGGGGGGTAACATCATTAGTGTTCCTAGCGGCCACGCTCCCGTGCTGGCCTCCGCGCCTAATGGCTCCAGGCGCCTAAACGGACAAGAGATCATTCACGAGAAAATTTCCAGCCGCACCGGGTTTTTCCGCGCATGCCAGCCTTAGTGTTGCGATGCGGATTTTCCGGGGCAGGCAGGTCACCACAGGACGGTTACGCTTCGAACGTGAAGTACGGGATTAGCCCAAGAAAGAAAACCCTATGAACGCAGGACCGGGAAATCCCTCCGGTGGAGGAGGGAGAAACAGACGGCGGCGCGGACGTCGCCCGCCTAACCATCGCGGAGGCGGAATGGGCCGTAATCGCCAAACCCACGGCGGTATTTTCACCGCTCCCATGGATCACAACTATCGCAATGGCCCGCAAGGTAACAATGGGGCGAAAGGCCAGCGCGGCGGACGTCCCGGCTTTGCCCCGTCATACAAGCCGAGCGAGCCTGAGCCTTTGCCGCTGCGGGAAGATGCTGCCTCACGCATTTTTGCTTTTGTGGACGACTTGTTTTTCCTCGCAAAAATCCAGGAAACCGCCCGCAAGCTCAATGTAAAGGTCGAGTTCGTTAAGACTGATAAAGACTTGATGGATCGCATGAAAGAAAATGGCGACGGCAAACCATCTTTAATCATTTTCGACCTGAATAATGCGAATGCCAAGCCGCTGACCCTTATCCCCAAACTGAAGAGCAAACTGAAGAAGGAAACTTCGATTATCGGATTCCTCTCTCATGTGCAGGGCGATTTGAAGCAAAAGGCGCACGAGGTGGGTTGCGACATGGTCCTGCCGCGTTCCGCATTCTCGCAAAACCTCCCCCAATTGTTGCGCCGCCATGGCGCCCCCGAAGAAGTCTCCGGCGACTAGGTGGGAAAATTCGTGGGGAACGGTTACCCCGGCGGCCAGTGCAGATTTCGGCCGCCAATCAGATGCACGTGCAGGTGGAAAACTGACTGCCCGGCCCCCGGGCCTACGTTAAGAACGGTGCGGTAGCTGTCTTCAATTCCGCGCTGGCGTGCAATCTCCGCCGCAGCCAGATGACACCTGCCTACGGCATCGACGTCCTCAGCCTGCGCCTCTTTCAGGCCGCGAATGTGCTTCTTTGGGATTACCAGAACATGGGTCGGCGCCTGCGGATTGATGTCCTCAAACGCGTATGTATGAGCGTCTTCGTAAACTTTTTTTGCGGGAATCTCGCCCTTGACAATGCGGCAAAACAGACAATCATTCATGGCGCAAGTTCAAGTAGTTCATAACGCTTTACGGCGCTTCGATTAACTCCATCTTCCCATCCCGGGTTCGATGCAGGATCATCAATTTGCCCTTGGGATCGCGGAAGACGAACACGTCGCGGTCGCGAAAGTGTGCTTCCTTGACGGCTTCCTCCAGGGTCATGGGTCGGGTTGCTACCGCATCATCGGAATGTACCAGGTGAACGTCAGTGGTGCTGGCCACTGCGGGAAATTTATGCACGACCATGGGTATTGCGGTCATTTTGGATATCCCGACCGCGGTTGTGACATCTTCCTGTGATGACTCGCCATTCCATTTATCGTGCGGCTTGCGTTTTTTGGTGCGCCAGCGCGTCTTGTACTTCAGGGCCTGCTTTTCGAGATGATCGAGCGCTTCGCCGACCGCGGACTTCATGTCCCCCGCTTCCGCCAGGCCGACGATGGGTCCCTTGCGTGGAGTGATCGTGATTTCTGCCTTGTGGCGATGCTTCTGCACGATCAAAATCACTTTGGCTTCGAACTTGTCACCTAGAATCTTGCGGATTTTCGCGAGGCCAGTTTCAACTTCTTTGCGGATGGCGGGAGTGATCTCGTACTGCCTGCCGGTGTATTCCACGTTCATGAGCGCCCCTCCTCTTTCTTTACACCGTCCGGGCACTGCATCTGTAACAAGTCAAAAGTAAAGAAGTCAGAGAATGAAAACCTATGCGCCGAAATCTTTGTTCATTCTCTCACTTCTTCACTCTGCGCTGATGAGTGCTCGGGATCCGCATGTCCTCCCGGTACTTCGCAACTGTGCGGCGAGTGACTTGGATACCTTGGGATTGCAGAATGCGGGTTATCTGCTCGTCGGTCAATGGCCGTGACGGGTCTTCCTCTTCAATGAGCTTTTTAACCCGGCGCTTGAGGATGAGTAACGATGTGTTTCCCCCTTCGGGACCCTGCACGCTCTCGCTGAAGAAATATCGCAGTTCAAACACGCCCTGCGGAGTGTGTGCGTACTTATTGGCCACCGCCCGGCTGACGGTGGAAGGATGCACACCGATTTCTTCCGCCACCTCTTTTATCATCATGGGCAATAGATGATCGATTCCTTTTTCCAGGAACTCTTGCTGGCGGGCGACAATCGAATAACACACCTTCATGATGGTCTGCTTGCGCTGCTCGATGTTCTTGATGAGCTGAATGGCGCTCTTGTAGCGCTCCTTCACATAATTACGCGTGTCTTTGTCATTCGTGTCGCGGGTCAGGAGGCGCTTGTAGGCCGGGTTCAGGCGAAGCTGGGGAACATCGTCGTCATTCATCAGGCACAGCCACTCGTCGCCATGTTTAATGAAAGCGACGTCGGGCTCAATCAGCCGCGGCTGCACCTTGTTGTAGCGCAGTCCAGGACGCGGATCGAGAGTACGGATATAATCCAGCGCCTGCTGCACCACCTCAATTGGACGGCCTATCGCCTTGCCGATTTCCTTGTGCTGTTTCATCTGCAAGGCACGCAGATGCTGGTCAACAATGGCAATCGCATCGTTGATGACCTGAGCCGTGGCTTCTCCATGGTCGTTTTTCAGATGTGGAATCTGCTGTTGCTGGTATCGCAACTGGTACAGCAGGCAGTCACGCAGGTCGCGGCAGGCAACTCCCGGAGGATCCATTTGTCGCACTACTTCGATGGCTTCGGCGAGATCAGAGCGATTAAAGCCTGGCTTATACGTGGGCCGCGCAGGCGGCGCATTTGCCGGTGGCGCCGGGGTTGCTGAATGCACCGAGGCCTGACTCTTCGTCACGGCTTGCAGTTCAGATGCGGGTTCAGTCGCCGGAGCCACCGCAGCGGCGGCAGCATTGGCGCTGACTTCAGCAATGGGGTTTGCCTCGGCATTCCAGTCAGAAGTTGCTAACTCGGCATCGCCTTCCTCTTCGGGGAGTACAGCCGCCAGTCCTAGGGCGGCAGCTTCCTTCACCACCATCTCTTGGGCTGCAGCGTCAGCGTCTGGCGAAGCGGGAGCGGTAACGCCCATCAATTCGTCGTCGCTCGCGATCAGGTAGCCGTCCTCATTAAGGTTGCCGATGATGAGTTCGGCGGCCTCGCGCACTTGAGCACGAACCGGAATCGCGCCCAGTTGCCAGGTCAGGTGATCCGTAAGATTGCTGGGCTTGGAAAGAAAATTCTCGAAAGAGGGTCGCTCGATCTCCTCCATTTCGCCGGGGCTGCGGTAGCCAGGGTCAAGGTAGTCCTTGAAAAACGAACCGAAGTCAATCTCTTCGAAGGAATCCTTCTTCTCTTCGGTGGTCGCGGGAGCTTCTTCCGTCGCCCGTTCGCGGTCTTCTTCGCGA
>Ga0066660_10000700_pt1 | contig 12695 bp, 9 predicted proteins | sample GraSoiAngelo_109_FD_75177 | JGI IMG/M metagenome (GOLD analysis project Ga0066660, IMG submission 75177) | Grasslands soil microbial communities from the Angelo Coastal Reserve, California, USA - 14_0903_12_20cm | ecosystem: Environmental > Terrestrial > Soil > Grasslands | place: USA...
ACCGGCATCCACCAGCGGGGAAGCAAGAAAGGGCAGAATATGCAGGGCATTACATCCGAGCCTTTTGATGTGAGCAAGATGCGGTATCAACCGGCAAAGAGGCACCGCATTACCATTTTCAATCGCATCGGGATAGATGACGTAGAGATTGAGAAATTTATACCACAGTAAATTGGGGTAGGGATTTTCATTGCGCGGAAAGTCTTTGGCGTAAGTGATTATTTCTCTACAAAGCTGATCAGTATTGTGTCTATACAGCGGCCGTACATACTGTTTCAGTTCACTCATCTCTTGCATCTCTTGTTTCCTTTGCTGATTCCAGATACAAGCGTACCATGCAATGGCATGCTTGCTTCCCTCAGTGTTGTTCTCTGTTCATTTCCATGCCAGCGGGCTCCTCTTCGTTTTTTAAAGATGAGGATACTCACTTTTTCCTTCCTTGCCTACAATCAATTCATATGCCCTCATGTTACTTACTTTTTTGGCGCAGTCGTGGCAAAACATCACGCGCGTAGCTTTCGAGGAAGGCATGCTGATCGGGATGAGCCGAGTGAAAAAAGAGCTGGTTGAAGCCCATATCGATATATTGGGTGGCAAACTTGATATGATCTTCGGCGTTGGCCGAGTCACAGGCTATTTTGTTCTTAATCGTATCGGTGCCTACCATTTCTCCATTCTGCGCGGCCATGGCAGGTGTATAGATCTTCTGGCTGTAGAGGGCCGGCACATAAGCACCAGCCCAATATTTACGCTGGTACTCAAGGGCCGTTTCAAGATCGTCGGTGTATTCAACGTTAAGTTCAACTAGCCTGGGCATGTTGGCCGGGTCCTTACCGGCCTGGCTGGCTCCCTCCTCAAAGTTCTTGATGATCTGTTTGAAGGTATCAGTCTGCCTATTACCAGCAGTGATGATGCCATCGCCATATTTACCGGCCATCCTCGCGCTGCGAGGAACAAAGGCTGAGTAATAGATAGGAATAGGCGAAGCCGGAGGCGTATAGAGCCTGGCTTTTTTGGTCCAGTAGTACTCGCCTTCAAAAGTGACTTCTTTACCGCTCCAAAGTTGGCGTATGAGGTCAATTGCTTCTATCACGCGCGCCTCGCGCTCCTCATATTCCGGCCACATAGCGGTGGATGAATATTCGTTCAGTGCTTCGCCTGTGCCAACTCCCAGGTAGATTCTGCCTGGCGCGAAGCAGGAAAGGGTCGCCGCTGCCTGGGCAATCATTGAGGGGTGGTAGCGCAAGATAGGGCAGGTTATGCCGGTCCCCATGTGCATACGGCTGGTATGGGTGGCCAGAGCACCAAGCCATGTCCATGTGAATGCGGCCTGGCCTTCTTCGCTCCATGGATGGAAGTGATCGCTGACATCGAGGGTATCGAAGCCAGCCTTCTCGGCATCGATAGCGTTCTGGAGCAGTGCTGTGGGCGGAAACTGCTCGGTGCCTGCCTTATATCCAAATCGTAATTGCAGCATCAATCTCCTCCATTCTTGAGATATAACTCGTTCTACAGCAATACATTGCTTTTGTTTCGCCGTTTTATTTAGCTCCACTCGTTGTTGTAGGTGCCCGGTAGCGCTGTTGCTCCCAGTAGTCCTCGATCTCTTCCAGGCTCTTGCCCTTCGTCTCTGGTACCCATCTCCGACAGAAGACGAAAGCCAACACGCCCATCACTGCGTAGAGCCAGAAGGTTCCCGACTGTCCAATCGCATTGACCAGCGAGAGAAAGGTAACGCTCACCAGCAGATTGGCGACCCAATTCGCGAACGTGGAGACAGCTGACCCTACTGCCCTAACCCGCGTCGGGAAGATTTCTGCGCTCATTAGCCAGAAGATGGCGCCAAAACTGAGCGCGAAAGCAGCAATATAGAGGGACAACACGAACAAGATGAAATAGCCTGCTTTGTTGGGACCAATGGCAAAGATAGCTCCTAATGCAACGAGACATACGGTCATGACGATTGCGCCCCATAGCAATAAAGGGCGACGACCAAGCTTATCAACAACAAGGCTTGCTACCACGGTAAAAATGACGTTTACCATTCCAACCAGGCTCGTCGCCAGGATCGCCGTATTGGCGGAGGAGACGCCGGCGTGCTGAAAAATGATCGGGGCGTAGTAGATGACAGCATTGATGCCGATGAACTGTTGAAAGATGGCCAATCCTACTCCCACAACAAGCGCCATGCGCAGGCCAGGGCGGAACAGTTCCCGCCATGGCCTTTCTTCTCTGAGTTCACCGGCCTGGCGGATGCTACGCAGTTCCCGCTCAATCTCTACCGGTTTCCTTCCGAGCCGTTCAAGCACCTGGCGAGCCGCATCCCATCTTCCATGACTTGCAAGCCAGGTCGGCGTTTCCGGATTGAAGGACATGCCAAGAAAGAGGAGCGCGCTGGGAAGGACGGCCACTGCAAACATCGGACGCCATCCTTTTCCTGTTGCGGCAAATACCAGGTCCACCCAGTAGGAGAGAGCAATGCCAAGGGTACCTGCAATTTGATAGAAGGTGACGAGCCTTCCTCGCAGGTTGGCTGGCGCGACTTCAGAGAGGTAGACCGGCCCTACGCCGGCGGTTGCTCCGAAGCCAAAGCCGACGAATATGCGGCAAGCCAGGAAGAAATCGTAGGTAGGTGCCATGGCTGTCAACACTGACCCGATGATGAAAATAATCGCCAGGAGCATCAGTGTCCTTTTCCGTCCAAGCGCATCGTTCATTGGCCCAGCACAGAGCGCGCCGATGATGGCCCCCATCAACCCCGCGCTGACGGCGATCTCTTCTTGCGTCCCATTGAGATGGAAATCCTTCTGGATAAAGAGTATGGCACCCGATATTACCCCGGTATTGTAACCAACGAGCAATCCTCCAAGTGCGGCGATCCCTGCTACAAGGTAAATTGAGGCATTATAAGTACCAGGTGATGGATGACGCAAATCACTTATAACCTTATGATGATTTTGCCTTGTCCTGTCGGCTCTTTCTCTCGTAGCTTTTTTCCTTTTTCAAATAGAGCTTCTCGCTTTAACCGGCATAAGTGAACTTCATCATTTCCAACCGCGATCTCCAATTTGTTATCACCAGGCCCGCTTGTCTTCACCGTAGCAAGTATATGTCGCAGCCGCAATCTTGTCAAGTATTTATGTTATCTCATCAACTATTAAACGAAACGAAAATATATTTTCGCAAAATAGTATCTCATCAGCTATTTTATGGTGACTACCCATCTCAAATCGCCTCTCAAGTGGCTTATCGTCCCCGTGGGGAAAGAATCAGCAAGCAGAGAGGCAAGCAGCACGCTTCTCTCTGAAGTGGGATGATGAAACAACGGTGACGGCCAACCGTGTTTGTGGATCATATGGATGGTCGTAGATGAAGGAGTAGTTGCTATTTTCTGCTTTCACATTATAATTGATGAGATAACATCCATAGAAAATATATTTTCGTTTCGTTTAATAGTTGATGAGATAACATAAATACTTGACAATGAAGCATCTTACGATATATACTTGGTATGATGAAGACAAAAGAATACTGCCTATTAGCATGCTGATGAGGTTGTCGGGTCAAGAGCCCGGGCAAGCGAATACATCAAACCGCACAGAAATGAAAAAGGAGACAAGTACCATGCACCCGTGTCGAGCACGACTCGTAATGGGCTAGCTGACAGGCCGCGACAAAGGAGCGTATTTGCAATGCCAACCTATGCCGTCATCATGAGTATTGTAGCGGGCATCCTCGATATTTTGGGGGTGACACTGCTTATTATAAAGACGTTTGATGTCGACAACTAGAACTGATTCTGTCGGCACCTATCCGTCTGGCCAACGACGCTTCGCGTCTAGCGCTACGCGCTCAGGCCAGACGCAGGGAGTCGGCACCTATCCGTCTGGCCAACGACGCTTCGCGTCTAGCGCTACGCGCTCAGACCAGACGCAGGGAGTCGGCTTTTTTCGTGGGACGCAGGTAGTTCGGAAGACTCATTTAGTTCGAGCAGCCTGGAAAGATACAAAGGAGGCCTGGAGCCATGGAACGTAAGAGTAGTAACATCGGGCTCAACACGAAAGCGGTGAGGACCGATATCCCCGCCAGGCTAGATCGTCTCCCCTGGAGCCGGTGGCACTGGCTGGTTGTCATTTCGCTTGGCATTACCTGGATTCTCGATGGCCTTGAGGTCACCATCATCGGTTCTATTGCCGCTGTGCTCACAGACTCGCGTACGCTGCACCTTTCCGACGTGCAGGTCTCGGGCGCCGGCACAGCCTACCTGATCGGTGCAGTACTAGGCGCGTTGTTCTTCGCCCGCATGACCGACAAGTTTGGGCGTAAGAAGCTCTTTATGATTACCTTGCTCGTCTACCTCCTGGCTACCGTCGCCACGGCCTTCTCTCCCAACTTCATCTGGTTCGCCGCCTGCCGCTTCCTGACGGGCACGGGAATCGGTGGGGAGTATGCAGCTATAAACTCCGCCATTGACGAGCTGATCCCGGCGCGAGTTCGCGGCCATGTGGACCTGGCCATCAACGGCAGCTGGTGGGTAGGTACGGCAGTCGGCGCCGTCTTGACGACAGTTCTGCTCAACCCGCACCTGTTCCCCGTGGACATCGGCTGGCGGCTGGCGTTTGGCATGGGCGCCGTGCTTGGGGTGGCGGTCCTGCTCGTGAGGCGCAATCTGCCCGAGAGCCCACGTTGGCTGATGATCCATGGCCGCTTCGACGAGGCGGAGCGGGTCGTCAGCAGTATTGAGGAAGAGGTCAAGAGGGAGGAACATCTCACGTCCTTGCCGGAGCCAGAGGGACCCATTTTGATTCGCCCGGTCGGCACAGTAAGCTACCGCCAGGTCGCTCACACCATATTGCAACAGTATCCCACGCGTTCTCTGCTAGGGTTCTCGCTCATGGTGGGCCAGGCTTTCCTCTATAACGCGATCTTTTTCACCTACGGCCTGGTGCTCACCGCCTTCTATCACATCCCCAACAGTAGTGTTGGGTGGTACCTGATCCCGTTCGCCATTGGTAATATCCTTGGGCCGCTAACCATTGGGCGCCTGTTTGATACGATTGGTCGTCGACAGATGATCAGTTTCACCTATATCATCTCTGGCGTCCTGCTGGCCATCACAGGCTGGCTGTTCCTGCAGGGCTTACTCAATGCGACGACGCAGACCATCTGCTGGTCGATCATCTTCTTCTTCGCCTCAGCTGGCGCCAGTTCAGCCTACCTGACGGTAAGCGAGGTCTTCCCGCTGGAGATCCGCGCCCAGGCCATCGCTCTCTTCTACTCAATTGGCACGGGGGCCGCTGCGCTGTCTCCAGTAGTGTTTGGAGCGCTGATCCAGTCTGGGAAACCCGTGAATGTCTTCTACGGGTATCTGGTTGGCGCTGCGTTGATGGTAGCCGCAGGCGTCGTCGAGATCTTCTTTGGGGTCAAGGCGGAACGGCAGTCGCTGGAGCGTATTGCACGGCCGCTCTCGTATGTGGAGGAGGCGGCAGCAGCGTGATATGCCATGGACCATGACCGAGTGAGCCAGCCTATTCTTCGGTCATGGTCTGTAACTTGGATATTGTAGGCGTACCCACACGATACCTCTATTGAAATATCACTCGAGGAGCATAGACATGTTCAAACGAATTTTAGTCCCTCTGGATGGCTCCGGGAGAGCCGAGCAAGCGATTCCGATCGCGGCGCGCCTGGCTCGTGCCTCGGGTGGTTCCATCTTCCTGGTGCGCGTGGTCAGCACTGAGCCTGCACATTTGCCCACTGCTCACAAGCCAATTCTTACTCAAACAGTTGGAGTGGCAGACCGGGCCCTGGCCGAGAGCTATCTGAGAGGGGTGGCTGAGTCCGAACTTCTGACCGGCATCCCCGTTCAAACCAGGGTTCTCGTTGGTCTCGTCTCCTCCAGCCTTCTGGCTGTCGCAGCCGACGAGCACGCAGATATCATTGTCATGTGCAGTCACGGCTACACCGGGGTCAAACACTGGTGGCTGCTTGGCTCTGTCGCCAACAACCTGGCCCGCTATTCGCAGGTCCCCGTGCTGATCCTGCGTGAAGGCGGTTCTATTCCGGCCCAGCGACATCCCGGCGAGCCGCCCCTGCGCGTCCTCGTTCCGCTAGACGGCTCAGACTATGCCAAAGCGGCGCTCGTGCCAGCGGCCTATCTTGCAGCGTACCTGGCTGCTCCTGGATGGGGAGCCCTGCATCTGACCCACGTCGTCCAACCTGTTCACAATACTCATGGACCAACCGGTACGGCGCATTCCACCGAGGACACGCGAGCTGCTCTGAACATGGCCAGAGAGTATTTGCATACAGTGATAAATCACCTCCGGGACAGGTCCGAGTACCCGGTCATAGCCGATCTCAACCTCGAGATCACCTCATCGGTGATTATTGACGAGGATATTGAACAGGGAATCCTGCGAGTAGCCGAGAATATCAGAAACAGCGAAGGAGTTGAGGCGTTCGGAGGCTGTGATGCGATTGCCATGACCACCCACGGGCAAAGCGGACTGCAGCACTGGGTGGGAAGTGTGACCGAACGGATCCTGCACATTTCGCCTTTCCCGTTACTGGTCGTTCGACCAGGGGCATAACGTATGGATACCAGGCGTACAACAGGCAACGGAGCGACGTAAATGGAAGGAGTCAAACATTACCTGATCGATATGGATGGGGTGCTCCTGCGGGGTGTAGCACTCATTCCTGGCGCGGCAGAGTTTGTGCAACGCCTGCGAGCGCAGGGGATTTCATTCTTGATTCTGACCAACAACTCCCGCTACATTCCGCGCGACCTGCAGGTGCGCCTGTCCTATCTGGGACTGAACGTACCGGCGGAGGCCATCTTTACCTCGGCGCTGGCGACCGCGCAGTTCCTGCACGCACAGCGACCGGATGGGCGGGCGTACGCCGTTGGGGAGTCCGGGCTGACGACGGCGCTGCATGACATCGGCTACGTGCTGACCGAACAGGAGCCGGAGTACGTGGTACTGGGCGAGACGACCACGTATAGCTTTGAGCGCATCACCCGCGCCATCCGTTTCGTGCATGCCGGAGCGCGTTTCATTGCCACCAACCCCGATGTGATGGGACCTGGCGAGGGTGGAATCGTCCCGGCGACCGGCGCGGTAGCCGCCTTGATCAGCGCAGCTACCGGCATTAAGCCTTATTTCATCGGCAAACCGAACCCGCTGATGATGCGCACGGCCCTGCGCACCATCGAGGCTCATTCGGAGGACTCCGCGATCATAGGGGATCGCATGGATACCGATATCGTTGCTGGGATCGAGAGCGGCCTGCGCACTATCCTGGTGCTCAGCGGGGTCACCACGCGCCAGCAGGCAGAGCGCTTCCCCTACCGTCCCACCTGGATACGGGAGTCTATTGCCGAAGTTGAGGTGTAAGGCGTATCCAGATGACAAGCATACTGGTGCTCACAGGAGGACTAGAAAGGCAAGAGAAGATGCGATACGTACAGCAGCGCTATGCGCCGCCGATAGCAAGAGATCCTGATAGTGTCCTGTTAGAACAGGCCCGTGCAGGCAACGAGCGCGCCTTCGAGGCTCTTGTGGATCGATACCATGACCCATTGCTTCGCCATATCCAGAGGTTTCTCAACGACGATGATCAGGCCTATGATGTGCTGCAGTTCGTCTTCCTCAAACTTTATACTTCACTGGCAACACTGAGAACGGATACATCCCCCAAAGGGTGGCTGTTTCAGGTCGCGCGCAATCGCTGCCTGGATGAGCTACGCATGCAACAGCGCAGGCGCATGGTCTACTTCTCTACGTTAGAACGCGAACGCAGCGAGGAGGAACCGTCACCGCTGGAGTTCATACCGGATCCTCATCCGCTGCCCGAGGAGATGGCGGAGCAATTTGACCTGCAATGCAGGTTTCAAAGAGCCTTGTTCGCGCTCTCTCCGAAATCTCGCTCAATTGTGCACCTGCGCTATTCCAGGGACCTCACCTTCTCAGAGATCGGGCGCATACTCGAGATGTCGGTGCCCACAGTGAAGGCCTACTTTTATCGCTCACTGCCCCGACTGCGCACGGCGCTCATGGCAGAGACGCATGCATAAAAAACTACTTGCATACATCAAAGCATCGCGCAGCATGCTGGCGCTCACCATTGTACTGGGCATGCTGGGAGCTATTGCCACCATTGCTCAAATAGCTTTGCTGAGCGAGATCGTCAACGCGGTCTTCCTGTTGCACAGAGGCCTTGCGCAAGTTCTTGTGCCACTTGCCCTGCTCATGGGAGCGCTTACTCTACGAGCATCTCTGCTCTGGGGACGCGAGGTTACCGCACAGCGGGCGGCAATCCGCCTCAAGTCGTCGCTGCGGGAGCGCGTCTTCGCGCACTTGCTGCAGCTTGGACCAGCCTGGAGCTCGGGCGAACGCACCGGCGAACTGGCTGCCGTTATTTCCGAGGGGATCGAGCGGCTGGACGCCTATATCGGTCGCTACCTGCCGCAGCTTGTGTTGAGCGTAGTTGTCCCCCTGCTCATCATCGTCGTGATCTTACCGGTTGATTGGTTCAGCGCCGTACTGCTGCTCTTCACCGGGCCGGTTATCCCGCTGCTCATGGCGCTGGTGGGTAGCAACACTTCGAAGCGCACCCGGGCACAATGGGCTACGCTTTCGCTCATGAGCGCCCACTTCCTGGATGTGATGCAGGGGCTGACAACGCTGAAGGTGTTCGGCCGCAGCCAGGCGCAGCAGGAGCGCATCGCTCTCATCAGCGACCGCTTTCGCGACAAAACCTTGCAGGTGCTGCGCTACGCTTTCCTTTCGGGAGCTGTGCTGGAATTTATGACGTTGACAGCTATTGGCGTCATCGCCACAATGCTGGGCGTGCGCCTGCTCAATAACGGCATCAGCTTTGATAGCGCCTTCTTCATCTTGCTCCTGACGCCGGAGTTTTACCGCCCATTGCAGGAACTTGGCGTGCAGCGTCACGCCGCCATGGAAGGCGCGGCGTCGGCGAAGCGTATCTTCGAGATTCTGGAAACGCCGTTAGCTACAGGCGTAGAGCCGGCGGTTGAGGAATCCTTTCCGACAGGGCCAATCACCATTGATATCAGCGCGCTCAGCTATACATACCCCAGGAAGGAGCAACCGGCGCTGGATGGTGTCAGCCTGCAGCTTGCGGCCAACACCTGCACTGCTCTTGTCGGGCGCAGCGGCGCAGGCAAAAGTACACTGGTCAACCTGCTCATGCGCTTTATGGATGCCACAAGCGGGACGATTCGCGCAAACGGCGTGCCCATCACTGCACTCTCGCCGCATAGGTGGCGGGAGTACGTAGCCCTCGTTCCGCAGCGGCCCTATCTCTTCTACGGCACGGTGCGCGAGAACATCCGCCTGGCCCGGCCGGAAGCCAGTGATGACGAGGTCACGCACGCGGCGACGTTGGCGGGAGTGACGGCCCTCATCGACGAACTGCCGCGCGGTTTCGACACCCAGGTAGGCGAGCAAGGAATGCAGCTTAGCGCTGGGCAGGCGCAGCGCGTCGCTATCGCCCGTGCCATCCTGAAAAACACACCTATCTTGATCCTGGACGAGCCAACATCCTGCCTTGATCCTGACAGCGAGGCGCGCATCCGGCAGTCGCTCACCAGCCTGATGCGTGACCGCACCGTGCTGGTGATCGCGCATCGCTACAACACCATCGCCCAGGCCGACCGCATCGTCGTGCTGGAAGATGGGCGAATCGTCGAAGCTGATACGCGGGATGCATTAACCCTGAGCGCACATGCCCGCCTACTGGGCACGGTCAGCACATCGGAAGTGTCCGAAGGCAGTATTGAAAGGCATACGGCGCCCCATAGTAGTGCTTACGCATCAGCAGATTGAAAGGTAGCTATGAAAACGTTCACACGCCTGCTTGCGTTCTTGTCGCCGTTACGCTGGAGAATCGCTCTGGCGATTCTCCTTGGCAGCGTGATGCTGGTTAGCAGCATCAGCCTGTTCGGTATGGCGGCTTACCTCATCGCAGCCGCGGCGCTCGGCCCGTTGCTGGTCTTGCTCAGCATCCCAATCTACCTGGTGCAAACGATGGGCATCGTGCGCGCCACCTCGCGCTATGTCGAGCGACTGGTCTCACACAACACGACCTTGCGCCTGCTGGCCCACCTGCGTGTATGGGCTTACAAACGTATCGAACCGCAGGCCCCGGCGCACCTGCTGGTCCACCGCAGCGGCGATCTGCTGGCACGCCTTGTGGCCGATATCGAGGATCTTCAGAACGTTTACCTGCGCGTCGTCTCGCCGATGGTCGTCGCCCTGGTGATCAGCCTCTTCACCTTTGGCATCTTTTCTATTTTTAGCCCAGAGCTGGCCTGGGTCGCGCTCGCTTTTCTGGCCACCGCGGGACTCGGCGTGCCATGCCTCTCGGCGTGGCTCTCGCGTGGCCTGGGCAAACAGCAGGTAGCCGCGCGCGCCGCGCTGAACACGCAGGTGGTCGACGGCCTGCAGGGCATCCAGGACGTGCTGGCCTTCGGGCGCAGCCAGGCCCAGCTTGAGGGACTGGCTGCCTGCGACCGCGCGCTGGGCCGCGTGCAGCGCCGCATGGCAACGATCACGGGATTACAGAGCGCGCTGGGCGACCTGTTGATGAACACTGCCATGTGGGTGCTCATTATCCTGGCGATCCCTATGGTGGCGACGCGTTACATCGACGGCGTCTACCTGGGCGTAATCGGCCTGCTGATCCTGGCGAGCTTCGAGGCGGTGCAGCCGCTTGCCCCGGCCTTCCAGGGGTTGGGGCACTCGCTGACTGCTGCCGAGCGCGTCTTCGCTGTGGCCGATGCGCCGCCGCCCGTGGTCGAGAGCGACACGCCGCAACCTGTTCAGGTGAATCCCGGCGGCTATACCTTATCATTCGAGCAGGTCCATTTCACCTACCTTCCTGGCGAACGTGAGGTTCTCAGCGATATCAGTTTCGAACTGCGCCAGGGCCTGCGCGTAGCTATTGTCGGTCCCAGCGGTGCGGGCAAAAGTACGCTGGTTCGCCTCGCACTGCGCTTCCGGGACCCGACGAGCGGCATCATTTGTCTGAACGGGCAGGACATTCGCCCCTACAACCTGCGCGAGCTGCGCGAACTGGTCGGTGTCGTCGCCCAGGATACCTACATCTTCAACGACACGCTGCGCGCCAATCTGCTGCTGGCGCGGCCCCAAGCCGGAGAGGCGGAGATTGAGGCAGCCGTGGAACAGGCACAGCTCACCGAGTTTGTGCGCCAGCTTCCCCAGGGACTCAAAACCCGGGTCGGTGAGCTGGGGCTGCAGATGTCCGGCGGCGAACGCCAGCGCCTGGCGATTGCCCGCGCATTCCTGAAAAACGCGCCCATCCTCATGCTCGACGAAGCCACCGCCAACCTTGATGCCTTGACCGAGCGCGCACTGCTGGATGCCCTGGACGAACTCACGCTGGGGCGTACCACTCTACACATCACGCATCGCCTGCTGGGGATGGAGCGCATGCACGAGATCCTGGTGCTGGAACGTGGGAGCATCGTCGAACGTGGTACCCATGAGGAGTTGCTCGCAGTAGAGGGGCTTTACCGGCAACTATTTGACGTACAACAGGGAGTGCTCACCCTCTCTTGAACTAGCTGTTGGCAAGACGAAAGGAGCAAGAGTGCATATGGATACATCAACGATCTTTTCACGAATACAATTCGCTTTTACGGCAGCATATCACTACCTGTTCCCGCAGCTCACCATGGGGCTGGCGCTGCTTCTGGTGATCCTCAAGATACTGTACCTGGTGCGCAAGGACGAACGCTACAATAGCGCCGTGCATTTCTGGGGCAAGATCTTCGCTATCACCTTTATCATGGGCGTGGTCACGGGCATTCCGATGGAATTCCAGTTCGGCACCAACTGGGCGCTGTTCTCGTCCTACGCGGGCAATATCATTGCGCAGACGCTGGCGATGGAGGGCGCTTTCGCCTTCTTCCTGGAGTCGGCCTTCCTGGGCCTCTTCCTCTTCGGCGAGCAGGCGTTCGGTCAGAAATGGCACCTGTTCTCGGCGATCATGGTCTGGCTCGGCACGTGGGCATCTGGCTTCTTCATCATCGCCTCCAGCGCCTGGATGCAGCACCCGGTGGGCTACACCGTTGCCAATGGCCGCCTGGACATGTCCAACCTGGGAGCGGTCATTACCAATCCCTGGATTTTGCCGCAATACTCGCACACGATGAGCGGGGCCGTTATCACCGGCGCGTTCATGATGTCCGGGCTGGGAGCTTTTTACCTGCTGACGAAGCGCAACATCGACCATGGCCGTATGTTCGTGACGCTGGGCGTGATCGTCGGCTTGCTAGCCAGCATCTTCCAGCTCTACCCCAGCGGCGATTTGGAGGGGCAGCAGGTCACTCGATATCAACCTACCAAATTGGCCGCGATGGAGGGCCTGTTCCATACGGAAAGTGGGGCGGGCATTGTGATCATCGGCCAGCCGAACACGAACACCGGCACCATCGATAACCCCATTATCGTGCCCAACGTCTTGAGCTTCCTGACCTACCGGCGCTGGGAGGCAGTCGTCAAGGGCCTCGACGACTTCCCGGCGGATCAGCGCCCCGACACCATCGATATGACCTACTATAGCTATCACATCATGGTCGGCCTGGGCACGATCTTTCTCGCCATTATGGGTCTGGCGGCGCTTTTGCTCTGGCGGCGCAG
>Ga0066660_10000702_pt1 | contig 12688 bp, 14 predicted proteins | sample GraSoiAngelo_109_FD_75177 | JGI IMG/M metagenome (GOLD analysis project Ga0066660, IMG submission 75177) | Grasslands soil microbial communities from the Angelo Coastal Reserve, California, USA - 14_0903_12_20cm | ecosystem: Environmental > Terrestrial > Soil > Grasslands | place: USA...
GGGCGGTTAGCTCAGTGGTAGAGCGGCTGGTTTACACCCAGTAGGTCGGGGGTTCGAAACCCTCACCGCCCATTTTTTTGCTGGTGAAAGGTTCCGTAGATTTGCCGAGAGTTTTGCTCAATCTACGGGCGGCTTCGGCAAATTTTGCCCGGTTTGGGCAAAGGCAATCGATCCAACGAAGAGAAGCGGCAGGATGAGGGGCGTCTTCCACATTGAAACTCTAGCAATTCTTCTTCGCTTTAATAACAAGCGGGAACAATCGTTGCGCGACCGGACCTAGCGCAGAGTACAGATGATACGGAAGCACCGTGCATCGCCCCGAAGGGAAATGTCTTCGCATGTCCAGGACCCAGCGCGGAAGCGCGTTTCTCCGAATCATATCAAGATTAGATAAGGTGAACTAAACCCAGTTCGTCCAATTATCGTTAGTAATCCGGCGCGAGATTCTTCCGCCAAACGCGACTATCGCCACCCCGTCAGAATTGCACCCATGATCGCGCAACCGACAACATGGTAAACCGGTATCGATGGCCCAGAGTCTACGCGGTGGCGACTGCCAGACGTAAGTCATCGTCAATGCTGTTGCAAAAGCCGAGACCTACACGCGCGCCAATTTTCAAGCTGCGTAACAAATCAATGTGGCGGTACTCTACTTGATGGAGTACTCGGGCACAAGGGCTGCAAACAAATTGCAGATTAGTGTAACAATTAATGTTGTCGCGATGCCACTCTGACCACGCTGGCCCAATTTGATGCCGTGTTGTTCAATTCGCCTCTCGCCACGCCTTACTAAATAGAACCGAATACCAGATCGCACCCACAAGCCAATAGGCCAGTCCTGCACAGAAAACTGCAAGCCAGTTCATGTCGCCATAGTCCAACACGCCGCAGTCCATGGCCGGCATTGTGGAGCCCAGAGGTTGAATAAGACAAAGGCAAACGGTGGCATCGGTCCGAGCCGGGCTGGCGTTTACGGAACGGCTAATCCGCAATGTCGCCCGCTAATCTTTGTAAGGATCAACGATATCGCGTCCAGCCATCGCCACACCGAGAGGACGCAACGTGTGTAGAACACGAATTGTCCCGGCGTGCGCGGCCAAAACATCCGGCAAACGCCGATATGCTTGTGGTGCTTCGTCCACATCGCCGCCGCGTAACTCCACTCCGCGATCTGCCACCCATTTCAGCATCTCGTCGTGACGCACCAAGCCATCGCGCCGGATTCGCTTCTTCCCTACCCGCTCGAATTTTCCTTTCGCCGCCGTGCGGGACATGATCCGTCCCGCGCCGTGCACGGTCGAGTAAAGAGCCTTACGCGACTCATCGGAGTCGATTCCCTCAATGATCACTGCATCGTCACCCATGCTGCCGCCGACAAACCCGCGCTGCCCCGGAAAGGCCGGCGTCGCACCTTTGCGCACGATCCACCAGTTTTCGCCATCATGTTTCTCAAGCCAGGCGAAATTGTGATGATTATGTACTTCATCCAAGATTTTCGCGCCAAGTATTTCGCGAACGACGTGCCGCGCCACTGCTTCCCGCCCGGCATAAGCATATTTCCCGGCCAGTCCCATTCCCGTTAGATAATCGGTGCCGATCTCCGAATCTACCGACACCACCGTTGGCGGCACGTCCATGCCGTCCTTTCCACCGGCCGCTTTCAAAAAATGCGTGGCCGTTTTGTGTCCGAGTCCGCGCGATCCAAAATGCACACCTACCCAAACGCGCTCCTGTTGGTCGGCGAAAATATCAACATAGTGATTTCCGCCGCCGACAGTGCCGAGCTGATCGCGCGCCATCTCCTTAAGTCCTGAGATCGGTGCAATCTTCCATGCTTCGTCGTCGAACAATTCATGATCGACTCGCGTTTTCGCTTTTCGCCCGATGCCGAAGGAAATGTCCCGCACGATGTCGGCCATGATCGATTTGATTTTTGAGGCGACGTCACTGCCCTTCGCGTCGGTGAGAATGGCGAGATTGCCGCATGCGATATCGAAGCCAACTCCGGAAAGCGAAATTTTGTCTTTGTAAGCGACAACTCCCCCAATCGGTTGCGCGTAACCTTTATGGCCGTCCGCGCAAAGAACTCCGCACTCGCCACCAGCGTCAATACAATTCTGGATTTGCCGCAGCGTCACCTCATCATGCTGGCCGAATACCTTCGCCTTCATCGCAAGCTGCCCTACCTATTATGGCGTCGTTTGGGGTGAAGTCGAAGGATGTCTGAAACTGCAGCGGCGTTTGTGTCATAGGTCGAGCTTCGATAAGGCGCTCGCCGTAGCGAGCACCCCTACAACGCGCTACTCCATATTCAGTACCCCCCCCGACTGGGAAATCTCTTCGCACTGGCAGAAACGCCTTTTTATGGGATTTTTTGTAATTTTATGATCGAAGTGCGTCATCTCTCCGGCGATCAATACGAAGTCAGAGTCACCGACGAAACCGCCACGACTCATCAGGTCACATTGAGGGAAGCTGATCGGGTTCGACTGGGCGGGGCAGATATCTCCGGGGATACGCTGATCGCAGAAAGTTTCCGTTTCCTGCTGGAACGCGAACCGAATACCAGCATCCTGCGGAAGTTCGAATTGCCGGTGATCGGAACTTATTTTCCGGAATACGAGCAAGATATTCGAAAACGCGTTGCCCAACGTTAACCCCCGGCGGAGTGGCCTGCGTCATCTCTGCGCTCGCCGGCGCTCGCCCTCCATGTAAACATGAAACGTGACTACGGTGATCGACAAAGACCAGCACACGCGACGCTGGACCGCGCTTCCCGAACGCGGAACTTCCACGGCCTTGCGATCAATTCATTGGACCGCGAGAGTCTTCGGTCGCTCGGTCGCGCGCTTACTACTATTTCCGACTACCCTTTACTTCTTGCTTAGCGCGCACGCCGCCCGGCGCGTGTCTTATGAATATCTGGGGCGCGTGCGGGGCCGCCCAGCTCACTGGTGGCATGTGTTCCGCCATCTCTACTACTTTGCCGCGACCATCCTGGATCGTGTTTACCTTCTTACAGGCGAATTCCATCACTTCGACTTCAAATTTCATCAACGCGAATTACTTCACCGGCAGGTGGAACGCGGACAGGGCTGCATCCTGCTCGGCTCGCACCTTGGTAGCTTTGAAGTGTTGCGCGCGCTCGGTGTGACGCGTGCAGAATATCCACTCAAAGTCCTGATGGACATCGTGCACAACGAAAACCTCACGCGCTTTCTCGACGCGTTGAATCCGGAGATTGCTGGCACCGTTATCGTGCCCGATCGACCGGATACGTTGATTAAAGTGAAGGAAAGCCTGGATGCGGGTTTCTTGATAGGAACATTAGGCGATCGACCGACGAGCGATGGTAAGACTGCGCAATGTCAATTCCTCGACGGCCCAGCTACGTTTCCGATCGGCGCTATCGTGATTGCGGCCATGATGCATTGCCCCGTCATCTTGTTCTTCGGCCTTTATCGCGGAGGCAATTGCTACGAAATCTATTTCGAAAAATTCGCTGACGAAATCAGGCTGAATCGCGAACATCGGACCGAAGACATCCAGCATTGGGCGCAGCGCTACGTCGATCGTCTGGAATATTATACCCGGCTCGCCCCTTACAATTGGTTCAACTTTTATCCCTTCTGGGATTGATTCTTTGTAGCACAGGCGTCTCGCCTGTGGGGCCAACGGGCATCTTGCCCGTTGATTCACCTACGACACGGGCTCGCATGAGCTCGCCCCTCCAATTACAATTCAATACGCTTAGCGTTTGATCACTCTCCGACTATACCCGGTCATCGTTTTCGATTAATCCGGACCAACAATTGTAGGGCGTCGGCGTCAGACGCCATCTAGATTAGTGGCGTTTCATAGAAACGCTCTACAATTCACGTCGTGCCCGAATGACTCCGCGCATCGATAAATCGGAAATCCGCACCCTCATTCCACACTCCGGCACAATGTGTCTTTTGGATGATGTGGTTCGCTGGGATGACGAATCGATTGTTTGCACCACCAACACGCATCGCGACGCAAATAACCCGCTGCGGCATGGCGGCCAGCTCTCCGCTGTGCATGCGCTCGAGTACGGTGCGCAAGCCGCCGCCATTCATGGCGGACTACGAGCACGCGCTGCCGGCACGACCGCACCGCCGTGTTATCTCGCCGCGCTGCGTGACGCGCATCTGCATGTCGCCCGCCTCGATGATCTTGCGTCGCCGCTCCAGGTTCGCGCTCAACGCTTGTTCGGCGACGCCGGCAACACCATCTACCAATGCTTGATCTCAGCTGACGGCACTCTCGTCGCGGACGGACGGGTCACAATCATGCTGCATGCATAATCGTGAAGCACACCGAGAAAATCCTCCAATCACATCACGATTCCGCCGTCGACGCAGAGAACCTGTCCGGTGATATAACTCGCTTCCTCCGATGCCAAAAACGCGACCGCCGCTGCGATTTCCTCCGGCGTGCCCACTCGTTTTAGCGGAATCTTATCCTGGATCGATTTCTGAATCTCGTTAGACAACACGTTCGTCATATCGGTCGCGATGTACCCCGGCGCGATTGCGTTCACTGTAATGCTGCGGCTCGCCAACTCTTTCGCGAGCGCTTTGGTGAAACCAATCAGGCCGGCCTTGCTCGCAGCGTAATTGGTCTGGCCCGCATTGCCAATAATCCCGATAACGGAGCTGATATTAATGATCCGCCCCTTCCGTTCCTTGATCATGGCGCGCTGGAGTGCCTGCACAAAATTGAACGCGCCTTTCAAATTCGTATTTAAAACCAGATCCCAATCGTCCGGCGACATTCGCATGCTTAACATGTCACGAGTGACACCGGCATTGTTTACGAGAATGTCGGCGCGTCCGAAATCGGCCAGAATCTTTTCGCAGACCTTTTGCACCGCGCCATGATCGGAAACATCGACTGTGTACGCCTTCGCTGCGTCGGCGCGTGAAGCATTAATTTCCTCCGCCGTTTTCTGGGCGTTTGTTTGCGTCCGACTCACGCTCGCCACGCGAGCGCCCTCACTGGCCAGCCGCAACGCAATCGCGTGGCCAATCCCCCGCCCCGCACCGGTAACGACCGCGACCTGATTCTCGAACCTCTGTTGCATCGTCTGCAATCCTATAGACCGAAATCGACCGCGTTTCGCGAAGATTTTTCCAGAACGATGCGCCAAACTCCTCGCCTCGCGCTTCGAAGCACCTCTGACTGGTATCGACGACACTCAAAACAGCAGAGAGTCATTAGGCCTTCACGGTCGGTCGGGAACGAAAGCGCGGACTGACTAAGTGCCCCTACGCTACATCATGTTTAGTACAGACAATCTCGTACTTAATACCTTCCGGATCCTTGAAATACAAAGCATAGTAACTGGGGGGCGTATATTCTGGGTACTCCCGTGGCGGGCTAACTATAGTGGCTCCTATTTGTTTCAGTTTGGAATGGAGCCTGTCGACTTCGGTGCGAGATGGCGCCTTGAATGCGAGATGATGGAGCGCCCCTGGTTTCCTTCGATTGATCGTCTCGGAGGCGAAACCGCTTCTCGGTGAGGTAATGGCAAATCCCAGCCGCGCATGAGTGTACTGCACGACGTGCTTATCCTGCTCTTGTATTGCGGCACTGACTCTCTCCTGCGCATCAAAGCCTAAAAGGGGAAGAAGCTTATCGTAGAATGGCACAGCAACGCCCATGTCTTTGACAGTTATCTCTATATGGTCAATGATCGGTTCCATCAATTTTCTCCAAGCGGAATCCACTCTAACGAGAAAGGTACAAGCCAGAGCAGGATTCTGTGGCAAACAAACTAGACTTATTTGGCAATGCGGTCTATGGCTTCATCGAGTGGTTAGACAGTGTTCACTCTGCTGGCGGCGGCCGAAGAGGTGTCCCACGAATTCCGATTCGGTTTACATCTGATGCGCGGCTCGCGCTCGCACCAAATTATTTCGGCTCATCACGAACCTTCAATACGATCTTCCCGCGCGCGTGACCTGTATTCGCTTTTGCCAAGGCCTTGGCCGCGTCAGCCAGTGGAAAAGTTTCGGCAACAACGACTTTAACTTTCTTTGCGTCGATTAGCTTTCCGATCTCGGCCAGCTGATCGCCGTTATATTCAGCCTCGAGAGATACCCCACGAATCCCGTATTTGTCCAATTCCGCCTGATCAACGCGGCCAACCAGACCCACCAGGATTCCACCCTTTTTTACGATCGGATAGGATCGCTTCAGCGTTTCGCCGCCGACGCCATCAACGACCACATCAACATCTTTGGCGATATCCTCGAATTTTTGGGTTTTGTAATCGATGGCCACATCGGCCCCAAGTTGTTTTAGGAAATCTTGATTGGCAGTGGAAGCCGTCGCCAACACCCTTGCACCGCGGATCTTTGCAATTGGAATCGCAAACATTCCGACCCCGCCAGATGCTCCCTGGACTAATACTGTCTGTCCGGGTTGAACATTTGCTTTGTCAACGACCGACTGCCACGCGGTCAACGCGACACTCGGCACGCCTGCGGCTTCAGCAAAAGTTAGCGTCGCCGGCTTCAACGCTGCCTGGTTTTCTTTCGCCAGAGCATACTCCGCGTAGCCACCGCCATTCGGAATTGAGATAAACGCATAAACGGGGTCGCCAGTTTTAAATTTTTTTACATTGGCGCCAACTTTTTCGACCGTGCCGGCAACGTCATATCCGGGAATCCAAGGCAGCTGTGTTCCGAAAACTTTCGCATACTTGCCCGACAAGAGAGTCCCGTCGAATGAGTTCACCCCGGCGGCAAAAGATTTGATCAGAATCTCATTCTCTTTCGGCTGGGGCAGCGGCACCTCTTCAACTTTCAACACCTCCGGTCCGTCCCATTGATGCGCCACGATTGCTTTCATAGTTGGGCCCGATGTTTGCGCATGAATTGCGGCGGCAATGAGCGCTGCAAGTAAAACTGCCAGCTTCATATCGTGTCTCTATTCCGGATGATTATCTCCATTGTAGAAAGTATTGCTAGAGGAAGAACCTGATATTCGTTACCCTTGCTTCCTTCTGTTAAGGCGTGTGGACGCGAGGCTTGACATGAAAGCGGGAATAGCCGCAACCTCGGGCTCATGAATGCTCTCAATCGATTTGCGGACCCGTTTTATTGCATTATGCGCTTCATTGTCGGACTGATGTTTACTTGTCACGGCCTCGACAAGATATTCGGCACGTTCGCAGGCAAGACCGAGGCACTCGCGCCCCTAATGATGCTAGGTGGTTGGATTGAAATCATCTGCGGATTTCTTGTCGCGTTTGGGTTATTGACCAGAATCGCGGCGTTCGTCGCCTCCGGTGAAATGGCGGCGGCGTTTTTCATGATGCATGCCCCCAAAGGTCTGATTCCTTATGTGAACAAAGGTGAGCTTGCTGTGGTTTACTGTTTTATTTTTTTCTATATCTTTTTGCGCGGTTCCGGCAGCTGGAGCATTGATGCATTGATTGGCCGCAGTCGGACGGCAACCGCCACGACATCGTAAAATCGATATCTTGATTTCGATGAAACGCAGCATCTTGACCCTCGGACTGATCTTCGCGGCACAATCGCTTCTCGCCCAGGATTGGGCGAAGGCGCGGCTCAACAATTCGCCACGGCATGCCGATTGGGCGGAAATCAAATCGGGGGATCGCATGATTAAGGCGTTCGTCGTTTATCCCGAACGGAAGGATAAGGCGCCAGTAGTAATCGTTATTCATGAGATCTTTGGGCTAAGCGATTGGGTGCGCAGTCTGTGCGATGAATTGGCGGAGAACGGCGTTATTGCGATCGCGCCCGACCTGCTCAGCGGTCACACTTATGCTGATGTGGATGAAGCGCGGAAAGCGATTTCGGAATTACCTGAAACGCAGATCAAAGCGGACCTGGATGCGACTTCTGAGTACGCACTGAAAATTCCTGCTGGCAATGGGACCCTGGCCGTGTGCGGATTTTGCTGGGGCGGCGGCTGGGTATTCCAGTACGCGAACATGAATCCGAAATTGAAAGCGGCTTACTCGTTCTACGGGACCGCGGCGGATACTAAGTCTAAGGTCGCAAACATCGCTTGTCCGGTTTACGGCTTTTATGCCGGGAACGATGAACGCGTGAACGCGACGGTGCCGACGGCGCAGGACTTGATGCGACTGGCGAACAAGAAATACGAGCCGGTAACCTACGCCGGTGCCGGCCACGGATTCATGCGCGAAGGAGAAAAGCCCGATGCGAGTGAGGAAAATCGAAAGGCGCGCGACGATGCCTGGGCGCGTTGGAAGACCCTGCTGAAACAATTGTGAGTTCTGTGCGGCGCAATACTGCTCTTATCGTCATCGCAATTGTGTTGCTAACGCTCGACTCGGCGGCCGCGGCAGAACAGCGCCAAATCACTTCCCGAATTGCGCGTCAGCCGGTCCATTCCCACGCACTGGCAGCCGTCGGTTATAGCAAGCGACTCCGCGCCCTCGAAGTCGAGTTTGTCAATGGCGCCATCTATCGTTATAGCAATGTGCCGCCTGAGATCTACCACGACCTGCTCGTCGCGCCGTCCCAGGCCCACTTTTACGATGCGAATGTTCGCGGCCATTTTCCAGCCGTTCACGTGAAGCCGAGGCGCAGGTGATGTTCGTTCTTACCGCCGAGGAAAAACGGGTCGTCTGCTTTGTTATGCTGGCAATTCTGATCGGGCTGGGAGTGAAGCAATACCGGCGCGATCATCCTGCCAATCACGCGTCCCAGCCCGGAATGAAGGAATCAGCACGAAGGTAACGCGATATCCCGAAAATACCCCCGCCATCCTACGGTCGCAGGACCACGCGTGGCATGCTGCTAAAGGACAGCAAAATTTGGTAGGCACAAATCCCCTTCTTTTAGAATTTGCGGCAATCTCGGATAAAACCCCCGGGGCCGTGACGGGACCCGGTCGGGGTGACCCGCGGTTTTCCGCACCTTAAATTCCAGAAATTATTGGTATTTTCCGCCGTTGGCATGGAAACTTCTGCGTGAAAACGCATGCGGGTGTTGATCGCCGACGATCAAAAAAGCGTGGGGACGTCGCTGGCGGAAATGGTCAGTCTTTGTCACCATCACGTGGTCGAGGTCGTGAGCACCGGCATGGAAGCGATCCAGGCCTATGATCGGCATCGTCCGGACGTCGTTCTGATGGATTATCGGATGCCCAAACTTAATGGCATCACCGCGTGTCGTTACATTTTGGCAAAGGACCCGAAAGCTCGCGTGATTTTGATTTCAGGATGGAGTGCACCCGTGGAACCGGAGGCGTCCGGCGCGATGGCTATACTCGCTAAACCCGTAGCGCTGCCGATCCTCGAAGCTGCATTAAACTCGGCCGCGCATTACACGCCGAAGAAAAAAGATTCGGCAGCGGATGGGTCAAAGGAGTTGCCGACGGAGGTTTGATTTTGTTGCGACACCGGCTCCCGCCGGTGTTTGGTCTTCACGCGACTCAACAGGTCAATCATTTTTCCCGACGCGCAGCCGCCTTCGCCAGCGCTACGTCTAGCCGAGGAAGCGCGTCGCCCCGCGTTGATCGCTTGCGCCGTTCCTTGAGGACTCGAAACTTACCGTTTTTTCTCCCTCGCAATTCCCGCCCAGCGGGCTTATCACTCGAGACGGAGGTTTCACATGAATACAGTCTCGATTTCTCGACGGAAATTTGCGCAACTGTTAGGCGCGGGAGCGGCCTGTGCCGCAATCAAGCCTAGCGTTTCTCTGGCAAAAACGGTTCCGATCCCCCATCCAGCGGCTCCGCCGCTAACGGGAATTGTGCGGTTAAGTTCGAATGAAAATCCTTATGGCCCCTCCTCGCAGGGACTCAAGGCCATGACGAACGTCTTCCATCTCGCCTGTCGCTACCCGGACGAAAATGCCGCAGCGCTGACTGAGAAACTGGGGAAGCTGAACAATGTCACGCCCGACCAAATCCTGCTGGGCGATGGATCGGGCGAGGTGTTGAAACTCTGCGCGGAAACTTTTACGGGAGCGCAGCGTGGCAAATTGGTCGTGGCCGATCCTACCTTCGAAGCAATTTTGCATCATGCCATCGTCAATGGAGCGGAGGTTGTTAAAGTTCCTCTCACTAACAGCTTCGCGCACGACCTTGACAAGATGGCCGAAGTCTCGAATGCCGCTCTCGTTTACATCTGTAATCCGAACAATCCTACTGCGAGCATCACGCCAAAGAACGAACTACACGATTTCATTTCCAAAACGCCATCAAAAACGATGATCCTGGTAGACGAAGCATACTTCCATTATGCCGACAGCTCAGAATACGGTAGCGTGATCCCGTTAATAAAAGATCATCCGAATCTTATTGTCGCGCGGACATTTTCAAAAGTCTATGGGATGGCGGGATTGCGTTGCGGCTATGCCGTCGGGCAGCCTGAGACCATCACACGATTACGCAATCATCAAAGCTGGGACAGCGTTAATATTATGGCGGTAGCGGCAGCAAGTGCGAGTTTGGACGATGCCGATCAAGTCGCAAACGGGCGTCGGCTGAATCAGGAAACGAGAACGTTCGTAACGACGCAGCTTGAGGCCATGGGGTACAACTCCATTCCTTCGCAGGCGAACTTCATCATGTTCGATGTGAAACGGCCGGTCGTGCCGCTGATCAAGGCGTTAAAGGACATGAATGTAGAAGTTGGAAGATTATTTCCGGCGTTGCCGAACCATATGCGCCTGACCATCGGAAAGAAGAACGAGATGGAAGCGTTTTTGTCGGCTTTTCGTCAGGTGGCGGCGTAACGCTGGTGCTTCCCCCGCGAAAGGTCGTCCCAAAGCCGCAGAAGCGCGTGCCTCCGGTCGCTTCAAGGCTTTAACGCTTCAAGCCTTTAACGTTTCCAGCACTTTCATCGCGGCGTTGTGACCCGGGATACCGCTGACGGCGCCGCCACGCAATGCGCTCGATCCGCAAAAGAAGACGCTCTCATATTCGGTCTCAACCCCCCAGCGGCCGACTTCCTTTTTTGTGGTAGCGAATGGCCACGTCGGGGCATCGTGAAAAATATTGCCGTGATACATTCCTAACGAGTCTTCGATATCCACCGGACTCTTGCTCTCGATGCAAAGGGAACCGTCGCGAGCGACGGCGAGACAATCTTCGATCGGTTCCTCCAGCCATTGGTTAATGCTGGCAAGGAATTTTTGCTCTGCCTCCTTTCGCATCATAGCATTGTCGCGCGCAAACACGCTCCAGGGAGCATCCAGGCCGAAGAGCGTCATCGTGTGATAACCTTGTTCTCGTAAATCCAGGCCGAGAATGCTGCCGTCGGTAAGGGTGTGACAATAGACTTCACAGGGCGTCTTCTCCGGCAACCGTCCTTGCGAGGCGTGGGTGTAGCTGGCGTTCATCTGTTCGTAGCCTTCGTCACTATGAAAGGTCCCGCACCAAGCTTGGGCCGCCGCATATTTTTTTGCCTTCAACTTCGGAAGCCTGCGCAACAGCATGTTGATCTTGAAGACCGATCCCTCGTCGGTGGCGTTGGGCTGAAATGGTTTGCCGGTGAACTTTGCCAATACATTGCGGCCAAAGTTTACCAGAAGAAATCGGGCGTCGATTGTTTCCCTTTTTCCCGCTGTTTCGAATTCAACAGACGGGCTTTTCCCATTCAATCCCAGACCGCGTATCCTAATACCAGTTAGAAATTCAGCGCCGCTCCGGCGAGCGGCTGTTTCCAGTTCGTTTGCCACCGCTCCCATTCCTCCTACCGGGACCCGCCATTCCCCCGTCTTATTTCCGATTAAATGATAAAGAAAACACCGATTCTGCACGAGGGACAGATCATGGGGATGAGTAAAAAGACCGATCTTGGCGTCGGTCAGGACAAGCCCGCGTACCAGGTCATTTTGCAGATAACGCTCGATTGCGAGGCCAAGCGGTTCTTCTGCCAGGCTTTGCCAGGCTTCGCGAGAGATATCGTCGACGTCGAACCGGCGTTTGAACTCTTCTTTCGATACCAGCTGCTCTAGCATCGTATCCCAGACCTGCTCAGCAAAGACACGCGACAGGTTATAAAACTTCTTCATCTGCTGAAACTCGGTGTCACTGCCGGTCAGTTCGAGCATGGATTGCCGTCCCAGCTCCTCATCGACGTTGCTTAGAAGCAAGCCGTGATGCCGGTCGTTCTGACGATAGGGCGTGAACGATCCGGTGGCACGACGACGCAGCTCCAGTCTCAATCCGAGATCGCGAATAATCTTTTCGGGAAACAAGCTAACGAGATACGAATAACGTGATAACCGCGCGTCGTAATCGGGAAAGACTTTCTGCGAAGTGGTGGCCCCGCCGATGTAATCGTTCTTTTCCAGCAGAAGGACGGTAAGACCGGCGCGCCCCAGGTAGCTGGCCGCAACCAAACCGTTGTGCCCAGCGCCCAGAATAACGACGTCGTACTTTGACTTCATGCTGGTGATATGTGCCCTGCGCCCGGTTGCAAAGAAAGCCGAAAACGCTCAACCCTCAACTGCCAAAGCTCGCAATCAGCCCTTGTAATTACGGAACCCTTTCATTACTAATGCTTATATCACGGACCCGGTTCAGCTATCTCTCCGTCCTCGTCTCCATTATTCTGGCTCTGAGTCATGACCCGCGATCACGCGCAACAAACGTTACCACCAATTCTATGCCATCTTTTTTCTCTTCCAGACAGCCATCATTAGCTTCA
>Ga0066660_10000707_pt1 | contig 12646 bp, 14 predicted proteins | sample GraSoiAngelo_109_FD_75177 | JGI IMG/M metagenome (GOLD analysis project Ga0066660, IMG submission 75177) | Grasslands soil microbial communities from the Angelo Coastal Reserve, California, USA - 14_0903_12_20cm | ecosystem: Environmental > Terrestrial > Soil > Grasslands | place: USA...
CGACGAGTCCACCGGATTCGTCGGCGCCGCGACTATCTCGCAGGTCCGCCTGTTCAATACGCATCCTACCGGGCAAGCATTAAAACGCGAACGACTGGCAGCTCTGATGGGGGATGGTGGCATCCAAGAGTGCGGCTATGCGCAGAATTGCGTGGAGATTTGCCCCAAGGACATTCCCTTGACGCGCTCTATTTCTGAAGTAGGGCGCGAGGTCATGAAACAGGCCATTGGTGACTTGTTCAGAAAGTGATTATTTGATGGCAAGTAATTGTCATCTCTGAACAGCAATTGTCATCCCAGGCAAGTTTCAGCCCGTCGGGATCTGTCCTAAACGCGTGAAGCCAAACAGATGCATGCCGCGCGAAATGGCACCTGGTTTGCTCTTGCATGAGTAGCCGCCGTGGGCGTTTTGCGTAAAGAAACACAGGTAACCAGGAGTAACCGGCGGGGGAACTCTCCTGCGTAACCCCCCAGACGGCAAATTAGCGGTTGTGATTGTGCAACTCCGTTTTACAATACACGCCTGCTCGAACATTTGAGCAGGTGCTATGACCCGAGGCCATTTCGTGCAAGCGAGAACACAGCGATTTTCTCTGGCTCTGCTGTTGATCGTGGCTGCATGCATTCCGGCCTCTGCCATGCATCGCTACACGGGCCGCCGCACCAAGCGCTCCAGTGGCCGTCACTTCCGTTATCTCCGCTGGAACCCGATGTTCCGTCCCTCGCATGAATCGCTGCTGCGGCAGAACGAGGAAATTAATCGCCTGGAGCTGCCCCGCATCGCCGACGATGACGAACTCGAAAATCTGAAAGCCCGCGAAGTCCTGGTTCCCATCACGGCGAACGAGGCCCTGCGCTTCGATCCCAGACTTGATCCCAAGCGCCGCTTCTGCCGCTCCTGGACTCGCGATTTCCTGGGCGACCTGAGCCAGGCCTATTACCACCGCTTCCACGAACAGATCCAGGTAAACTCCGCGGTGCGCACCGTGATCGTGCAGCGAAAGCTGCGCCGTCATAACCGCAATGCCGCTCCGGAACGGGGCGAGACCGCGTCGTCGCATCTGGCCGGGCTCACCGTAGATCTGCAGCGCCGGGGCATGTCTCGTGAACAGGTCAGGTTCATGGAACGCTATCTTTTCTACCTGCGTGCCCTCGGCCTTGTGGAGCCCGAAGAAGAGCGTCGTCAGTGGGTGTTCCATGTAATGGTCTCGGACCGCTACGCCGATTGGCGGCAGAGCCAGACCATAGTTTCGATGCAACGTGCGGTGGAAATCGAGACTGCGCAAGCGCCCCGCCTGCTCAACGTGGCAACGCCTTCGTCTTGTGCCTGGTGCCTGCCCGACGCGAGCGAATCGCCAAGCGCTGGAAGCACTGCAGGGCAGCCCTAACTTAATCTGCATTCCTCAGCGTCCTCGACGGAAACTCAGCGGTCTCTGCGGTTAAAATGTTTTTCTCTCACGCGCATAAGCTCGGTGTCTGAAATCTGAATTCCTGACCACCCGCCCGCCGTATACAATCTTTTACTTGCGCCCGTGATCGGCGCGCCGCTCTATGACCCTTTTACGTCGTTGTTTTCTTATCCTTCTTCTAGTCAACGCAGTCGCTCTTACACAGGTGACTCATTCCAACTCCCATACCATCAGCCCTCGCGCCCGCCAGATCCACGACTCCGCCATTGTGATAGACACGCACGCCGACACGCCCCAGCGCTTCCTCGACGAAAACTACGATATCGGCAACACGGATCCCAAAGATCCCGGCCACATCAGCCTGGATAAGGCGCGCGCGGGAAATCTGGGCGCTGAATTCTTTTCCATTTGGGCTGATCCCACGACGACCCAGGGTCACTTCGCACAGCACACCTTTGACCTGATCGATTCCGTCTACGAGCAGGCCGCGCATCACCCGGGGCGCATGATGATGGCTTTCAGCGTGGCCGACATCGAGCGGGCTCATCAGCAGAAGAAATTAGCTGCCCTGATGGGTATTGAAGGTGGCCACTCTATCGAGAACGATATTCACCTGCTTCGCGATTTCTACCGCTTGGGAGTCCGTTACATGACTCTGAGCTGGTCTAACACCAACGAATGGGCCGATTCTTCCGGCGACGTCAGCGACCCCAAGATACAGCATCACAATGGCCTCACCGATTTCGGCAAGCAAGTTGTTCTCGAAATGAACCGCTTGGGCATGATGGTGGATATTTCTCATGTCTCCGACAAGACGTTCTGGGATGCGATCGCAACGACCAAGGCTCCCGTAATCGCCTCGCACTCTTCGGCCCGCGCCTTGACCAATCATCCGCGCAACATGACCGACGAAATGTTGCGCGCCGTAGCGAAGAATGGAGGAGTCGTCCAGGTAAATTTCTATTCGGCGTTCGTGGACGAAAACTATCGCAAGGCCAACGAAGCGCAAAAGGCCGATCAGGACGCGGCGGAGAAGGCTTTCATCGAAAAGCGCAAGGCGGAAGGTAAGCCGGTCTCTTTTTCCGACTATGATCACATCTGGCGGGAATGGGCAGCCAAGATTCCCCGCCCTCCCCTGAAATCATTGATTGATCACATTGACCACGTCGCGAAAGTGGCGGGAATCGACCACGTGGGCCTGGGCTCCGATTTTGACGGCGTCAGCGGCGCCACGCCGGAAGGCATCGATTCCGCCGCCGACCTGCCCAAGATTACGCAAGCTCTGCTCGACCGCGGTTACAGCGCCGACGACATTCGCAAAATTCTCGGCGGGAATACTTTGCGCGTCTTCCGCGAGGTGGAACAGGTCAGCCGGCAAATGAATACCCGACCCGAAGCGACGCAATCGGCCCAATGACCGGCGCGGGTGTCGTACAATTCTTAGGTTCATCCCAGAAGACAAGGAGTGCTGAATGCGAAAATCTGCCGTCATTATGATTTCGTTTCTCTGTATCTCATTCGCAGCCTGGTCGCAGGCTACGCCACCGTCCAAAGCAGAGCCCGCGAAAAAGGCGGCGGGTTCGGGCGAGCCCACAGCCATCATTGACACTACCGCCGGCAAGCTCACCTGCAAACTGTTTGAGAAACAAACTCCCGAAACTGTGGCCAACTTCATCGGCTTGGCCAATGGCACCAAAGAGTGGAAGAATCCCATCAGCGGCGCCTCCAAGCACGGCGTGCCACTTTATGATGGAACCATCTTTCATCGGGTCATCCCCAACTTCATGATTCAGGGTGGCGATCCCGCGGGAAACGGCAGCGGCGATCCCGGCTACAAGTTCCGCGACGAAACCGTTCCTACGCTGACTTTCGACAGGCCGGGCCGCTTGGCGATGGCGAATTCCGGCCCCAATACCAACGGCTCGCAGTTTTTCATCACTGAAGTTCCGACGCCGCATCTGAACGGACGGCACACCATTTTCGGCCAGTGCGATGAGGCCAGCATCGATCTGGTGAAGAAGATTGCCCGCATGGCGGCAGATCCGAATAATGACAGGCCATTTCGGCCGGTGAAGATCAACCACATCACCATTGAACGTGGAGGAGCAGTCGCCAAGCCAGCCACAAGCAAGAAGCACGCGGCTACTACCCCCGCCGCTGAGCACCAGTGATCTCGCCCAAGCCTGGTCCTTCACGATGAAGGGCGAGGCGAGTCGAGGACCTTGTTTTCTGCGCTATCAAACCAGCTAGAAAGGAATTCGCATGACTCGTGAACCTGGCACTTATGCCACATTTAAGACCAGCGAAGGCACTATCGTGTGCCGCCTCTTTGAAAAAGAAGCGCCAAAAACCGTCCAGAATTTCGTCGACCTTGCCGAGGGCAAGCGCGAGTGGACTCATCCCGTCAACCATAGAAAAAGCAAAGAACGGCTCTACGATGGCACGATCTTTCACCGCGTCATTCCCAATTTCATGATTCAGGGCGGAGATCCAGCGGGCAGCGGTTTGGGAGGCCCCGGATATCAGTTCGCGGACGAGACCCAGGGCTCGCCGCACAAGTTCGACAAATCCGGAAAATTGGCGATGGCCAACGCCGGGCCCAACACCAACGGTTCACAATTCTTCATTACCGTCGCGCCGACGGCCTGGCTCACCGGCAAGCACACCATCTTCGGCGAAATCGTCGAAGGCCAGGAGGTTGTCGATAAAATCGCCAATGTTCCCCGCAGCAAGCAGGACAAGCCGGTGAAAGATGTGGTTCTGCAGTCGGTCACAATTGAGCAGGGTTAGAGAACCTACTAGGCCGCGCCGGTATCCAGTTCGTCCAACTTGAGGAATTCCTGCACGATGGGCTCTAGGGACTGCTCCATTTCCGAATAGGGGCCGAAGAAAAGCACTCGGGCTTCGTGCAGAAACACAATGCGGTCCGCAAGCTTTTTGGCTAGTCGCATGTCGTGGGTGACTACGACACTGGTCAAGCGCAGTTGCACCTTGAGGCGCTTGATGAGATCGCCGAGCAATTGAGCCATGAGGGGGTCCACCATGGTAGTCGGCTCGTCGTACAGCACGCATTCCGGCTGCGCGGAGAGAGCGCGGGCTATGGCCACGGAGCGCTTCATTCCGGTCGAGAGGTCGGGCGGAAACAAGTCGCGCATTTCCTTTACGCCAACCATCTGCAGCAGGCCGTCGACAATCTCGTAAATCTGCTCCTCGGAAAGGTCTTTGCGCTCGCGAAGCGGAAAGGCGACATTTTCACCCACAGTGAGCGAGTCGAATAGCGCGCCGTTCTGGAAGACCATGGTCACTTTCTTGCGGATGTGTTCGAGTTGTTGCTCGTTGTAGTCCGTAATGTCTTCGCCGGCCACGAGCACCCGCCCCGAATCGGGTTTTAAAAATCCCATGATGTGGTGAAGTGAAACCGACTTGCCGACTCCGCTGCGTCCCAGGATGCAGACCGTCTCGGCTGGCAGGACATCGAAGCTGACATCGTCGAGCACGCGATTGTCGCCAAATGCTTTGGAGACCTGTTGAAATTCGACGTAGGGAGCGGTCATGTCTTAACAAAGATCATAACCCGCGTTGGGTTCCTCTGGCATAGATGTTGAACGATCGTGTCCCTTTGTGGTTTAAGGTTGCTTGTCCTGCGCAGCTTGCCATTCCTCGGGTGAATTCAGATTTCTAAAAATTTCGTTCGAGAAGCCGTGTTCCAGAAGTTCGCTTTTGTCCACGACTCTGGTAGGCGCCAGAGTGAAGAGAGGATCGATCTTGTTCATTCCGCTGCGCAAGGACTTCTCCGCGAGGTCGGCAAAGCCGCGACGATATATCGCGCAAAGTGGTTGCCATCCGTCTGACGAGCGAGGCACGGTGGCGAGTGCACTGTCAGCCCGCGCCTGGGTTATGAGATGCTGCAAGAATCTGGCTTCCATAAAGGGCAAGTCCACGGCAAGCATCAGGTTCAAATCGGTGTGGGAGGCATTAAGTGCGGCGTGAATGCCTCCTAGCGGGCCGTGGTCGCGGAAAATGTCTTCTACTGCTGAAGCAAAGGGAGAGAATTGTTGGGCGTTTCCTACGATGCAGACCTCGGGCGCAACCAGGCGGGCTAGCGCAAGAGCGCGTTGCAGCAGCGTGCTGCCATCGAATTCCAAGAAAGCCTTGTCTCGCCCCATACGACTGCTCTTCCCCCCGGCGAGGACGAAGGCGGTTAGGTCTAGCACGGGCTGATCATAGCAGTCTAAAGCCGTCGACGAGGGCCGTTGTAGCAGTTAGCGCCTTAGGCAGAATGCCAGTTAGGCGAGTTCGTCGTTAGCTTTAGAAAAAAAATCGCATTGAAGTATCCGTTTACAAATGTCCTCCAAGCTGAACCATGCAAGCTTCTTCAATTCGCCCTAGGCCCCGTACTGCACGAAAGTAACCTACACAAGTGTTAAGTCCCGTAAGATGATGGCACATCCGGCGTACCTGCCGGAAAATCATGGCGCAGAAGATTCTCGATGTTCTTATGCTAGGCCGCTGCTCGCACGAATTTTCCTGGCCACGCCGGTCCGCCGACGGTCATTACTACCAGGTCTGCCTGCTGTGCGCTGCCGAGTACAAGTATGACTGGAAGAGCATGCGCCGTATTGAGCGGGTGGAACCAGCCACCCCGGAGTCAACCGCAACCCGGCGTGGTCGGAGCCGAGTGGCAAAGCCGTCGTGGGTACCACGGGCGCGGCGCTTAAAGCTGGATATTGCGGTGCGCTACCGCCTGAAGAATTTGAGCAATTGGTTCGAAGGCACGATCGAGAACATCAGCCAGTCAGGCGTTTTGTTCCACGGTCCCGAGGAACTGCCGGAGAACGCACTGGTGGAGATGGTATTTGAGATGCCGGAAGAAATCTCCGGTCAGAAGAACAGCAGCGTGATCTGTCAGAGCCGGGTCATCCGCTCTCAGGACCGGGCCGTCCGGACTAAGGCCGCCCGCGAGACAGCCGTCGGCATGGTTATGGCCGCGTCGATCCTGGACTACAAGTTCCTGCACCAGTAAGGGCGGTGCTCGCAACTACTTAGCCCGGTTCGGGTTAGAAGTCAGTGTCGGCCCATCTTGGAACTAACAAATTTCCTTAGCACAGCCGACATTCGGCATCTAAACTGTAGGAAACCTGTTCCAAACTTATCAGGAGTGTACTTATGAAGGCGAGGGTTTCTCTTTACCTAGCGACAGTGATCGCGGCATTTGCGCTGACTGTGGGCTGCACCAAGGCGGCGAACGACGCCGAGATCCAAAGCGGCGTGCAAAGCAAGTTCAGCCAGGATTCTGGCTTGCAGGGCAAGCAGTTGGCCGTGCAGTCCTCCAACGGCGTGGTGACACTGTCGGGCACTGTGGATAACCAGATTGAGCGGGACGCGGCAGCTCGCCAAGCCGCCGCCACACCCGGCGTCAAGGAAGTGATCAACAACCTGCAGGTGGGCGCCCCTGCGATGGCCCAAGCGGACCAGGCCGAGTCGAATCAAGCGGCGATGACCGAGTCACCTAAGCCTGTGTACAAGGCGCGGGCGCGCACGCCGCGCAAACGTAGCCTGCCGAAGTCGGAATCCGACGACGATGTTACGACTACCAGGTCAGCTCCGACCAATACAGCATATGCCGCTCCCGCTTCGGTACCGCCTGCGCCCGTAACTCCACCGGCGCCGCAAAAGGTGACCGTTCCTTCCGGAAGCACCATGGCCGTTCGCCTGGTGGACACGATCGATTCCGAGGCCAGTCAACCGGGCCAGACCTTCCATGCCACGCTGGATTCACCTCTGGCGGTGGAGGGTGAGGTTGCAATTCCCGCCGGATATGACGTGGAAGGTCATATCGTGGATGTGAAGAGCGCCGGCAAGTTCGCAGGAAAGTCGCTGCTGGTCCTACAGTTAGACCGCATTTCGGTAGGCGGCAAGTACTACAACATCCAGACTGATCAGTACAAACGGGAAGGCAAGTCGCGCACCACAAACACGGCAGAGAAAGTGGGCGCCGGAGCTGCAATTGGCGCCATCATTGGCGGAATCGCCGGTGGCGGCAAGGGTGCAGCGATCGGTGCGGCGGCGGGCGGCGGGCTAGGCGGCGGAGTGCAAGCTGCGACCAAGGGCCAGCAGATCAAGCTGCCGACAGAAACAGTATTGAACTTCACGCTGCAAGGACCACTGACGGTACTCCCTACCACGCAGGGCCCGAACGCTGGACGTCCGAGACTCGAATCCAGAGAATAGTTGATCCCAGGGCACGGCCAGGCCGTGCCCCTTTTTCCTCCTTTCCTTCACTCTTCTTTTTTCTCTTGGTGCTTTAGAGATCGCGCACAGCTCTCCGTGTGTGTACTTGGTGCTATGTGGCACATGCTCACGTGACAGGCATCACGGTATGCGGCTACTTCCAAGCCTAGACTCACAGGTTGGTCGCATTGGGCTCGGCAGTTACCAGGAGGAGAAAATGTCCGCACGCTACATGTTATGGATCGCCATAGCTTTCATAGCCGTTGCGATGCTCGCTGGAGCACAAGAGCAGCAGAAAACCATTAAACACGTACCTGTTAAACCCACGTCGGCTGCTTCCGGGCAGGAGATGTATACGACTTACTGCGCCGTGTGCCACGGCAAAGACGCCAAAGGGGGCGGTCCGGCGGCAGAAGCCCTGAAGGTCCCACCGCCAGATCTAACCGTTTTGGCAAAGAAAGAGAACGGTAAGTATCCGTCAATGCGCGTGAGCTCGATTATTCGGGGCGAAGCAGCGCTGCCGGCGCACGGGAACCGTGAAATGCCGGTATGGGGTTCGCTGTTTTGGCATATGAGCCAGGGGCATGAAGGTGAAGTACAACAGCGAGTCGCGAACCTGAACCAGTACATCGAATCGCTGCAAGTAAAGTAAATCCGCCAACTTCGGCTCAGCGGGCCAGAGTCGCGCGGTCGCTTGAGACATGGAGACGGGGCTTGGCCCCGTCTCTACAGAACGTTCTCCCTCCAGCCCAGTCAGGCAGCTGAGACTGGATCTCCTGCGCAGAAGAAGTTTTCTTTGCGAAGTAACGCCTCGATTCCCTTGACGACCTCGGAGCCGGTACTCTTGGAGACCGCTCCGCGGAACCCCGCGTTACGAGCTTCAGAGACGAGTTCTTTCTCTACCTGTTGAACCGTAAGCAACAGCATAGGCAACCCAGGCGTGAGGCGAGAGATTTCACGAGCTGCCTGGATCCCATTCATGCGGGGCATGGCGAGATCCATCACCACGACGTCAGGAGCAAGTTTTTGAACTTCGCCGATAGCGTCGAAGCCATTGACCGCCTCGCCGCACACAATCCAGTCTGGATGGTCTTCGATGATGCGAAGGAGGAGACCGCGGATTACGGCATCGTCGTCCACGATCAGAACGCGAATCGGCATGGCCGAACCTCCTGCCTGCATTCAGTCGGCGGCGACCGATCAGATTAGCTGTCTATTCCGATTTAGCTAACGGCTGTCAGATACCAAAACACAGGATCCCGTTGCTTTCATTCCGCTCAGCAACTGACGGCGATGTGGCCCGCCGACGCGGAGGATGCTGAGGACGTGTCCTGATTTGTGACACACTTGGATTGTCAATTCAATACAGTGAATACCCGGTTACTACGAACGTTACGGTCCCCTGGCGATAAGGTGAGTGGCTTGGACTTTGAAATCAATTGCTTACACCGGCACTGGCCGGAGGTACAGTACCTTCGGTGCCTGCGGAGAGTCGCTGACGCCACCTTATAATCAATGCAAAATCCAACGGAGAGTTGCGTTCAGGCGAAAAAGTATCAGTGGACCCCGTTTTGGCATTGGCGAGCTTCGTGTTCGGGCTGGCATTTGGCAGCTTTCTGAATGTGTGTATCTACCGGCTGCCGCGAGGCTTGTCGGTCACGCATCCGGCGCGGTCGATTTGTCCGAACTGCCAACAGAAGATCGCCTCCTACGACAATGTACCCGTGCTGAGCTGGCTGCTTCTGCGAGGCCGGTGCCGACGCTGCAAAGCTGCGATTACGCCGCGCTACCTGCTGGTCGAGCTACTCACGGGCATGTTGTTCCTGGGGTGTTATTGGCACTTCGGTCTGACGCTGGCGATGGTGAAATTTTGCGGGTTTGGCTTCCTTCTGCTGGGGCTGATTTTCACCGACGCGGAAACCAAACTTCTTCCAGACAAGTTGACTCTGCCCGGTCTAGTCCTCGGTTTGCTGTTTAGCCTGATCGTTCCGGTGAACGACCTGGCTTCGCAAGTGCTTTCGGGGATAGTTTCCCTTCCTCTCAGTTCCGACATTTCCTGGCACCTGCTGTCGTTTGTCGATTCGTTGCTGGGAGCGGTGGTAGGAGCGTCATTCATTTATGGGGCAGGCGCAATTTATTTGCGGGCGCGCGGAGTCGAAGGCATGGGATTCGGCGATGTGAAGCTGATGGCCATGATCGGTGCCTTCCTGGGCGTGAAACTCACGATTTTTACTCTGTTTACCGCGTCCATTGCGGGGTCGCTTTTCGGAGTTGGGACGGTTCTGGTGGTGTGGGTCAAGCGCACGCGACGCTTCATGACGCGGCAACACGCGAGCCTGGGCGCGGCCCGAAAGCGTGCCTGGCAGTCTGCCAAAACGGTTTATCGGCATTATGAAATGCCCTTCGGAGTGTTTCTGGGCAGCATGGCGCTGATCGCATTGTTCTTCGGTAACCAGTTCCTGAGCTGGTACTGGAGGCGGATATGAAGTTGCTGACCAGCCCATTGTTTCTGAGAGGGACGCTGGTTTTCTTTGTCGCGGCATTTGCTTTTGTGATGGCGATCGTCTTGATGCGGCGCATCCGTCGAAGCTTGGTGCAACCAACAGCTGCGTTGGGTGAATCGCCTTCCTCGCTAGAAAGCCTTCCTCTACAGACCTACCACGCAGTGATTCAGGAGTTAAAGCAGCAAAAGCACGAGTTGAGCGCTCAACAGCAATCGGATAGGCGGCGGGCGAAGGCCACGGAAAACCTTAGTGCGGCGGTGCTTTCAAACCTGTCTTCCGGCGTGCTGTTTTTCAACACCCAGGGATTGGTGCGGCAAGCCAATCAAGCGGCGAAAAATATTCTGGGATTTGCGTCATTGGTGGGAATGAACGCGGTTGAGATTTTTCGTGAGACCCCCGCTTCGGATGCAGGTGCGGATGTGAGTTTCGCGACGGCAGCGGGTGCGATTCGCGCCACGCTACGCGATCGAGTTGCGGTAAAGCGACTGCAGGTGGAGTATGTGTCGCCCGCAATGGAACAACGTGTGCTTGAAATCACGGTCTCGCCCGTTTCGGACGCCGACAGCAGTCTTCTGGGCGCAGCGTGCCTGGTCGCCGATGTGACCGCCATCGCACAGATCCGCCGAGACCAGGATTTACACGGCGAAATCTCGGCTGAAATGGCTTTGACCTTGCGTGGTTCCCTGCTCACGATTTCCCGTTATGCGCACCAGTTGGCGCAGAACCCTGATCTGAAGATGTCGCAGCAATTGGCGTCAGATATCGCCGCGGAAGCGACACAGTTGAATCGAACGATTGGCGGATTTCTGACCGAGGCAACGGCAATGAAGGCAGGACAAAGACACTAGAACAACGGTAGTTTCGCGGAACACTGCGGAACACGCCACAAGTGAGGACAATGACAATGACAATGAAACGCATCGTATATTGTTGGTTGATCGCAAGCGTGATGGCAACAGTGACGGTCACTGTGGCCGGGGCGCAATCGCAATCGCTGGGCGACTATGCCCGTTCCGTGCGCAAGCAAAAAGGGCAGAAGGCGCCGGACACCAAGAAATTCGACGACGACAGTCTGCCTAAGACTGACACCTTGAGTGTGGTTGGACCGCCACCAACGCAGTCGTCCTCCGATGATTCAGCCAATGGCAAGCCGAAGTCGCAGAATGGCGATCAGCCTGTGCAGGCCGGTCAGGACGGCAAGCCGGACCAGAAAATGGCGGCACAGCCTGCCAAAGACGAGGCCGCGCAGCGTGAAAAGTCCAACAAGGAGTGGGAAAAGAAGTTCGCCGACCAGAAGGCTCAGATTGACCTGCTGACGCGCGAACTGGATGTTGTGCAGAGAGAGTATCGCCTGCGCGCCGCTGCCATGTATGCCGACGTAGGCAATCGTATGCGGAACTCGGCGGAGTGGGACAAAGAAGACACCGACTACAAGCAGAAAATCGCCGACAAGCAGAAAGCCTTGGATGATGCGAAACAAAAGCTGGAAGACATGAAGGAGCAGGCGCGCAAGGCGGGTGCTCCGGCTTCTGTGCGCGAGTAGTTTTTCGAATGACTACAGCCGGCCTCCGGCTATGTAGCTGGAGGCTTTTTTATGGAACCCGACGGCCCGCGCCGACACTTGCCGGCGCGGAAGGTGCATTCGTTTTCAACCGCACAATCTGTTTAGCATGAAGCCGTCCGTGGACCCAGTGGAACTTCCGCCATTGCTGGGCCGTCAAGGGACCAATAATCGGATGGTCAACCAATCGGGCATTCGCACCGAAGCGCTCCTCGCAACGCTGAATCAGTGCGGCCATCACCGCAATCTGCGGCACGATCTCAACCGCAATCTTCTCGGGTTGCACGCCGCGCGGGATTACCGCTTTTGGCGACTTGCGGCCTTCCGGCATATATCCGAGGCCAGTGACAATCAGAGTCGAGAGCCGTTGTTTGAAGGTTGGCGCGGTCGCAATAGGCTTCCCGGCGTTCAGGCAGCGCTCGAATCCCTTAATGGTTCCGGTGTAGGTGAGGTAGAGATGCTCGAGAATTTCGGCGGCACACCACTTCCCTTCCGGATGACGACTGAAGTCGTCAGACTTCATGCCGGCAATCGCGGAGGTGATGACATCCTGGAGTCGTTGCAGGTAGAAATCCATAGGAAGAGCTTTCGCTTCGATTAGAATGAAGCGCACAAGCTCAAGAAGTTAAAATTTTAACAGGACAACAAGCTATGAAGAAGGCCGTCGTTGTCATGGCAGTGCTGGCACTGGCCATGCTTGCGGGATGCTCGTCGGAGGAGCCCAAGCCGCAGGAGAAGCCGAAGGGACCGGAACTGGTCACCGGCCGCACCGCTTTCCAGAAGCTTTATGTGGCAGCGCGCGGGTGGGCACGGGATGCGCAGCCCTACCGGCTGGAATCGCAGATCTCCGCCGACTCCAAAGGTAAGGACGGCAAGTCTGCGATTTGGCGCGGATTTTTTGCCTCCGCGTCACAACATGGCGTGAAGCCATACGTGTGGTC
>Ga0066660_10000709_pt1 | contig 12643 bp, 9 predicted proteins | sample GraSoiAngelo_109_FD_75177 | JGI IMG/M metagenome (GOLD analysis project Ga0066660, IMG submission 75177) | Grasslands soil microbial communities from the Angelo Coastal Reserve, California, USA - 14_0903_12_20cm | ecosystem: Environmental > Terrestrial > Soil > Grasslands | place: USA...
GGTGCTTGCGGAACGATTCTGGCCAGGGCGAGTAGCCGGGAACTTATATTGAGGTCAGCTTCTTTCGCAGCCTCTACATTCACCTCGAAACGAACCCGGTTGTCTTCCAGGATCAGATTGATCATCCCGCCGTTCTTGGCGAAACCGGGTGTTTCCCCGATCGTGAGGACGGGGATGCCCTTCACAATCTGGATTGCCTCGGCCAGGCGGGGCATTTCTGAGGAGCTGATGAACAGGATCTGATACTCTTTGAGTTCGGCAACTGATTTCAGGAGTTCAGGAACTGATTTGAGCCGTTTGATGAGGAAAGGCCGTCCATTTACTTTTTTGCCTTGCAGTACTCGATCGAGAGTGGTTCCGAAGTGGTCCTGTCCCAAAATGGCGATCACGATAGGCGAGTCGGGCTGAGGGAAGGTCGCAGCGGGCCACTGTACCAGGTTCGCAAAATTGTAGATAAAGCCGGCTTTGATCAGGTATTCCGACGAGGCAGACGTGTCCTGAGAGCGCGCATCAGGTGCCGCGCTTGCCGTCAGCATCGCCAGTATCGCGACCATTGATCTTAGGCGTCTCATCGTTAGGTAGTGGTCCTTATTCAACCTCGAAACAACCGGCTTACTCTGGGCGCCAAGTAATACTTCCGTAGACCGTTCGTCCTACTTTGGTGGGAGAGGTATTGATGAAATCTGGAACAAACTCCAGGTGCTGCTTGTTGAGCAGATTCTGGCTGCCTATGGAGAGCTCAATTCTTGACGGCAATTTGTAGCTGAAGTGAGTATCCACAGAGTAGTAGCTGGGTATGTTGAGCCCGGGCAACTGCTCCACATAGCGAACGATCAGGTCATGCTCCAATCTGCGGAACACGTCCAGCGAAGATCTCACATAGAACTGATGACGCGGGCTTGACGGGCCGGGATTATCCGCCGTCGGGTCCAGGCTGGTCGCATCTTTGCGCAGGTTCATTTCGAGATAGGTATAGGAGCCCGCGAGCTTCCATTTGGGAACGAGCCGCCAATCGGCAAACAGTTCAGCGCCGTAGGTCCCGCCATGCATTTTGTTTCCAGCGACAAAGGGCGCCACCAAATGCATCGGGGCTGGATTCATCTCCAGGAACGGCGTTCCCGGCTCGGCGGTCCGGAGATGGGTGTAGTAGTTGTAGAAGGTGGCGATATCGGCTGAAAGATTGCTGGTCACCTGTACGCGATAACCGGCTTCATACGCCAGCAGATCCTCCGATTTGAACTGGTTGCTCCCGAACACCGCAGCCTCCGCCGGCAACGGGGTGGGATTGCCCGGACCGCCTGGCGGTATGACAGCTGAAATCAGCTGCAGACCTCGCTCGGTTAAGGCAGGGGTTCTGACCGCACGCGAAACCGCGGTCCAGACCGACTGGTTGGGCGTGATGTTCCAGAGGATGCGGGCGTTGGGTTGGACTTCAAAACCTGTGAAGTCGTTGTGCTCCAGCTTGGAACCGATCGTGAGCTGAAGCCGTTTGTCAAAGAGGCTGATCTCATCCTGGCCAAATCCACTGACCTGGTTCAATCTGTTATGGTCCGGCAGCAGGGAGACCACGAAGCTGGAATTGTTACGGTCGGCGCTGGAGCGGTAGCCAATGCCCCAGATGAATTGCTGCCATTCACTCACGTGAATTGTGTGCTGGAAGTCTATGTCAAAGATATTTTGATGGTCTGTAAATAGTGAGTTCTCGGAAATGTTGGTATTGTCGAAGTACATCTGCAACGAAGTTGAAGAAAGTCCGAAGGTGTGAGTCCAGCGACCCAGGACGTTGCCTCCGCTAATGCTGCCTCGATTGGGGAATGTGCTGGTGTAAGGGGCATCGAGGGAAGGAACAGTCAGAGTTTCTCCGTAGCGGCTGCGATAAAGGTCCCCTTGAAACGTGAGCGAGTCGGGGCCATCTGGGGTCCAGTCTCCGCGAAATCCACCGCGTAAGGCATTCCAATTGTCATCCGCAGGCCTTCCCAACGGGTCGTTGGATGCGGCGACAGTGAAGTACTTGGCATAGGCCCGGTAGGCGGTAGCTTTGTTTAGCCTGCCACCGTAGCGGAGACTGCTGAATCCTTGCATTTCGGTTCCGCCGCCCGCAGCCACGAGCGCAGACGGGGTGGCCTTGGCGGACTTGGTGATGATGTTAATGACGCCGTTGACGGCATTGGCGCCCCACAGCGTCGCCCCCGGACCACGGATCACTTCGATCCGGTCAATGTCCTCGAGCATCACGTCCTGTGCATCCCAGTAGACTCCAGAGAACAAAGGTGTGTAGACGCTGCGTCCGTCAATCAGCACCAGAAGCTTGTTGGCGAAGCGTCCGTTGAAGCCGCGAGAGCTGATGGCCCACTTGTTCTCGTCGATGCGCGCAACCTGTACGCCAGGAACCAGCCGCAGGGCTTCGGGAATGCTGGTGGCGCCCGAGCGGCGGATGTCCTCTTGCGTTATGACGAAAATGGCCGCGGCGGCGTCTGCCACCTTTTGCGTGCGCTTGGACACCGATGTGACTTGCATGTTCATCAGGTCTTCCACGCTCATGGTCGTGACATCGATTGCATTCTGCGCCGGCGCACTGGCGACAAACAGCAGTGCCACCATGGCGAGCGCAACGGCTCGCCGGACCTGCCTGGCCGAGCCGGTTTTGGTGTGGTTATTGGTCAGCATATCTATGTTCCTTCGCGAAGGGATGAAAATGTTGGTGCCTCAACTCCACAGAACCTTTTATCTTTTTATCTTTTCGTTCAATTCGCTTTCGCATTTGACGTCATCCGGCTGGAGTTCACGGGCTTTCGTTCACAAGGGTTTCTGCCCAGCTACCGTAAAAACGTTGGAGTAAGTAAGGGTGTCAGGCCGCCGCAGATACTCAAGGAACCTCTGCGCTTGCTGCTTGGCCGCCCGCTCGTCCCCCAGGGTTTGAGAGATCATGGGGATCGCAATTTCCAGCTTCAATTCCCAGCGTTTCAGAATTGTGGGATCGATTTCTCCGACGATGAGGTGGTAACACTCAGCTTGGACTTCGATGTTGTTGAGGCCCGCCTTTTGCGCCAGCGAGAAGAGCTTGCGACCAACAAAAGGATCGAAACCGGTTTTCGCCAAACCCGCCACCACCTTCTCGACCGTGCGTTGCACCGCAGGGTCTTCGGGATAGTTCCACAGCAGCTGTCCATCGAGGTCTTGAAAAAGAACCGTACCCCCGGGCCGGCAGACTCGAACCATTTCGGCGGCGGCCCGTTCTTTGTCGTGCAGGTATTCGAACAACATGCGGGCGTAAACCAGGTCGAAGCTGTCCGACGGGAACTGCATTGCATGTGCATCCCCGCGGACGAACTTCAGAGGGACGTTGGCGCCGTGTTTGTGGGCTGCATCCTTTACACGCTCCGCGCTGATATCGATTCCGGTTCCTCTAATCGACGGATCTATCGCGCACAATTGCCGCAAAATCACTCCCGGCCCACACCCGACCGACAGAACCTCCGCCCGAGGTTTGAGACGACAGGCTAAGTATTTGCCAACCCAAGCCTCGGGATCGACCTTCAGCTCGAGGCGCATGGCCTCGCGCGGGTCCTCCATGATGTAGGCGACGGCTGTATTCATCGCGACTCCGAGGCGGCACGGCTGCGTTTCATTTTCTGTTTTTCGGCGCGGGCCAAAAGTCTTGAGTAGAAGCCATTGACGTGCTGATAGAAGCCTTGATGTCCAGCCTGGAGCCAGATGCCCTGACAGTAGTGGCGCAGAAATTCCGCACCTAACTTCAGCAGGACGTCAGTCGCCATTTCATCGGCGATCAGCGGAATTTCATTGAGCTCAAAATCGCGATACGCAGCGGCCGATGCGCTCAGAAGGCAAGCCACCGTGTCGGGAACTTCCGAAACAGGAAGCGTCGGATGAAGCAGCAAATCACAGCGATTCTCGAGGAAACTGAAATTGATTCCTAAAGGACCACGGAATGCAATAGCTGCCCCGACTGGTTCGCTCCTCGTTCCTTTGAAGGCCAGCCATACCGAGCGGGTGCGGCGCAGACCGACCGAGCGGTATATATCGTTAACGGTACGAAGCTCAACGTCTCCCAGCAGGTCCTCGCCAGCAATGTAGACACTCCCCCGCGTCGCCGACGCTATGGCTGAAAGAGCCTGTTTGTGAGCTGGATCGTAAGGAACGGCGTGGATTTTGCTGTCCACGGACAGGTTCAAACCCTTGGGCAATGCGAAAAAGCTATGGCGCTGTACCGAGCACAGAGATTCCCCAATGGTCTGGACCATGGATCCGAAGACCCGTGCTGGGAAGCGGTTCTCCGGCCTAAACCAATTCTGAGCGTCATCAACTCCGCGCAGCATTCTTGCCGCCGCCGCCGCCAGCATCACCGCGCGTGACGCAAAGGGGTTGTTGTCGCTAACCAGATGTTGTGGCATCCAGCCGTGGGGCGCGGCTCGCCACACGGCCAATGAGGCCATGCCTCGTCTTTCGTCACCCGCGGTCAGAATGTACAGCAAAGACTCCCCGGCGCGGAGCATCTTTCGCCAGTTGTCCCTCACCAGTCCGAGATGCGGACGGAGGCGGGCGGCTTTGTCGGGATAAAGGAAGCCGGTTCGCTCATAGAGCGCAAAAATCTGTTCGACCGACAGGGCGTTGACCTCGACTCCATATGTCGCATACAGGCTGGACAGCTCTGGCACACTGCTCAAGGTCTGTCGTTCCTGCGCGTGTGACGACATCTTGCCCTCCAGGCATATCTCTCCCCAGGGAAGAGATATGCGTGTTCCTACTGATGGGGGAGAGTCGGACGCCTTACCGGCACGGGAGGGTCAGGAACGTGAGCAGGCGGCTCGAGTCCAAAAACGGGACCGGTACCATGTTGGCAAAGAGAAGCTTGCCAGACAAGTTACGAACGTAAGTGGATTGCCGCAGGGGAAAGAAGTCAAGTGACTGATATCAGGGGATTAGCGTTCTTGTCATCTCGTTAAGGGTCATGATTCGGTGTGCTGATCTGGCGATAGTTTGGCGATAGCCTCAGGATAGTACCAGCGTTGGTTTGGAAGGACGCTTGCTTGGCAGCCAATCCCTTTATGCTGCCGACATCATCCCGAAATTGTCCGGGCTGTGCTGGAATAACGGCGCCGGCATCACGATGCATCAAACAGAGGGCACGCCATGAAAAGCAAAAAAATCCAGCAGGACAGCGGAGGAAAAACGTTCGTATTGGTTTTCTCCCCGGGCGACCAGGTCCCGTCGCAGTTGGTCGAGTTCGCGCGCCGGCAGCGCCTCGATGCCAGCCGCTTCACCGGCATCGGTGGTTTCACTCAGGTCACGTTGGGCTACTTCGAACTCGGCAGAAAAGACTACAAGCGCATCGAAGTCAATGAGCAGGTAGAAGTACTATCTCTCATGGGCAACGTTGCGATCAGCGAAAACCAGGGCGGGTCGCCGAAGGTTCATGCCCACGTGATCATCGCTAAATCGGATGGCACAACCCTTGGTGGGCATCTGCTGCAGGCCAAAGTACGGCCAACCCTGGAGATCATGCTCATCGAATCGCCCAAGCACCTGGAACGCTACAGCGATCCTCAAACGGGCTAGCACTGCTGAGAATAGAATGACATGACAGGGAACGGGCACGCGATTCGATGAGCGCAACGGCGTCGTACCGAGTCCTGCGATAGGTCCGGGGTCAGGTCTGCATGACATTCGGAAACACCCAATAGAAGAACAACCCAACCAGGATCAGATATGCCAGGATGACCAGCGTCCACGACATGTTGTGGCGGATAACCTGACCTTCGCTTCGCACGAAGCGACTGGTCGAGACGCCCACGCTTGCCGTCTGTGGTGCGATTGGTTTTCCTACCTCCGCGCCCACGGAGTTCATTGAAGGCAATAGGAGAACCGGCAGGTGCAACAGCCTGCCAGTAACCGCTTGTACGGGGCCAAACATTGCGTTGGTCGAAGTGTTGCTGCCGGACAGTGCCACGCCAATCCAGCCAAGAATGGGAGCAATCGCCACAAACTCCCAGCCGACCTTCGACAGGCCATACCCTAGCGAGGTCGCCATGCCGGTGAATACGAAGACGTAGGCGACCCCGAAGATGAAGAATGCCACCAGGAATGCCCCCCACATTTGCTGGAAGGTCCGCGCAAACACTTGCTTTAGCGTACCTAAGCCGGGCCGCAGCAAAAGCACAATCAGCAGCCAAGCCGCCAAAATCGAGGTCCCGCCGTTCAACGGAGTGAAGTTAAAGGGCGATGGTTGAGATTTGTGGTTGATCGAGTCCACCGCGGCGACCGACGCTTTGTACAGCGACTTTGCCGGCAAGTGCGACCACGGTCCAGTCCACGCTACCACCACGATGAGAAGCACCACGAACGGCAGCCACCCCCTGATTGCTTCGCTCCCGAGGAGAGGTGGATCGGCAGCCTGAGCCTCTTCCGCTGTAACCACCTTTCCGCCAAAGGAACGGATAGTCTTGGGGCGCCAAATTTTGATAAAGAAGAAAAGCACCCAGAACGACAGGATTGCGCCGCTCAGGTCCGGCATGTACGGTCCGAGATAGCGCGCGACCGGCCACTGTCCCGCAATATAGGAAGCGAAGCGACGATGGCCAGAGGCCATGCCTCCGTCACACCTTCCCAACCGCTGACCAAATAGATCAGTACCCAGGGAGGCAGTATTGCCAGCACCGCGACGATGTGACCGACCGAAGCCGACAATTGCGAAAGCGGCAGCCCCGTTACGGCAGCCAATGCCAGGATGGGGGCTCCGAGCGCACCGTAAGATACGGGCGCGTTGTTGGCCAGTGCCGCCACTCGAATCGCTTCCAGATCAGCGATGCCGAGGCCGGTCAGGATTGGCACCACGACGGCCCACGGATATCCAAATCCCACCAGTCCTTCCAACAGCGCGCCGAATGACCACGCCAGCATCAGCGTCTGGATGCGGATGTCAACGGGTGGCGTGGTTGATCATCCAATTCTTGAAATGATCGAAATCGCCGGTTAACACCAAGGTGTTGAAGATCACCAGTCCCCACAGCACAATCCAGTCGATAGTCCACAATCCCTGCAGCGAGCCGTACAGGTAGGCTTTCAGGGCTAACGCGGCGGGGGCCTTCCACACCAACACGCCCACGATGACCGTGACGAGGCTGGCAATGATCGTGGCCAGCCACGCTGTCATGCGCACGACTGCCAGCAGGAACAACAAGACAATCAGCGGAACCAGGGCGGCCAGAATGGTCAGCGCAAGGCTCTGGCCCGCAGGCTCAAGGATTTGGTTGAACATAAGCCATGCACCTCTCTGCTGCGATCGGCGAGCTTGCTGCGCCCTGGGAGTTGGGATGCTCCCTTAAGACGAGAAGTTGGCGCGCGGTTAAGAGTTCCGAGACGTGAGCTGGAAGGTCGTAATACGATATGTGTGTAGCTGACTTTTGCACAAGGCTCAATGTATTGGAACCTGCTGCAAACGGGCTCAGCCTGCAGGGCAACCCGCCCATCATCGGGGGAATCCACTAACCAAAAGATTTCCTGGGTGCCGGAGCATCTCATGAGCAGCAGAACCCAGCCCGTTACGCCACCGGCCTCGTCGCGTAATGCCTTGCGTGTACTGCCGGGCCGAGGGCGGGTGAATATTGCCCAACAACTGGCCGCGGAGTTGCGCCACACCATTCGCGGCGAAGTACGTTTCGATGCCGGCAGCCGTTCTCTGTACGCAACCGATCTCTCCCTTTACCGCCATGTGCCAATCGGCGTGGTGATACCCCGTGATGTCGAAGATGTGATTCAGGCGGTTGGCGCCTGCCGGGAATATGAAGTTCCGATTCTGGGACGCGGTTGCGGAACCAGCCTCGCCGGACAATGCTGCAATGTGGCGGTCGTTCTGGATTTCTCCAAGTACATGAACCGCATCCTGGAACTGGATCCGGCGAAAAGAATCGCGCGGGTCGAGCCCGGAGTGATCTGCGATCAACTCCGCGGCGCGGCCGAACAGCACCACCTGACTTTTGCGCCTGATCCTGCCACCCACAAGTACTGCACTCTCGGCGGCATGATCGGCAACAATTCCTGCGGTGTGCATACGGTGATGGGCGGCAAGACGGTCGACAACGTCGAGGAATTGGAGATCCTCTGCTACGACGGATCGCGTATGCGCGTCGGCCGTACCAGCGAAGAAGAGCTTCAGCAAATTACCCGCGCGGGCGGTCGGCGGGGCGAGATCTACAGCAGGCTCAGGAATCTTCGCGACCGCTGCGCCGAACAGGTTCGCCACACCTATCCACAGATTCCGCGCCGCGTCTCGGGTTACAACCTTGATGAACTGCTCCCTGAACGTGGGTTCAACGTCGCGCGGGCGCTGGTCGGAACCGAGAGCACATGCGTGCTGGTGTTGAACGCCACCGTGCGCCTGGTCCCCAGCCCGCCAAGGCGAGTTCTGCTGGTGATCAGCTATCCCGATATTTTTCTGGCGGGGGACAACGTGGCCATGATCCGCAGCTATGGCCCAATCGGACTGGAGGCGGTCCAGCAGCACGTCATCGAAAACATGCACCGTAAGGGCAAACCCTTGCCCGGTGCCAAGCTGCTGCCCGCAGGCGACACCTGGGTCCTGGCTGAATTCGGCGGCCAGACCGAACAGGATGCCAGCGAAAAAGCCCGCCACGCCATGGAGAGGATTGACCACGAGCTCCGCGGGCATTTGGATATGAAGCTCGTGGAGGACCCGCACGAGCAGAAGTCTGTCTGGCACATACGCGAAGTGGCGATTGACGCCAGCCGCGTACCTGGAGTGGAGGACGCCTTCCCAGCATGGGAGGATGCTGCTGTTCCTCCTGAGGAAGTTGGAAACTATCTTCGCGAGTTCTACGAGATTCTCAAGCGGCACCAGTACCGCTTCACCACTTTCGGTCACTTTGGCGATGGCTGCATCCATTCTCGAATTACGGTAAACGTGAAAACTGCGGACGGGGTCAAAGACTTTCGCCGCTTCATGAACGAGGCTGCCGACCTCGTGGTGCGCTACGGCGGATCGCTCTCGGGCGAACACGGCGATGGCCAGCTGCGCGCGGAGCTGCTGCCGAAGATGTACGGTACTGAACTCATCCAGGCGTTTCGCGAGTTCAAGTCGATATGGGATCCGAACTGGCGCATGAACCCGGGCAAAGTGGTTGATCCGTACCGGCTGGATGAAAACCTGCGAACGGGGCCCGACTACCGCCCCCAGCGGCCGCACACCCATTTCCACTTTCCCGAAGATCACGGCAGTCTAGCCGAAGCCACCGAGCGCTGCTTCGGTGTCGGCCGCTGCCGTGGTCTCGATGGCGGGACCATGTGCCCCAGCTACATGGTCACGCGCGAGGAAGGTTACACGACGCGTGGCCGCGCCCACCTGCTGTTTGAAATGCTGCGCGGTGATTCCATCCTTGACGGCTGGCGCGATGACCACGTCAAGGGGGCGCTGGACCTCTGCCTATCCTGCAAAGGCTGCAAAGGCGATTGCCCCGTCTCGGTGGACATCGCGACCTACAAGGCCGAATTTCTTTCGCACTACTGGGAAGGACGGCTGCGGCCGCGCACGGCTTACGCACTCGGCATGGTAAATGTGTGGATGCGAGCCGCTTCGCTGGCGCCTGGGTTGGCAAACCTCATTACCCAGACGCCGCTGCTGCGCGATCTCGCCAAGGCTGCTGCCGGTATCGCACCGCAGCGTGCGATTCCGGCCTTTGCTCCGCAATCGTTCCGGCAATGGTTTCGTAGCCGAGCTCGCGAAAATGGCAGATCGAAGGTGATCTTGTGGCCCGACACGTTCAATAACTATTTTCATCCGGATATTGCGCAAGCTGCGGTAGCCGTGCTGGATGCGGCAGGATTTGACGTCGCGCTACCACAACAGAACTTATGTTGCGGGCGGCCGCTCTACGATTTCGGCATGCTGGACCGGGCCGAGCGTTATCTGCGTCAGATATTGGCTGCCCTGCGGGATGACATCGCGGCAGGCGTGCCCGTGATCGTGTTGGAGCCGAGTTGCGCGGCGGTGTTCCGCGACGAAATGCCGAACTTGCTACCCAACGACGAAGACGCAAGGCGGTTATCCCGGCAGACACTCCTGCTCGGCGAATTCCTGGAGCAGAGAGCGCCACAATTCCAACCTCCGAAGCTCAACCGCAAGGCCCTGGTTCACGGGCACTGCCATCAGAAGGCCGTGCTCACCACCGACAACGAAATCTCCACGCTGAAGAAACTTGGGCTTGATTGCGAGGTGCTGGAGTCGGGCTGTTGCGGCATGGCGGGCTCGTTTGGATTTGAAAAAGAGAAATATGACGTCTCTGTGGCCTGCGGCGAGCGCGTGCTTCTGCCGGCAGTACGGGAAGCGGATGCGAAGACTCTGATTATCGCCAATGGCTTCAGCTGCCAGGAGCAGATTGCGCAATTGACAGAACGCCGCGCTCTGCATTTGGCACAGGTGCTTTACCTGGCGCTCGATCAGAGCTCCGGAAAGGAGCCGGATCGGCACCGTTACCCAGAGACAGAACTGCTTGGGACTCGCGAAAACGAAGTTCGCTCCTCCAAACGTCATGCCGCTCTGACGCTGGCCGGAAGCACTGCTCTAGCAGCAGCAATCTGGTTTTGGCGAAAGCGAAGGGCGGCATAAAGACGACAAAGACTTGGTGCTGAAGAGCAGAATACGTAACACCTCCTTCGGCGCGTTTCAAAGAACGAGTGCCGATGCGAGGGTTGGGCGAGAGAAAAACGCTCGATCAAGTATTTGCATCCCAATTAATAGGAAGTGCTGGGTCGCCGGAAAGGGGCGTGTAGCTGTGACCCTGACCGATGGATCGAGTAGGCCTCGCATCGTCAATCGCTGGATCCAATTGATCGCAGTGATCATTGCGATGCTGGCGATCTCGAACCTGCAGTACGCCTGGACTCTGTTCACTGCTCCATTAAGGGCAAGCCTGCACGCCACCTTGCCCGAAATCCAGGTAGCGTTCTCAACATTCACTTTGTGGCCGATACCGGCGTGGGCGATATGTGGTATTTCCCCACTGGAATTCCGCATTCCATCCAAGGGCTGAAACCCGACGGCGCCAAGTTTCTCCTGGTATTCGACGAAGGCAACTTCTCCGAGCATGAGACGGTACTGCTCAGCGACTGGATGGCTCATACGCCTCGAGACGTGCTGGCAATGTCCGGCGCACCCAGGGCGGCGAGGTACGAATTGTAGACTCCAGCACCTTCAAAGTGTCCACCACGGTTGCCGCGGCGGTTGTGACTGTCCATCCGGGAGGAATTCGCGAACTACACTGGCATCCGAATGCAGACGAATGGCAGTTTTATATGGCCGGTCAAGGAAGGATGAACATATTTGCAACTGGCGGCCGAGCCCGCACCTTGGATTTCGAAACGGGAGACGTGGGGTACGTCCAGAAGACTCTGCCGCACTACATTGAGAACACCGGCAAGACGGACCTGAAATTCCTCGAGATGTTTAAGAGCAGCCACTTTCATGACTTATCGCTTTCCGAGTGGCTGACTCACACGCCTCCGGAACTGGTCATGGCGCACTTCAACCTACTGTAGATGAGGCGACGCTGGGCGCGATTCCCAAGGAATTCCATGCGGTCGTGCCCGCGTAAAACATCGGCATTTTACTTTTTCGGACGAGGCCGCGGCATGTGGTAAAGGTCCAGAATCGGACCGGTCACGTCGAAGGGTTCAGCATCTTCGTCGTCGGCCAGCACGGCGACCGCGAAGCGTTTGCCGGGAATGAACTCCATATCTGTGCTCGTCCCTTGCTGGCCGCCCGTGTGTGCAATGTACTTTTCTCCATCAATCGTCCGCACGCCGAAGCCGATTCCGTACGTTGACGGTTTTCCATTCTCGAGCTGCGGAAGATTGGTGGGAGTCCATATCGCAGCCAGCGTTTCTGGTTTTAGGATCTTGCCGTCCATGAGGGCCGTGCCGAAACGCACCAGATCTTCGGCGTTGGTGACGAGTCCGCCGCCAGGAATCTTGTAGCTGGAATCCATCAGCCCGGCATTCCGTACCTTGCCCTGCTTGACCTGATAACCTCGTGCGCGATGCGGCACAATGGCGAAGACGTCGTCCACGAAAGTGTGGGTCATCCGGGCGGGCACCAGCACGTGCTCGCGGACGTAATCGAAATACTTCTCCCCGGAAGCGCCTTCGATGACGCATCCCGCGACTGTGTAAGCGTAGGTGCTGTAGCTGAACTTCGTCCCCGGCTCGAACAATAGCGGATCGGCGGCGAAGATGGCGAAGCCGTCGCTCATGTTCTGATAGTGCTTGGTGCTGTCCATCTCGCCTTCTTTGTAATGGCGGATTCCGGAGCTGTGGGTGAGCAGCTCTCGCGTGGTTACGGTCCATTGCTTCTCTGGGAACGCGGGGCAATACCTCTGGACCGGTGCGTCGAGGTCGAGCTTGCCAGCTTCGACAAGCGTCATCGCGGCCACCGCGGTGATCGGTTTGGAAATCGAACCGGTTCGAATCACTGTCTCCGCGGTGGCCGGAACGGCGTTCTCCAAATCAGCCGTTCCGAATCCCTTGGAGTAGACGACGCGTCCCTCCAGCGCGATTGCAACGGTCATCGCAGGTATCTGCTGTTTCTCGATCTGGCCAATCACGATGCGATCGA
>Ga0066660_10000711_pt1 | contig 12623 bp, 10 predicted proteins | sample GraSoiAngelo_109_FD_75177 | JGI IMG/M metagenome (GOLD analysis project Ga0066660, IMG submission 75177) | Grasslands soil microbial communities from the Angelo Coastal Reserve, California, USA - 14_0903_12_20cm | ecosystem: Environmental > Terrestrial > Soil > Grasslands | place: USA...
GGGCTTGCCGGTTCGGTTTGTGCTGCCTTTCTTATCCTCGGTTCGGCGGGCGGCGCCTCGGCGAACTCGTATCACTTCAGCAACGTCGACATCGGGATCAACGTTCGCCCCGACGGATCGTTCACCGTGCGCGAGACCCGAACGTTCGCGTTCAGCGGCTCTTACCATTTCGCGTTCATCGACATCCCATTGGGTCCGTCGCAGAACGGCGCCAACTATTCGGTCGACACGGTCGCCGTTTCGGAGGGGAGACAGGCCTATCGTCGAGTTGAGTCGGAGGACGCCCAAAAGCCCGGAACCTTCGTCTTCACGACGTCCGATCAATATGAGATCCGGTGGTTCTACGCGCAGAACGACGGCACCCGGACCTTCACGATCACCTACGTCGTGCACAGGGGTATCCAGCGCTTCGACGATGTGGCCGAGTTCTACTGGAAGTTCATCGGCGATCAATGGACGGTAGGGACGGATCGCGCGCGCGCCACGGTGACGCTCCCCGTTGGGGCAATGCGCGATCAGATCCGTGCGTGGGGTCACGGGCCGCTCGAAGGAGAGGTTCAGATCGTCGACGGCCGTACGATCGTGTGGTCGACCCCCACCCTGCCTGCGAGCACGTTCATGGAAGGCCGCCTCGAGTTCCCCACGTCGCTCGTTCCCAGTGCTCCCTACGTGATCGGGCAGCATCTGCCCCAGGTTCTGAGTGAAGAGACGGGCCTGGCCAATCAAGCCAACAGCGCGCGCTCCAAGGCACGCCTGTGGAACCTGCTGACTCCGATCCTTGCTCTCGTATCGTTCGGCGTCTTCGTCTTGCTCTTCGTCAAGTACGGCAAGGAGCCGGCCGCACCCGATCCGGGCGACTACGTGCGAGAGCCACCGGCCGACTACCCGCCGTCCGTCCTCGGCTATCTCCTTCGGTTCGGCAAGGTGAAACCTGAGGACATGGTCGCAACCCTGTTGGATCTCGCTCGCAAGGGATTCATCGAGATCCGGGAGAGGCCGGCGGACGCCGGATTCCTTATCCACCACACCGAGTACCGATACGAGATCTCGATCCGCAAGGGAGCCGACGCGTCTCTCAAGCCGTTCGAGACCGACCTCCTCGATCTCTTGAAGACCGTGGGACCGGACGGGATCGTTACCGATGAGCAGATGAAGGACTGGGCGAAAGCGCACGCAGCGGCCATGAACTCCCGGTTCGAGAGCTTCTCGGCAAGTGTGGGTGAGCTTGGTCGCTCGCTCGACCTCGTTGATTCCCGTTGGCCGATCATCTTCGTCAACATGGCGGTAGGGGCGCTCGCCGGGCTGCTCGCAGTGGCCGGCTTCGATGCGCAAGCCCCCGGTGGTGCGCTCAAAGCCGCGCCCGGCCCGATCGTCGCGCTCGTCATTGTCGCCGTGCAGCTGGCGCTGTCGCCTGTCCTTCGCCGCCGAACGAAGAAGGGCGCCTCCGACTACCGGAAATGGATGTCCTTTAAGCACTTCCTGAAGGACTTCTCGACGGTCAAAGAATGGCGTCCGCCCGCCGTCGCGATGTGGGAGCAATACCTCGTGTACGCGGTCCCCTTGGGCGTCGCAGATGAGGTCGGTAAGGCGATCGCGATCCACGCTCCTCCCGAGGTCCAGAGAAGCGGCTTCGGGTGGTACGGCTTCGCCTTGAACGGCGGCACTCGGTCCTTCGGCGATTCGATGGGTTCCTTCGCGCATGCGTTCACCGCGTCGGCGGCCGCCGCATTCGCGACGGCGCCTTCGAGCGGCGGCGGCTTCGGGGGCGGCTTCTCTGGAGGCGGCGGTGGCGGCGGTGGCGGCGGCGGCGGGGGCGCCGGCTAAGCCCGACGCTGGACGCGCGCGTGGGCCGCGCGCGAGGATAGCCCTCCCGGACCGCGGAGGCTTCGCATGCAGAGCACGATGCAGGACTTCCCCCTCACTATCACGATGATCCTTCGGCACGGCGCTGCGGTCTATCCCGACAGCGAAGTTGTTACCTGGGAAGGCGACTCTGCCCGGCGCGCGACCTACGCGCAGGTCGCAGCGCGCGCGGAGAAGCTCGCAGCTGCGCTCAAGCGTCTCGGCGTCGAAGAAGGCGACCGCGTTGGCACGTTCAGCTGGAACACGCAGGAGCACCTCGAGGCGTACTTCGCGATCCCCTGCATGGGCGCGGTGATGCACACGCTGAACCTGCGCCTTTTCACGGACCAGCTCACGTTCGTCGTGAATCACGCAGAGGACCGCGTGATCATCGTCGACGACTCGCTCGTGCCGCTGCTGGCGCGCGTCTCGCAAGACTTGAAGACGGTCGAGAAGTACATCGTGGTCGGCAATGCCGATTGCGACACAAGCGGCTTGCACGGTGACGTCCTCAGCTATGAAGACCTGTTGGCCGCCGAGCAGCCCGGCTTCGCGTGGCCCGATATCGACGAACGATCCGCCGCCGCGATGTGCTACACGACCGGCACGACCGGCGATCCGAAGGGCGTCGCGTACTCGCACCGCTCGACGGTGTTACACGCGTACGGGGGATTGCCGAACGGCGTGCTCGGCATGACGGAGCGCGATCGCATCCTTCCGATCGTTCCGATGTTCCACGCGAACGCGTGGGGAATGCCCTACGAGGGCTGGTTCACCGGATCGGACTTCGTGATGCCGGGCAAGTTCCTGCAGGCCGAGCCGCTCTGCAAGATCATCGCGCAAGAGAAGGTTACGTTCGCCGGCGCGGTGCCGTCGATCTGGAACGACGTCCTTCGCTACAGCGAAGCTAACCCAGTCGATTTCTCGTCGCTTCGGTTCGTGGTGTGCGGTGGTTCTGCCGTGCCGCGCGCGCTCATCGAGCGCTTCGACGAGCGGTTCGGCGTGAAGATCTACCAAGGCTGGGGGATGACCGAGACGTCGCCGCTCGCTGCGCTGGCACGCGCGCCGAAAGGCACCGACCCGAAGGACGAGATCGACTGGCGATCCCGGACGGGCCGCGTCGTTGCCGGCGTCGAGATACGCATCACCGACGATGAGGGCAGGGATGTCGCGTGGGACGGCTCCAGCGTTGGCGAGATCGAGATCCGCGGACCGTGGATCACCTCGCGCTATCACAAGGACGATGCGCCGGAGAAGTTCCACGACGGCTGGCTGCGCACAGGCGACGTTGGCTCGATCGACGGGAAGGGTTTCATCCAGATCTCCGACCGCGCGAAGGACGTCATCAAGTCCGGCGGCGAGTGGATCAGCTCGGTGGACGTCGAGAACACGCTCATGGGCCACCCCGACGTGATCGAGGCCGCCGTTATCGGCGTCCCGGACGAGAAGTGGGACGAGCGGCCGCTCGCGTGCGTCGTCCTGAAAGAAGGCGCGACGGCGACGGCGGCCGATCTGCGCGCGTTCCTACAAGACAAAGTCGCGCGCTGGTGGCTCCCCGAGCGCTGGACGATCATCACCGAGATCCCGAAGACAAGCGTCGGAAAGTTCGACAAGAAGGTGTTGCGCGCGCGCAACGCGGCAGGCGAGCTCGACGTCACCGAGTTGGAGAAGCCGAAGCGCTAGTTAGAGCTTCTGTTGCAGCTCTGCCTCTTCGGGACCGGGCTTCCCTCGAACGGTCAGTATCCCGAGCGCGATCAGCACGCCGGCGATCATGATCGCGACCTGGTTCTTGTCGGGATGGAATCCGAGGACCGGCAAGTGCAAGCCCCCATTGGGCACGGCGCTCGCGATCCCGGCCGCCGCCAGCGCGCCGACCGACAACGCGATGCGGAACAGCATGTGCACCACGGCCATGACGCGTCCACGGTGTGCATCGTCCGAGCGGCCCTGGACCGCGCTCATCGCGACGATCACAGCTGTGCTGAACGAGGCGCCGAAGACCGAGGCGAGCCCGTAGGCGATCCAGATCACTGGGAAGATGCCCATCACGATCAGCACGCTTCCCATCGTCAGCAACGCGATGCGCACCATCCACTTCACGCCGCCGGGCGGCTTCAGCTGTGAGATGACGAATCCGCCGAGCATCCCCGCACCGAAGATGCCCATGAGGAAACCGAACTCGACGTCGCCGCCCTTCAGGGTCTGGTGGACGTAGCCGACGCCGAGCGCAAACAGCACGCCGCCGCCCAGCATCGCGACGGCGCACGAGTACGCGAGCCCGCGAAGCAGCGGCCGCCGGCCGATGTATTGAACGCCTTCTTTGACCGACGTGAAGAAGCCCTCCGCGCTGTTCTCCTCTGCGTGGGCCGCTCGACCGAGCGCTAGCCGGCGGATCAGCGCGGCCGAGATGAGGAACGTCACCGCATCGAAGAAGAAGGCGAACGACTCTGGATGGGCGTTGAAGTAATGACCTTGACCGAGATCCAGGTGAGTTCCCGTCCATGCCAACAAAGCGAAGATCGGACCGGAGAGCGGGATGCCGCCGTACGACGACGCCATCACCAATGCGTTCGCGGCCTCGAGGTGGTTCTCCTGGACGATGTTCGGGATGCTTGCGTCTCGGGCCGGTAGGAACACCAGTGAGAAGCACGCCTGTGCGAACGCGATCGCGTAAAGCACGCCGATGTTCGGGAAGAACGGAACCAACAGGATCAGGCCGAACCTGATGATGTCGGCCGACACCATGATCTTCTTGCGGTCCCAACGGTCCGACAGCACCCCGCCGATCGGCGTCGCGAAGAATGCCGGGATCAGCTGGAGGATGAGAACGATCGCAACAGCTGCTGGCTGGTGCGGTTGCAAGCGCTGAGCGGCGCTGATGAACGCGAGCGTGCCCACCCAGTCTCCGAGCGCGGAAGCGGCCTGGCCCCAGAAGAGCCGGCGGAAGTCTTTGATCCGGAAAACGTCGCCGAATCCGGAGAGCGATATCCCACCGCCGGGCGGCTTGCCGGGCGGCTGATCCGTCGACGGAGAAAGGATGGGCGCGTTTGTGCTTCGCGAGGCTTCCGTCTGTGATGGAATAGAGGTCGCCTCACGAGAAGCCTTCACTCTGGAACGAGCGCCCCGGAAAGGATCTCCCACGTCATCTGAAATGTACCCCAGCCCCTCCGTTGTTCCCTGGCGGCCTCGCTGATGCACACGCTCGCCTGGATCATCGTGGCGTTCGTGGCGGGTACCCTTCCCAGCCCTTATCTGATCGCGCTGCTGGCCCGCAGGCCGGACGTGATCAAGGAGATGCGCCGCGAAGACTCGCCCGGCGACGCGCATTTCCTAGTCACTCGGCGCATCTCGAAGCCGCTCGGGGTGCTCGCGATGGTGCTCGATGTGTTCAAGGGCCTGATCCCTGCGCTGGTCGCCGTCCGTGCCGGCGAAGGTGTGACGACGGTGTCACTGGTCGGCGTCGCAGCCGTCGCGGGTCACTCGTTCGCGCCGTTCCTGCGGAAATCCGGAGGCCGGGGCCTCACGACGGCCGCGGGCGTCTCGCTTGCGATCATCCCCTGGGCGATGGTCGGAAGCGGCGTGATCGCGCTCGGCGGGACGATCGCGAAGAAGGGCGGGTTCGGTACGAGCGTCGGCTTCGGGCTGCTTCCCGTCTTTGCCCTGCTGATCGGCTACCCCGGCGGCTTCGTCCTGATGGCCGTGGGCATCGTCGCGCTCATCGCGGTCCGCCGCCTCGAAGGTCTGGACGAAGACCGTCGTGACGGCGTCTCGATCGGACGCGCCGTCGTCGGAAGGCTGCTCTTCGACCTGCCGCGCGGCGGTAAGGACTTCTCGTGAGTCTGATCGTCCAGAAGTTCGGCGGAACTTCGGTCGGCGACGCCGACCGCATCAAGAACGTCGCGCGCCGCGTGGTCGAGACCCACAAAGCCGGCAAGGACGTCCTCGTCGTCGTCAGCGCGATGGGGGACACCACCGACGACTTGGTCGAGCTTGCCTCGCGTATCTCACCGGCGCCGCCCGGGCGCGAGATGGACATGCTTCTCACCGCCGGCGAGCGCATCTCCATGGCGCTGCTCGCGATCGCGATCCAAGAGCTCGGGCACGACGCGGTCTCGTTCACCGGGTCGCAGGCGGGGATCATCACGACGACGGACCACGGGCGCGCGAAGATCCTCGACGTGCGCGCGGACCGCATCCGTGAAGCGCTGTCGAAGGGCAAGATCGCGATCGTCGCCGGTTTCCAAGGCGTCTCCGAAACGTCCGACGTCACCACGCTCGGCCGCGGCGGCTCCGACACGACGGCCGTCGCGCTGGCGGCGGCCCTCGGCGCCGAGCTGTGCGAGATCTACACCGACGTCGAAGGCGTGTTCACGGCGGATCCGCGCATGGTGCCCGATGCGCGGCTGCTCCACGCGGTGTCGTACGAAGAGATGTTGGAGATGGCTGCGACCGGCGCGCGGGTGCTCATGGCTCGCTCGGTCGAATACGCTCGCAACTACGGGGTGATCATCCGGGTCGCATCGAGCTTCTCGGACGCGGCCGGCACTTTCGTGAGAGAGGAAGACGAGCGTATGGAGAAAGCGATCATCTCCGGAGTCACGCATGACGTCTCGGAGGGCAAGGTGACGGTGCAGGGCGTGACCGACCGCGCCGGCATCGCGGCGCGCTTGTTCCGCACGATCGCCGACGAAGGCATCAACGTGGACATGATCGTTCAGAACGTTTCAACGGCCGGGCACACCGACATCTCGTTCACGGTCGGTCGCAGCGACATCGACCGCGTGAAGCGCGCGCTGAAGCCGATCCTCGACGACCTCGGCGCGACCGACATCCTGTACGACGCGGGGATCGCGAAGGTGTCGCTGATCGGCGCCGGGATGCGTTCGCACCCGGGCGTGGCGGCGGACATGTTCAACGCGCTCGGGGAAGCCGGCGTCAATATCGAGATGATCTCGACGTCGACGATCCGCGTCTCATGCGTCGTGCGCGAAGCCGACACCGAGCGCGCCGTGCGCGCGGTCCACGAGAAGTTCAAGCTGCCGCAGGAAGCGATCGCGCGCGAGCAGCACCCCAGCTAGTTCGGCAGGGTTGCGCCGAACTGGGGCTTGTGCGATGGGCACAGCTGCGACGCTGCGGCGACCACCACGTAGCTATAGGCGTTGAACGCTTCGCTCCCCGGCTCTGGGTTACCTCCGATATCCGCGACGATCTGATCGCTCGGCGTGTTGGTGTCCATCTCTGCGCAGGCCCGGTGGCCAAGATCGAGCAGCGTCGCGTCGGGCGCCGTGGAAAGCGACCCCGCGAGCGGAACGTGGGCGAGCAGGAGGAACCGGGTTTGGCCACCGTTGGGCGCCGACCCGCTCCCGCAGGCAGCCAGGGAAACGAGAACGAGAGCGACCGCGAGCGTCTTCACGTTTCGAGTGTCGTCAGGCGGACCGGTCTGCTGTAACCGCGGACGCGCGGTGTTCAGTGCCGGTACCCTGGGGACCATGAAAGCCGTGCATATCGCCGTGGTTGGAGCGACCGGCGCCGTCGGCCGCGAGGTCCTGCGCATCCTCGAGGAGCGGGACGTCACGCTGCTCGGCTTGCGACCGATCGCCAGCGCGCGCAGCGAGGGCAAGACGGTCCCGTTCCGCGGCGAGGACGTGCCGGTCACGGTGATCTCGGAGCGCGCGTTCGACGGCGTCGACCTGGTGATCTGGGACACCCCCGACGAGGTCGCCGTGGAGTGGATGCCGAAGGTCCGCGACCGTGTGGTCAACATCGACAACTCCTCCGCGTTCCGCCTGTACGAGGACGTTCCGCTCGTGGTCCCGGAGGTCAACCCGGAATCCGCGCGCGCGCACAAGGGCCTCGTCGCGAACCCGAACTGCACGATGATGACGCTGCTCATGCCGCTGGCACCGTTGCATCGCGCGGCGAACGCGCGCCGCGTGATCTGCTCGAGCTACCAGTCGGTCTCCGGCGCCGGCGTCGCGGGCGTCGACGATCTGTACGAGCAGCTGGAGAAGCTGCTCCCCGAGCGGGAAGCGGTACGCCGGGGCTTGGTCGACCTGCCGCCAGGCCGGGCATTCGTCCACCCGATCGCATTCAACGTGATCCCACACGTCGGCGGCTTCGACAGCGCCGGCACGACGAGCGAAGAGCGCCGCGTCGCGAGCGAGACGAGGAAGATCCTCGGCTCCGACACGGAGATCTTCGCGACGACGGTTCGAGTGCCGACCGTCGTCGGTCACGGCATCAGCGCCTGGGTGGAGTTCGAACGGCCGATCGAGGCGGACGAGGCGCGCGCGCTGCTGAAAGCAGCCGACGGTGTGACGCTCGAGGACGACCCGAAGACGAACCGTTACCCGACAACGTTGCAGTCGAGCGGCATCGACAAGGCAATGGTCGGCCGTGTTCGCAACGATCCGGCGAACACGAATGCGCTCGGCTTCTTCTCCGCGTGCGACAACCTGCGCAAGGGCGCGGCGCTCAACGCGGTGCAGATCGCCGAGCTGTTGATCGATAAGAACTGGCTCTAGACCCGGTCCTCGATCTCCCATGCGTGGTCCAGCGCGTGCCAGGCGCTGCGTCGGATCGCGAAGCGTGGCGACCACAGTGGTTTCGTCCGGCGTGGGTTCGGCGGCGGTTCCTCGCCCCGCGCTCGCGCCTTCAACGTCTCGACTATCTCTTCGCGAAGACCTTCGGCGTCCCGACCCTTGTAGGAGCTTCCGAGGCGACCCAGGTAAGCGCGGTCGGCTTCGTTCACGTGGTCGACCATCGCCTTGATCTGTCGCCCGCCGCCGCGCGGACCGACTTTCAACGGACGCCGCTTGTTCGCCGCGGAGGTGTCATCGAGTGTGGTCCAGCACCGCTCCAGGATCGCGACGAGTCGCTTCAGCTCATCGGTCTTGATCGGTCTCGCGTCCTTCGACCACGGGATGGCCGGTGCGCCGAAGTCGGTCGTGGTGTCACCCTTCACGCGCTCTTCGATCGTGAACGCCGCCGCGCTCTTCGGCGCGACGTAGCCGAGCCGCGTGACCACCTTGGCGTAGCGGGGACCGTACTCATTCAATAGGTCGAGCGCGCCCTCTTCGCTCTTCGCGCTCCGCGTCCATCCCGGCCAGTTCAGCGCGCTCGCAAACACGCGCTTCTTGCCGACTTCGAGGTAGACGGGGAACGTTGCCGGCATGCGGTCAGAAGAAGTCGGCGATCCACGGCATCGGGCCGCCGAAGATCAGCTCGAGTGTCTCGAGCGCTTGCGGCGTCGCCTCGAGACCGCCGATACGCACGGCGTCGCGCGCGCGATGCAATGACGCCCAGATCGACGCCCACGCCTGCACGTCGCCCGTCGCATCGGCTTGCTCGGCCGGAAACACCTTCGCTTGCCCGCCGCCGACCTCGATCCGCCACGGCCCCTCATTTTCGGGAAACAACGGGTCGCGGACGGCGATCGTGACCGACGTCTCGACCAACGGCGGATATCCTCGTGCTTCGATCGCCGCCGGCACGTCGAGCAGCCTGAGCATCCAGCGGAACGTCCCGCCGTTCTCCAACGGATCTTCGGCGGTCAGATCCGCAAGAGGGTCGGTCGGTGGACCCGGCCACGTCATCGACTGACCGGTCGAGCGATGCAATGCGGCAAGAGACAACAGCGTCCGGCCTGCGGCCTGCGTGGTCCAGACGAGGTCGCGGACGTCGACGTTCAAGCGCCACGACTCGCCGTCCGCTTTGCTCAGCATGTAGACGATCCAACCGGTGACGTCGCCGCCTTCGCGCACGAGGTACCGGTATACGATCCGGTTCTCCCAGTCGGCGAACACCCGCCGCTGCCACCAGTCGGGGCTGCGCCGCACGAGGCCGTTCGTTCCCGACGCGAATCGCTCGTAGGCGTCGTTGACGTCGTCGATGTCGTCATCTGTGAAGGGGGATGCGCTCAGAGGCCCGGTGTGCGGCAGAGCATCGAGACGCGTCTTCCAGAAGGTGCGGACGCCGCCGAACCCATAGCCCGTGCTGCGGTAGATGGGCACGGTCGCCGGATACAGAGTCGAGATCGGCATGCGCGGGCGAAGCTCCTTGAGCAGCTCGCGCATCATCGTCGTCCCGACGCCCCGGCCGCGCGCTTCCGCCGCTACCGCAACCCCGGAGATGCCGGCGGCTTCCACCGCGCGCCCGCCGAAGAAATGCGCGAACGGGATCGCGCGCGCGGTCCCGGCGACGGAGCCGTCCACCTCGGCGACGCGGACCTCCTCGACGCGTGGGTCCTTGCGCATCGAGTCGCGGCCGTGCTCGTTGATGTTGAACGCTTGCGTGCGAAGAGCGATGACGCGCTCGACGTCATCGCGTGTCGCCGGACGGATCGTGACCATCGTCCGGCGAGACTAGCAGGGCGGCTCGAACGGCCGCCCCCGTTTGCGCCTTAGTGGTTCCGGCGGCGTTGCTTGATCGGGTTCGGCACGTGCACGCCGAACGCGTAGCCGCACGCGATCGTGATGAAGCTCAGGATGACCCATCCATCAGCAGACATCTGCGCTGCTCCCTTTGTCCGGTTTCCGGCCCAACTCTCCTCTCGGATGCTTCTCCCCCGGGGTTGAGCCGAAACGTTGGACGAACTTGGAAGCAGCGTCGTTCCGTTGCGCGGAACCTAAACCGCGGCGCGTTCGCGCGCGCGGCGATCGAGGATGCGCTTGCGGATGCGCAGCGTGGTCGGAGTGACTTCGACGAGCTCGTCTGCCGCGATGAACTCGATCGCCGTCTCGACCGTGAGCTCGCGGGCCGGCTCGAGCTTGATCGCTTCGTCCGCCGCGTGCGTCCGCATGTTGGTTTTCTGTTTCTCTTTCGTTGGATTGACCACCATGTCGTCTGCGCGCGCGTTCTCGCCGACGACCATGCCCTCGTAGACGTCGTCGCCGGGCTCGATGAAGAACGTGCCGCGCTCTTGAAGGTTGTCGAGCGCGTAGCCGGTCGCGCGCCCGGTGCGGTCGGCCACGATCCCGCCGCCTTTGCGGTGCGGCAGCTCGCCGGCCCACGGTATCCAGCCCGCCGCCTCAACGTGCGCAACGGCCGTCCCTTGCGTCATCGTCAGCAACAAGGTTCTGAATCCGAGCAGCCCTCGCGCCGGCGCCTCGAAGACGACGATCGAGCGGCCCGTCTCGCCGGGACGGATCTCGATCACTTCGCCGCGCCGCGGCGCGATGATCTGCGTCACCGTCCCGACGTGATCGGAGGGGACGTCAACCGTGATGCGCTCTTGCGGCTCGTGCAGGACACCGTCGACCGTCTTCGTCACGACCTCCGGCCTCGACACCTGGAACTCGTAGCCTTCCCGTCGCATCGTTTCGATCAAAACGGCCAATTGCAGCTCGCCGCGGCCGGCGACTTCCATGACGTCTGGGTTCTCGGTCGACGTGATCCTGATCGACACGTTGCCGAGCGCCTCGCGGCGCAGCCGGTCCGAGATGTGGCGCGCGGTGAGGAACTTCCCTTCGCCGGAGAGCGGTGAGGTGCTCGGCCCGAACGTCATCGTCAGCACCGGCTCGTCGACGTGCAACCGCTCGAGCGCGCGCGGCTCGGACGGATCGGCGATCGTGTCGCCGATCTCGATGGTCGGGATCCCCGCCAGGATGAAGAGGTCCCCGGCGTCCACGTGACCGGCGTTGTCACGGCCGAGTCCGACGAACCGTTGCAGCGACGTTAGTTTGGCTTGCACGGGATTCCCGTCCGCGCCTATCACCGCGGTCGGACGCTCGAGACGAAGGCGTCCCTCAAAGACCCGGCCGATCGCCAGCCGGCCGAGGTAGTCGCTGGCATCGAGGTTCGTCACGAGCGCCTGCAGCGGCGCATTCGGGTTCCCGCTCGGCGGTGGGATCGTCTGGAGAACCGTGTTGAGCAGCGGGGAGAGGTCGGCGTCCTCGGGCGGCATGCCGACGCCCATCATCGAGCGGCCCTCGCGTGCGACCGCCGAGATCACCGGAAACTCGATGTGGTGATCGTCGGCGCCGAGATCGATGTACAGCTGGTAGATCTCGTCGAGCACTTCGGACGCGCGTGCGTCCTTCCGGTCGACCTTGTTCAGGACGACGACCGACGGCAAGTTGCGCGCCATCGCCTTGCGCAAGACGTAGCGAGTTTGCGGCAGGGGACCTTCCGAGGCGTCGACGAGCAACAAGACCCCGTCGACCATTGCGAGCGCGCGTTCGACCTCGCCGCCGAAGTCGGAGTGGCCCGGCGTGTCGACGAGGTTGATCGTGACCCCGTGCCAGATGATCGACGCGGCTTTGGCCAGGATCGTGATGCCCTTTTCACGTTCAAGGTCCAAGGTGTCCATGTGGTCGGTCGAGGCGTCTCGGACCACGCCGGTCTGGCGCAGCATCGCTTCGACCAGGGTGGTCTTGCCGTGGTCGACGTGGGCGATCAGGGCGATGTTGCGCAGGCGCTTCTGCTCGGGTGCGGTCATGGATTAGCTCCATGGTAGCCGGTCGAATCGGGCTCCACCGCGACGTCGATTTCGGCGCCGGCCGTTCGTCTCCAAAGAAAGCGCGAAAGGTTCGCGTCTTCAGGAGGGGGTCGGTCATGGCCAAGTACATGCTGTTGATCTACGGGGACGAGCAGTCGATGCCGGAACCGGGAAGCACGGCGATGGAAGAGGAAGGCGCGAAGTACGAGGTGTTCACCAAGTCGATCGTCGCCAGCGGCAATTTCTTGGATGGAGACCCGTTCCTTCCGACGACGACGGCGACGACCGTCGAGGTCCGCGGCGGCAAGACCAAGACCAGCGGCGGGCCGGTGGAGAAGACCGA
>Ga0066660_10000714_pt1 | contig 12611 bp, 17 predicted proteins | sample GraSoiAngelo_109_FD_75177 | JGI IMG/M metagenome (GOLD analysis project Ga0066660, IMG submission 75177) | Grasslands soil microbial communities from the Angelo Coastal Reserve, California, USA - 14_0903_12_20cm | ecosystem: Environmental > Terrestrial > Soil > Grasslands | place: USA...
CCGCCCGTTTGACCAGCATCGATCTGGTATGGTGCTGGGCGAAGGTGCTGCGGTTTTGGCGATGGAAAATCTCGAGTTGGCGCGACGCCGGGGCGCGCCTGTGCTTGCGGAAATCATTGGCTATGGCATTTCCACGGACAATTTTCACATCACACAACCGGAGCCCTCCGGCAGCGGTCCGCGACAAGCAATGCAGCGAGCTCTGGAGAGCGCGGACATCTCCGCGGCCGACGTCGATTACATCAATGCGCATGGAACAGCCACGCTCTTCAATGACACGGCCGAGGGCAGAGCAATCAGCGCGTTGTTCAACCGCGTGCCAGTAAGCTCAACCAAAAGTATGATGGGTCATTCTCTCGGAGCTGCCGGCGCCATCGAGGCCATCGTCTGTTTGCTTGCCCTGGAGCATCAGTTTCTTCCAGCTAACATCAATTTCTCGGGACTGGATGACGATCTCGATCTAAACATCGTCGCGAACGAAGCGCGACCAGCTGTTGTCCGCACAGCGCTTTCAAACTCATTTGGATTCGGCGGAACGAATGCTTCGATTGTAATGCGTAAATTTCCACCTTCGCCAGGGCTACGACGGACAGGCGACGCATGAGTCTGGCGATTGCTGGCATGGGGTGGGTGACACCTCTTGGAACTGCAATTGATTTAGTTTGGAAGCGATTGATTGCGGGCGAAGAGGCATCTGCGACAACGATTTCGGAAGAGTTCGCATGCCGTTCTTACGCGGTTTTTCGCGTACCGGAGTCAGCGCTGAAACACGTCACCCATGCGCGCCTTCGTCGCTCCAGTGCTATTTCGCGTTTTGCAGCAGCAGCTGGGTTGAGCGCGTTGGAGTCTGGCGGGCTAAAAATCGACGCGACGAATGCGGAACGGGTTGCGCTGATCTTCGCCATCTCGAATGGAGGCGTCATTTATACGAAACGTTTCTACCGCGACATCGTGAACACAGGCGCTGAGTCGGCCAGTCCGCTCTTGTTCCCAGAAACAGTGTTCAACGCGCCGGCAAGCCATCTTGCGGCGATTCTCGGAATTACCGGTGTTACTTACACGCTCGTTGGAGACGGAGCAGTTGGGCTCGCAGCGGTCAAAATGGCGCAGGAGCTCATGGAGAGTGAGCCGTTGGACTATTGCCTAGTCGTGGGGACCGAAGAGATCGATTGGCTGTTGTGTGATGCTTACCGGCGGTGGCGTTTGCTTCGTGTAGCCCCTCCGATTGAGCCGTATGGGAAGCAGAATTGCGGAATGATCTTGAGCGAAGGCGCAGGGGCAATCCTTCTCGCACGTGACGGCCGTATGCTTATTGAATGCGCGCATCCGGGCGGATATTTTAGCAGACGAGCCGAAGCGGAAAAACTTTTGAAGCACATCCTGTGCGATCTCGCCCAAACAGAAATCGATTTTGTGATTTCAAGCGCGAACGGGACATTTATCGACGTAGCAGAATCTCACGCGCTTCAGAGGCTTCTCCCAGATGCGCTGGTGTACACCGTCAAACCTGCCTTGGGCGAAAGCGTTGGCGCGGCAGGATTGTGGCAGGTCATTCTCGCGGCGGAAGCTTTGCGCAGGAGAGAGCTTCCGCCTGTACTTCACGCCGACTCAAAGGTTCCAATGCGGCTTTCACGTTCGCGAACGCCAATTCCAGACGCGCGCCACGCAATCGTGTTAGGCTGCGGACTCAATCAGCAAGCCGCAGGTTTGCGCCTGGTATGTGATTGATATCTCGAACCTCCATCAGATCAGCCATTCATTAATCCCTCTGGGACGGTGGACGTTAGAGCTAAAGATCGTTGCGGTACCCAACCGAAACTTTTTTGGGCGAATCCGCTTGCGCGCTGAGATAAATGTTCTTAATTAAGCGTCCATTTTCCAACCCCCGGTCGATTAGAAGGGACGCTCAACAGTCACTATGGCCAAATCAAAGAAAAAGAAGAGTTCTGGCGCAAAGTCGGCTGTACGGAAGCCAGCTCGCAAGCTTCACGCCAGGAAGACCGGGCACAAAACTCCTGTGCGTACAAAAAAGACCGCGCGCCGCTCGCCAAAGGCAAATTTGCAAAGCATTGAGTCGGCAGCTGCGGTGCTTCTTGGGTTGAACCATCGCGAAAAGAAACTGGATCCCTTCGTTCGTAAACAAAAACAAAAGCTCCTTCAGCTTCGCGACGCAGTAGTCGATTCCATGGCCGGCGTCGCTCAGGGTACACTTAGGTCCCGTGCTGAAGGCAGCGAAGCGTCGGCTTTCGGAATGCACCAGGCCGATGCCGGTTCGGACGCATACGATCGCGATTTCGCGCTGAGTTTGCTATCGCAAGAGCAGGACGCGCTGTATGAGATCGATGAGGCACTCAAGCGTATCGAGCTTGGAACGTACGGAAAGTGCGAAATGTCCGGCAAATCAATCCCGCACGCCCGTCTCGAAGCAATCCCGTTTGCCCGGTTCACGGTTGAGTGTCAATCACAGCTGGAAAAACAGAGTAAGGCCGCACGCGTTCGTGCCTCAGTCACTTCTTTGTTCGGCTTGACTGAAGAGGAGGGTGCCGAGTCAGAGGAGGAAGAAGCTGCTCCATCGGAGGTGAAGGAGTAGAGTCTTATGGCTCAGGAGATTGTCACCCTTGAATGCACGGAGGCGAAGGCGCTTGGGAAACCGCCTTCGCGTTACATGACGACTCGTAACAAGAAAAGTCCGCGCACGCCGAACCGACTGGAGAAGAAAAAATACAATCCTTTTTTGGGGCGGCGCACATTGCATCGCGAGACCAAATAGCCAACAATGCAGCCCAAAACGCCAAAACGTCGTTCCGCATTTCGCCGCGCGAATCGGCCCATGCCACGACGCCGGATCGACATCGCCATGGAAGCGATCGATTACAAGAATCCTGATCTGCTGAAGAAATTCGTGACTGAGAGCGGCAAAATTCTTCCCCGCCGCGTTACCGGTATGCCTGCGTATATGCACCGGAAAATCACGCGCGAAATCAAGCGCAGTCGCTCGGTTCTATTGATGAAGTAGTGTTTGTTCTGCCGAGTCGGATTCGTCAGAGGAAACTCGGCACTTAGGTCTTCGGCCTTCGCTCGCCTTCCTCGATTAACTTCCAGAACTCACGCGCTTCGCCCAATTGCGCATCCTCGGAAACTGGCAGTTTGCTCCGGAAGAGAAAATCGCGAAGCGTGTTTTTGTGCAAAACACGATGCACCTTGATGCCTTCGTCGGTTTTGGCAAAGTAGATTCGGTAACTTTTCGCGCGATAGCGATACAGTTTTCTTCCGTCGCGTTCGATCACGCCGAATCGCTCCGAGTCCAGCTGCTCCAGGTCTTCGGGTAAGATTTGAAACTCGGCCAGCAACTCAAGCTGCAAGCTTTTTGGCAATGCCGAGATCTCCGCGGCGCTCAGCTCGTTAAAGATGATCTGGAACATTATCTCGTTAAACAGTTGAAGCGTTCAAGCGTTCAACCGAGCTCGTTACTCTGATCCGCTCTAATGTTTCAACACTTCAACGCTCCTCAAACATAAACTCGCCGCACCCGTGCGCCAATTCGCGTAATCATTTCCCAAGCAATTGTTCCGGCTCTTTCGCTCAGTTCAGCGCAGGAAATTTCTTCAGCTTCATCGCGGCCCATTAGGATAACATCGTCGCCTGCCTGCACATCATCGAACTCGGTGACATCGATCACCATCAAATCCATCGTTACCCGGCCGAGAATAGAGCAGCGCTTCCCACGGACCAAAACGGCGGCACCACGATTGGAGAGATGCCACGGATAGCCATCCGCATAGCCGGCTGACAAAGTTGCGACTCGCATGTTTCTCGGCGCGATAAACGTCCGACCATAACTGATCGAGCTGCCTTTCGGCACATCGCGCACCAGGCAAACTCGTGTTTTCCACGTCATGACTGGCTTGAGTAACTCTCGAAATTCGGGTAGCGGCGAAATACCGTAAAGCATGATGCCGGCGCGCACGATTTCGAATGTCGGCTGATTAAAAGCGAGCGTGCCGGCGCTTTGCAACACGTGCGCCTTGTAACCTCCCGGAACTTCCGCGCGGATTCGTTCGACAATTTTCTGGAATCGAACGAGCTGGTCGCGCGTATATTCTGCATCTTCATTCGACACCGGCATGTGGGTCGAAATACTGTGGATCTCAATGTTTGGAAGCGCCGCCACTCGCTTGAAAACCTTCAGCGCTTCGTTCTCGACCACGCCCATTCGCCCCATGCCGGTGTCGATCTTGAAATTGACTGACACCGGTTTGAGTTCATCGAACGCCTGGGCTTCGTCCAAACTAGAGATCGTCGGAATAAATCCGATCTGCGCAATGATCGGGCGTTCCTCCGGAGTTGCCGGGCCAAGAATGATGATGGGATGGGGAAGCGATTCACGCAAGGTCCGAGCTTCTTCGACGTTGGCTACGCCGAATAATTGCGCATCATCGGCGAGCGCTTGCGCCACGCCGAGTAGTCCGTGGCCGTAAGCATTCGCCTTCACCACCGCGAGCATTTCGGCGGATCCGATTCGATCCCGCACGACCTTTGCATTGTGCCGCAACGCGGCGCGATCGATTTCAGCCCAGCAACGGTAAGTTTGTTTCATTGTGAGATCGTGATGTGTGGTTCGCGTAAATAAAGTGGCTCAAGCGGTGGAGAAGAAAAGCTGCATCGCGCCTCGTGGGCAAGCCTGGCCAGCACGCGAGCCGAAGGATAATGAATTACGGCGCGGCCAAATTGCGGGAGCAATTCCGAAGAAAAGACCGCCATCGTCGCATCGAGCGATCCGAGCTTCGCTTTCAAATCGGGCCCCGAAAACAACACTGGACCTTCAAGCAATTCATTACGGACTACGCGCGCGAAGAAGAAAGATTCCCTGCGTGCGTCGCCCAGCACGTAGTATTCCTGCGCATCGGATTCCATTGCGCAAATCGAGGGATATCCGATTAAGTGTGCGTTACAAGAAACTTGTAATCCAATTGCCGCCGAAATCGCAATACGCGTTCCCGCGTAGGATCCCGGGCCAAGTCCGACAATGATCGTCTCCGGGACGCCAAATTTTCTTCTGACATTTTGGAGATTCTCAAAGAATGGTGCGGAATTTTTCCTGTCGTTAGGCCATTCGCGTGCGAACTCGACTTCCCCGTCCAGCCATGCCAGGCTGCCGCACGCGGTGGAAAGTTCAAGCGCCAGAAGCTTCATCGCGGTGATCAAGAAGGGTTATGATCCGCTGACGTTCCGATTTTATCTCGAAAAAAATCCACTGGGCATGCGCGGGAACCAAATCGGGAAAGCGATCGGCCCATTCGATCACGCAAACGCCATCGCCAAAAAAATAGTCGTCAAGACCAAGGCGATCGGTTGATCCTCGGTTTTCCAAGCGGAAGAAATCGAAGTGATAAATGGGCAACCGCCCGCCTTGATATTCATGAACAATTGTAAATGTGGGACTGGTTGCTACGGCACGACATCCCAATCCGGTGACGAGACCCTTTGTAAAAACGGTTTTGCCGCTGCCAAGCTCGCCTTTCAGGGCGAGTACAGAGCCGGCGTCGAGGTCCTCCGCAACTTGCATCCCGATCGCTTCCGTCTCAGAGGGGCTGCTGGAAATGAATGTAACCAAGAGGCAATTTTCGCTTTTCGCTTTTCGATTTTTGACTGAGCGAGCCAATTCGAGTCAGCGATAGTTTCGGGAATTCTCGGCGCCACGCTCGCGCCAGGTGAATCCCGTTGCGTGGAGAAATTGCGAAGAGCAATTCATAGTCCTCGCCCTCCGAAATTGCGGCGCTGACATCAGCACCGCGCGCGACCGGCAGATTCTCAACGTCGATGTTGAAACCGACTTTGCTGGCGTGCGCGAGTCGGGGCAGATCGGCACCGAGGCCGTCGCTTAGATCCATCATCGCGTGAATGAAGAAATTTTTTGTAAGCCAGCGCGATTCGACAATGCGCGGAACGAATTTGAGATGCTTTTGTCTCACTGCCCCTCCAAGCCGGCCGGTAACGAACAGGGCATCACCGGGTTTTCCGCCCCGCCGCGATGCCGCCCGGTTGCGTTCGACAAAGCCGATTACGCTCACCGAAACGGCAATCGGCCCCGGTGTGCTGCTGGTTTCCCCACCAACTATACTGACGTCGAAATGGTCCGCGGACTTTCGCAGTCCGCGATACAGTTCTCTTATCCATGCGACGTCGGTTTTTTGCGGAGCGATCAGCGTGATCAGCGCAAATCGAGGCACGGCTGAAGCCGCGGCAAAATCGCTCAGGGGGCGCATCATCGCTTTCCATCCGACGTGCAAGGCCTTTGCTTTGCGGAGGAAATGCACCCCTTCAACAACGCAGTCGGTTTTGAGTACAACTAAGGTTTGGGCGTCAGCCATTTGAACAATTGCGCAATCGTCACCAACGCCAGCGAAGATTTTCCGGTTATCCGCACGCGGAAGATCACGCGCGATCTGGTCGAGTAGCAAATCTTCCCCCAGAGAACCAAGCTTCATTGAGAAAAAATCTCTGGGAACGCGAGGGCGGTGAGAGTGAGCGAGTTAAAAAGCGAATGCATTGTCATTGAGACAAGCAGGGAGCCGCTCCATTCGTACGCAATGGCGAAACAGCTTCCCAGAACCAACAACGGCACAAACGACGGAAAATGTGCGTGGGCCGCAGCGAACAGGCCCGCGCTGAGAATCACGCCGGCGACCCAGCCAAAGTAGCGTTTGAGTACGCCATAGATGAAAAACCGAAAAACAAACTCCTCGACAACCGGAGCGATGGCGACCGCGAAAACAATGATCATTAGCCGTTCCTCGATCGTGCGCGATCCACTGAAGAACTCGACAATGCTCTGCTTGCTCGTGTCGCCACCGAAACACCGCTGATTAACCGCCTCAGACAACCCAATCAACGGATATGCAAAGAACAACAGCATCGTTCCGGTGCCTAAAGCTCGGAAAAAACCTACTCGGAAAAATCCCGCCAATGCACCAACATCGAAGCCACGAAACTGGAGAAGAGTAACGATGACGAGGACCACGAAAGCGGTGAGGAGCAGATTTGCCACAAGATTGCGTGGGTTAAACTGGATCGACGGGTCTGGAACTGCTGAGCTGATGGTCATCAGAAAGAAAAGGATCAGCACACTCGCAAGAATTGCTTCCGGGAATCCAAAGGTTCGTTCAGGTGCATCAGCGATGGAGCGGTTACGGATGCCTGTGCTAATCTGAGAGATCAGCAAAAGATAAACACAAACACTGCCAACGAGGTAGAGAACGGAAAGCAGATTCAGGGCGAGGTTCGGAGCGGCTCCGAATGCTGCGAAAAAGTTTCCCGATAGCATCATGGAGGGTGCTGTCGCATGCGCTACCCTCACTGCTACGGAGCGTAGTAACTGGGCAGGAAATACGCGCGTCCCGATTCGAGCTGTGGCAGGAGTTGCTTCGGAAGTTGCAATTCGATTTTCGAGTCGGATTCACCAAACACTCGAAGAAATCGCGCGAGACTGAACGGTGGACCGTACTTCACTACTTTCGCGTCCGGTGTGTTTGCCAGTTGTTTTGCTTTGGTGAACGCGTCGTCCAATTCGCCAAGGCCGTCAATGAGCTTGTTCTGCAATGCTTCTTTCCCAGAGAGAATTCGGCCATCGGCGATCGAATTGCGCAGAAGATCAGCCGGCAGATTTCGCTCCTTCGCCACGATGCCAAGAAACTTGTCATACGTGCCCATAATGAAGTTCTGCACGAATTCCCGTTCTTCCGGCGTGATCGGTCGCGCTCCATTGAGCATGTCTTTAAATTTGCCGCTCTTAAAAACGACGGAAGCGAGCCCGATTTTGTTAAATAGTTGCTCGTAATTCAGCGTTTGAATGATGACGCCAATGCTTCCGGTGATTGTGGTTTCATTTGCCATCAGGAATCTGCCGCCGCAGGAGACATAATACCCACCCGACGCCGCCAATGACTCCATATAGACGACGACTGGTTTGGTTGCGCGTGTCTTAACGACCGCGTTGTAGATCTCATCGGAAGCTGTGACTTCCCCGCCCGGTGAATCGATCTCCAGCACAATGGCCTTTACGCGATTGTCATCGCGCGCCTGCTGCAGTGCCGTGCGCAAGTCATCTACCATCGAGTCACTGACGCTTCCCGGAATGGAAGAACTGATCAGGCCGCGCATCGTGATGACTGCGATCTTTTCCGTTGTCGCGTGCGCGCCTCTTTGCAGCAGAATTTCGCGAAAACGCGGTATCGGCTCTGCTTCACGGATTCCGCTCACGCGCTTAAACGCGGCGATCATCAACAGAAAATTCACGAACAGACTGGCGCAGAGCGCGATGAACAAAAAAATGCTGAGACAACTCAGTCTGCGATCCGGCGTCATTCCCAAACCAAACTGGCGGAGAACTGCTACGCGCACAAGCGGTTTTCCAGCGACGGCAAAACCGGCGGCACGCATTTGAGGCCTTCGGTTGCAACTCGATTCAGCAGGTTCGAATGAGTGCGCTATTTATCTGCTCGCTACTCTCGAAGAGTCAGGCTAACTCGCGACAACAACCGCGCATTGAAGTCATCGCCGAACTTTTGCAGGCGTTCGCGGCCCGGAGTGGCCTGGGCCTAACGGAACGGCTTACGACTTCACTCATTCTTCTTTACATTTCACTTCCAAAGTGATCCCCTGCGTGGTGTAACCTCCTTACGCCTCAACTTCAACCCATCACTGATCTCCTTGCCATGAGCTTCGAACCCGCCACCACCCGCTTCAGCGCCGTCAACGCCGAGGCCCTTGCGCTCGCCGCCACCATCGCCTACGAAGTCGATAATACAAAGGCGCAACGCCGCGCGGAAGAAGAGCTCGGTCTCGACCAATTCTTCGAGCCCTTCGAACACCACAACTTCGTCATCGACACGGAGGGCTTCGTTGCCGCGTCCAAGCAACATGTCGTTCTCGCCTTCCGCGGGACAGAACCAGGCAAAATCAAAGACTGGGCTACCGATGCCCTAGCTGCGCCCAGCGCCTTTCGGTGGTTCTTCGAGCTGGCGCCCGATGTCGGCAACGTCCACTCCGGCTTCGCCAATTCACTGCGGGATAGCTGGGCTGAGAGCATCCGCAAGCTATTAAAGAAAGCTGGCGCCGGGACGCGTCGCACTTTGTGGATCACCGGCCACAGCCTCGGGGGCGCGCTTGCCGTCCTCGCAGGCGGGGCTTGCACGTACGATCCCGAAACATTGCTCCCGCTCAATGGTCTCTACACCTTCGGCCAACCCCGCGTGGGCTTGCACGATTTCTGCAACAATATCGGACTCAAATTCGGCAGCGTATATTACCGCTTCGTCAACGATCACGACGTGGTCCCGCGCGTGCCGCCTCGGGCTTTCGACTACACGCACACCGGGCGTCTCATCCATTTCGACTCCGACGGCGAGCCCGACGCAGACAGTCAGGAGCAACGGAGTTTTCTGGCGCGCGCCTTTGACACGATCAGCGCGGTCGTGGCCGATTTCACTCACAGCCCGGAACTGATCGGCGATCATGATATGACCAAAGGCTACCTGACGTGCATCCGTAATGGGATTGAATCTGGAGCACTTGCCGCGGGCAAGAAGCTACCCGCAGACTGGTAATCGGTCTACTTACGCTATTGACTCCGGGGTGAAAAGATTTGTAGACAACCTGTGGCGCTTCGGTTTAAAACCCAGGGTCTTATGATCATCGACATCATCGAAGGTTGCGAGATTCGATTGGAGGATGGTCCAGAGGGCGAAAAAAGTCACGTTCGTCGCTGATGCAGATATTGATGCCGATGGCGCCAACGGTCAGAACGACGCCCGCGCGGCTTACATGGCGGATGATTCGGGTTCAGAAGCGCTCGCCAACGGCGGAATGGGAATTCGGCATGGCGAAGTTGTCGGCATTGCGGACTGGTTCAAAGACATTGTGGCCATTGAAAACGGCAAGCCAAAGATTTTTCCTGGCGGCGTCATCGTCTCTAAAACGGCTTACCACATCCGCGGCGAACAGGAGGATACCCCAAAGCGGTACGTCGACGCTGCGACTGTCCCCTATGTCATTGTCCCTCCTGTTATCATCCAGAGAACTACAGGAGTCGTCCGCGGCTGCTTTGCTCGGGTGACGTACAAGGGCAATTCGGTGGACTGCATGATAGGGGACGGACCGCACAAAAAGATCGGTGAGATTAGCATTGCCGCCGCGTGAGCCGTCGGTATGCCGTCTAGCCCGCGCTCCGGCGGCGAGGATAAGAAGATCGTGCAATACGAAATCTTCCCTGGTCGGAAAGCCACCATAAATGGCGTCACATACCCACTGATGCGAAGCGAGGGCACCTACGTTGATTGAAGTTTCGGTGCTCCGGCGCGCGGTTCGCCAGAACCTTGGGTCTTCAGGACTTTGCCATATCGCGAATTTCCAGCGAGAGTTGGGCTTCTGTTTTCGGCTCTAATGTGAAGACCAGTTTTTCTTCGAAGGCGTCGTCTTGGCTGGCGCTCTTTGGGATTTCTGCCTGGGCATGGACGGCGAAACTTCCCTCGGTTTCCATCGCCTTCAACTCGCCGAAGCTGATCGCAAGTGAGTCTGCACGCTGCTTGTAGCGCTGACCCGCTGTGTTCGACAGATGCTGTCGCCAAGCAGTTTCAAGTGGCTTGCCGATCTCTACTGTCGCTACGCCCGCAGGTGTGATTCGGAAGCCTCGGAACGACGCGTATTGCCACTTAAGCGAGTAAATCGCAACGGCGAACACGCCGTTCGGCGACCAAGCAACCTCGAGATCACGGTGATTGCCGTGACTCCCATCTGGCAACTGCCAAGCCTGCGCCCCACGAAACGTCGCGAGGATCTTTCCGTCTTTCACATCCACGAGGTAATTTATTACGGCATCGAAAAAATCGTCTGAATTTGGTAGCGCCGTCATTTCGCCCCGGTTCAGTGCAGCCCAATCAATTTTGTATTTCTCAGGCGCCGCCCATGCGAAGGCATAACGTCCATCTGGCGAGGACCTGTTTTCCAAAACGACAAATGACCAGGCTGCACACACGCTGGCGCTGATCCCGACTACGAGTAGAAGAGAGAACGCCGCACGGTGCATACGAACACAAACTTTGGGTGCTAAGAGTAAATGTAAAGGCGCTCGCAGACTCACTCTGCAAACAACGATGACCTATTGCTCATCAGTTCGTCTTTAGCTGCAGTAATTTGACTATTTCGTCGCACAAATCCTTAACTTTATCGTTATCGGGCGCCAGCTTTAGCGCGCGGCTTGGTAGAAAGTCAGCTTCTCCTGGGCGGCTGACATTCGAGTACGCCGCACCTCCCATAGTCGTACGAATGTGATTACGCCGAAGCAGGAAACTCGAGCGCGAAATCAATCAATCGCTTTTTTCCCAAATAAACCTTGCCCAGGTAAATACGCGGAGCGATTTCGCGTATTTCGTCGCGGACCCAGTGCGCCAGCAGCGACGTCTCCGAATAATCGAGCACGATGCACTCCTTGTTGTCCAGCCAGCTCGGACCCCTATAGACCTTGGCAATGATCGCGTTCAGTCCAAACGGTAAGATCTTGTTTCGCAAGACACCCTTCGTCGGATCAAAAACTTTTCCCTGCCACGCGAAATGACTTATGAGGTTGGCGATGTCCTGCGAGTAAGTCATTCCCGGCGCGACGATCGCCGTGCCCCTGGCCTCGCCGCCCGGAATTTCACCGGCAGGAGCTTGCGTGAAACAGATCATCCAGTTGTGTCTGGGACATCTTCAACATTTCTGGAACTGTAGGTGCCATGTTTTTCCTTTCCCTTAAAGCGCTAAAGCATTTTCAAGTATTCGATTAGGGCTCGCTTATCTGAATCCGGCAGATCCGTGTCGAAGTAGTGCCCTTTGTCCTCGCGTCCTCGTTGAAATGCGGATTGGGGAAGAGCCCGAAAACCGAGCACACCGGAGGGTTTGCCATAAACGGTTCGATTCGCTTCGTCGATCGGTTGGTTCTTTTTACAGGCGGCAAACGCAGATATCGCGCATGCAGCAAGGTAGAGCCCGAGTCGGTTGAGACGGAAAAGACACCCCCTTGCTGCCAGCAGTACCTTCACGGAGCCATCATTGCTACGTCGCTCGCAAATCCTGTGGCAAGAAAATTTGGGAAGAGAAGGAACGGACCGCACGCGTTCCGTTACTCCACAAACTGAATCTCGATGGGAACGCCGATGTACTTCTTCTCGTGCGCGTCAGCGAGAAATCGTCTGATGGCCGCGCGTCCGGTCGCACCATAGTCGCGAGTGAATTCATTAACGTACATGCCGATGAATTTGCTGGCCAGCTGCTGGTTCATGTCGCGCGCGAATGCGAGTGAGTAGGCTACCGCTTCGTCGCGGTGCATTAGACCGTACTCGATGCTTTCGCGAATAATCTCGGTGAGATCGCGGCGCACTGGTAGCGGAATATCTTTGCGCACTATGTTTCCGCCGAGTGGCAATGGCAATCCGGTCTGACGCTTCCACCAGTCGCCAAGATCGACAATCTTCTCAAAACCGGATTGCGCATACGTGAGTTGCCCCTCGTGAATGATCAAACCAGCATCCGCGCGCCCGGTTTGTACCGCATCAAAAATTCTGTCGAACGGAACA
>Ga0066660_10000715_pt1 | contig 12608 bp, 8 predicted proteins | sample GraSoiAngelo_109_FD_75177 | JGI IMG/M metagenome (GOLD analysis project Ga0066660, IMG submission 75177) | Grasslands soil microbial communities from the Angelo Coastal Reserve, California, USA - 14_0903_12_20cm | ecosystem: Environmental > Terrestrial > Soil > Grasslands | place: USA...
CCCGTCAGGCCGTCAGATCAAGCAGCGTCGGGCTGGGTCGGCATAACGCGGAGGTCGGCATAATCGTGATTAGGCCGACATCGGCTTAAGCACGATCTCCGCCACACCCACGCCAGCCGGCTGCTGCGTGACCGCGTGCCGGTCAAGGTCGTCGCCGAACGGACTGGGCACGCCAACCCCGCGTTCACCATGATGACCTACCAGCACGTCCTGCCCGGCATGCAAGCCGAGGCTGCCAGGACCTTCGCCGCGCTCCTCGAACCTCTACCGGCTTCCACCCGGTAGAGGTCCCGGTAGAAGGGCGCCCGAACGCGAAACAGCCCTGGTCAGTCAGTCGTCTGACCAGGGCTTTTCGGTGGCGGGGGCGGGATTTGAACCCGCGACCTTCGGGTTATGAGCCCGACGAGCTACCAGACTGCTCCACCCCGCGTCGCGAGAACGCAGCATAGCAGCGGCGATCCACCGCTCTCCCGGGCCCCGCCGTTACCCTCGGGCTCCATGCGCTGGTTCCGTCGGCGGAGGGCCGGTCACGCCCTCGAGCCCGTCAGGGCGGCCGAGGTCGAGGTGGCCGTGGTGCCCAGGCTCGAGCGCCTGCTCATCGCCTACGCAGCCCAGGCCCACCGCGTCGATCTGCGCCTGGAGCGGCTGGAGGAGAGGCTGCAGGACGTGGCCGAGGCCGCCGACGACCTGCCCTCCCACGCCGACCTCCTCGAGGTACGCCTGCACTCGGCCCGGGTGGCGGCCGAGCTGGCTCGGGTGGCCGTCGAGCTGCGAGCAGAGATGGACCGGATGTTCACCCAGACCCCGTCTCCCCGAGAGCAGCGCATCCAGACCCTGGCCGAGCAGATCCTGGACCTCTCCGACAGCATCGACACCCTGCCCGGCGACGTCGCCGGCTCGGGTCCCGAGGAGGGCTGGGCCGCCACGGCCTGACGCCACCGCATCAACCGGCCCCGGGCCGGGCTCGCCTACGCGGTGCCCTGAGAAGGAGCGGTGGTCGTGGTCGTGGCCCCGCCGCCCCCGGGACCGCCGCTCCCTGCCCGGGCCTGGTTCACCAGGTCCACGCCCCGCTGGTTGTCGCGCTGGTAGGCGGCCAGGTCGCCGTTGCGCAGATCGGTGTTGGCCTGGTCGAAAGCGGCTTTGGCCTGGTCCAGGAGCTGGGTCACGGTGGAGCTGACCGCGGGTCCGGAGGGCGACACCACCGAGGTCGGCGGCCCGGTGGCGGGCGCCTGCTCCCGAGTGGGCGGAGCGCTGCCGAACACGGCGGTCAGGGCACCCTGCAGGGTGGGAGCCATGGCCGCCCTGCCCGCGTAGACGACGATGACGTCCTTGAGCTCGGGGAAGGGCGAGCGCTGCGACTGCACGTACAGGGGACGAATGTAGATGATGGACTGCTCTATGGGGACGATGAGCACGTTGCCCAGAAGGACCTGGGATCCCTGCGTGTTGAGCAGGCTGATCTCCTTGGAGATGGTGGCGTCGGCCGCGATCCGGGAGTCGACAAGGGAGGGGCCGTCGATGTGGAGGCCTCTGGGCATGACCGACACCTGCAGTCTCCCGTAGTCACTCGGGTCGCTCTTGGCCGTCATGAAGGCGGTGAGCTCCTTCTGCTTGTCCCCGGACGAGACGGGCACGAAGGGGCGAAGGATCAAGAAGCTCTCTTGGGTGTCGTTGGGGAGACGCGTAAGCAGGTAGGCGGGATCGATGCGCTTGACCCGGGCCGCGCCCACCTGGATGCCCTGGGCGTTGGTCGTGGCCGTGACCTGCAGCTCCGCCGACGGTGACCCCGAGCCCGGGTCCTGGGAGACGTTCCAGGCGTCGGCGGCGTTGTAGAAGTCGTCGGAGGCGACGATGTGGTACCTGCCGTACATGTTGGTCTGGATCCGGAACAGGTCCTCCGGGTACCGGAGGTGGCTCTTCAGGTCCGGGTCCATGCGCGACGCGGGGGTGAAGAGCCCGGGGAAGGCCTTGCCGTAGGCCTTGGCCAAGGGGTCGCTCTCGTCGAAGAGGTAGAAGGTGGTCGTCCCGTCGTAGGCGTCGATCACGACCTTCACCGAGTTGCGGATGTAGCTGAGCCCACCGTGGAGCCCACTGGCGTCGGGCAGGCCGTTGAGGTCGGCGTTGGCCGAGTAGGGATACCTGGTCGTGGTCGTGTAGGCGTCCTGCACCCACAGGATCCGGCCCTTGACGATCACCGGGTAGGGATCGGCGTCGTAGCGCAGGAACGGGGCTGCCGTTCGCACCCGGGATCCGATGTCGCGGATGTACATGGCGCGCGAGCTGGGCCGGACGAGCCCGGAGATGAGAGGGTTGATATCGCCGAAGCGGAGGGCGAAGGCGGCCCGGCGGAAGATCGATCCCATGCGGACCCCGCCCTTGCCCTGGTAGGTGCTCTCCACGTTCGAGCCGTCGGCCCGCTGGTAGTCGATCTCCTTCTGATCGGTGTTGACCACCACGTAACTTCCCGTGCCCCGGCCGTAGTACACGCGGGGCTGGGCGTCGAGGGGCGGGGCGCCGCCCAGGGCCTCCGGCGGGATGTTCTGGAGGACGAAGTCGGGCTTGCCGTCGCTGGTCACGGCGTTGGCCGGCGCCATGATGGCTCCGTAGCCGTGGGTGTACTGCAGCTTGCGGTTCACCCACGACTGGGACGGGAGGTCGGTCGGGTTGAGCTCGCGTGCCGACACGATCGTCTGGGTCAGCTCGGGGCCGAGGTTGTAGCGATCCAGGGAGAGCTGGTTGAAGCGGTAGTAGGACTTGATCTCCTGCAGCAGGGTGTACGTGTTGCCCACGAAGGCCGGATCCCACAGGCGCACGTTGCGGATCGTGCCCACGTTGCGGGCCAGAGAGTCGGCCGTGAGGTTGTCCTGGTAGTTGAAGGGCGCCTCGGTCACCTTGGTCAGACCCATGGCGTCGCGCGTGGCCGTGATGTTGCGGCCTATGTAGGTCCGCTCCCGGGTGAGCTCGGAGGGCTGCACCCTGAACTTCTGGATGAAGGCGGGGTAGACGGCACCCACGATCACCGACACGAAGGCCCACAGGCCCACACCCAGGATGGGAAGCACCCAGCCCTGGAGCCGGATGTTGTACACGAACAGGCCGAAGGCCACGAGGGAGATGAGCACGAGCAGGGTCAGGGCGGGCAGTTGCGCCTTGACGTCGGTGTAGGTCGCCCCCCTGACCACCCCCCTCGTCGAGAAGTCCAGCTCGAAGCGCTGCAGGTAGTACCCGGCCGCCTTGACCAGAGCCAGGCAGCCGAGGAGGAGCGAGATGTGGGCCTTGACCTGGGGTGTGACCCGCTGGCCCGGCGTCTGCAGGCGGATGCCGCCGTTGAGGTAGTGGAAGACGACGGTGACCAGGAGCACCATCACCAGGGCCACGAAGGCCCAGCTCACCAGGAAGGCCAGGAAGGGCAGCTTGAAGACGAAGTAGCTGATGTCGCGGTGGAACTGACGGTCCTTGATGCCGAAACTGACCGAGTTCCGGAACAGGATCCACTTGTTCCACTGACCCGAGGCGCCCGTGCCCACGAGGAGGGCGAACACGACGGCCACGGCGGTGCGCACCTTGCCCGCGTGGCGCCCCACCACGTCGCGGTAGCGCTGCACGAGCTCGTCCTCTGGCCCGGAGGGGATGCGGAAACGGGGCGCGATGCGGTCGGCGATGGCCAGGCTCGCCCACATGGCCACGAAGAACACGAGGCTGAAGGCAGCGGCGAGACCGATCTTGGCGCCGAGCATGCCCTTCCACACGTTGGTCTGGTGCAGCTCGCGGAACCAGAGATAGGTCGTGTAGAAGCTGGCGATGCCCCGCATGGACGTGAGCAGCACGAACAGCAGGGCCACGATGGCAACCGCCAGCAGGCGGCCCCGGGTGGCGTTGCGACGTCGTCGAGGCAGGTCCCGAGGCGAGCGCATTCCCCGTCGAGCCTAGGGGTTGACCGGGACCAGGATGCAGCGGCATCCGGGGTGGGCGGGCGGATGGATCTGCCCGGTGGGGTACGCCTCGCCCTTCGCCGTGGGTCCGCCCAGAGCGTTGTCGTCGCAGTCTGGGCAACGGTCCTCGCCGTCGTCGACCACCCAGCGGAGCGAGACCCCCTCCGGAGTCGCGGCCAGAACGCCACGGGCGAAGGCGGCGGCCAAGTGGTCTCCGGCGACGCGGTCGGCCCGCTTTCCCTTCCACTCGCGGTAGGCCGCGCCCACCGAGTCGGACATGCTGACCTCGTCGTCGCCGCCCTGCTCGGCGGCCCGCTCGAGCTTGCGCCGGATGGCCGAGCCCACCGCCGCCGCCAGCTCGCGGGCCACCTCGTCAACGCCGGCCCCGTCCGGGGCCGCCGCCTCGCCATCCTGTCCGCCGGCGCCGAAGCGGGTCCCGGCCGCGGCGGCCTCCTCCAGCAGCGGACGGGTGGCGTCGGCGTAGCGGGCCGTCTGCGCCTCCTCGGACAGCAGGAGCACGTCGACGGCGGGTTTGCCGCGGTAGCTGCGCAGCCGGTCCAGCACGTCGTTCTGCTCGTCCTGGACGACGCGCTTGAGCTTGCGGGCCAGGCGCTGCTGGATCGGATCCAGCAACTCGTCGCGCCGGCGAAGGAGGAACTCGTCCTCCTCGCCTGCTCCCGTGTCCCCGTCCTCCGTCGCCGGGACGGCCGAATCCGCCGAGCTGGAGGCTCGCTCCTCGTGCGCCGGCGCCTCGGTGACTCCCGTCCCGCTTGGCGGCTGGCCATCGCCCGCCTCGATCGCGCCCTCAGCCCCGCCTGCCCCCGCCTGGTGAGCGGGCTGGCCGGCGCCGGTCTCGGCCTCGACGCCGGCGTCGGCACCGTCGTCCGCCGCGATCTCCCCCTGGTCCTGGGCGGCGCGCATGCGGGCGAAGATGTCGTCGGCCGACGGGCGGGGCCCGGACTCCACCGTCACCGCGGCCGACTCGCCGTCGCCGTCGCCTCCGCCCTCGCGCACAGCGTCGCCGGCGCCGGCGTCCTCGGCCGCGCCTCCGGCCTCCGAGGCGCTACGCGCCGCGGAGCCGGGCTCGATGATGCGCACCCTCTCCTCCTCCGAGCGGGGCCTGACCTCGGTCATGCCCGGAGGGGGCGGGGGCGCCTCGCCCCGGCGGGGGCGGCGCAGGATGCGCAGCGAGGACAGACGCCGCTCCTCGGTGACCCCGGCGGCGGCGCGGGCGGCCGGGTGCTGGCTCCCGGCCTGAGCCTGGGCCGGTGCCGCCTCCTCGGCCGTGGGCTCGCCGGCCTCGGCCTCGTCGGTGGCGGGCGCCTCGGCCGGGCCGCCAGGGGCGCCCAGCTCGGCGGCCTCGGTCCCCGAAGACGGGACGGCCATCTCGGGTATGGAGGCGGCCGAGGCCCCCTCCGCTGCGAGATCGCGCTCGAGCTCGTCGGGGGTCGGTTCCCGTTCCTCCCCCACCCGGCGCACCGCCGTGTCGGCCGCGTACCTGGCCTCGGACTCGGCCCGCTGCAGCCCCTCGTTGATGTGGTCGAGGGCGCGGCGCACCTCGCGGAAGGACTCGATGAGGCTGTCCCTTCCCGCCCTCAGCTGCTCCACCTGGGTGTGGACGACCTTGCGCCGCCGGGCCAGGTCGTTGAGCACCTTGGCCCGCAGGTCCTGGGCTTCCTGCACCATGTCCCGGCACTGGGCCCGCACTCCCTCGAGCATGGACTCGGCCTCCCGCCTGGCCTCGTCCATCACCGCCGCGACCTCTCCCTCGGCCGAGCCCCGGATCTGGGCCGCGGCGGCCTCGGCCTCGGCCGTCCTCTCGCCCAGCACCGTCTCGGCGCTGCCCCTGATCCCGGTGGCCTGCTCGTGGGCCTCCCGGAGGAGCTTGGCCACGCTCTCCTCCGCCCGGGCCCGCACGTCGGCCGCGGCTTCGTGGGCGGTCTGCAGCAGCCGGGCCGCCTCCTGGCCCAGGGCTCGGGTCAGGGTGGGCTCGTCCAGCTCGGGGTGTGCGGCCCGATCCTCGGCGTCGGCCAGCTGGCGTCGCAGGTCGCGCTCACGATCGGCCGCCCGCCGCAGCTCGTCGGCCATGCGGCCCAGGTAGGTGCGGACCTCGGTGGGGTCGAAACCCCTGAACGTCAACGCGAAGGTACGGCCCGCGACCTCGTCCGGGCTGAGCGTTCCCGACGACACATAGACGCGGCGGTCCTCGCGCACCGGCACGGAGCCTACGGGTCTCGGCTGGGCGCCGCGCCATCCGGCCCCTCGCCGCCGGCGAGCGGCTAGGGAGCGGGCAGAGGCAGGGGGATGGTGGTGGTCGTGCTCGGAGCCAGGGTGCCGGCCGCCCCGCCCGCCAGCCCAGCGACGGGCAGCCCGGGCGAGGGCAGGGCCGGACCCGAGGGCGCGGGGGCGGGCGACCCTCCCCCGACGACGGGCTGGAGCACGGAGTTGACCTCGTTCACCACGGGCGTGAGCACGGGTTGGATGATCTGGTCAGCCGGCGTCCCCGTCTGCGGCGGCTGGGGAACCGGCCCCGGCGGCGCCCCGCCCGAGCCCGGGTTGGAGCCCTGGCCCTCGCCCGGAGACGTCCCCGCCCCTCCCGCGGGCGCCGCCCCGCCTCCGCCGAGGGCGGTGGCCCCGGGCCCGGCGCCCAGCGCCAGCTGCCCGCCCGGCCCGGCCGCGCTGGGCCCGGGGAAGGCCAGCGGTAGCCGGCCGAAGGCCGCGTTCACCAGGTCCACCACCCCGGGCAGGTTGGCCACCCCCTGGTCCAGGGCCACCAGGCCCCACTCCGCCCCCTGGTCGCGGAAGGCGAAGATCGAGCTCCAGCGATCGCCGAAGGAAAGGTTCTGGGAGCTGACGGCGATGGCGGCGCCGATGAGGGTCTCGCCCGGGGGTCGCTGGGCGTCCAACCGGGAGCCGTCGAAGGCCTGTTCCCGCTCCAGGGCGGGCAGCGCCACCCTGAAGAACCCCGGCGTCCTGCCCTCGCCCGCTCCCAGCAGGGCGTCGAAGGGACGTACCAGCGACTGGAGCTGCTGGCCCACGTCGATGGCCTCACCCAGGAAGCGCCGGTCCCAGGGATCGGAGGGGTGGAGCTGGAGGGGGATCTGGTCTTCGACCAGGCCCAGGGCCGGGCTGCTCGCCTGGCGCAGGGTCCGCACGTCGATCTCGCGGCCCGCCGAGCGCAGCACCACGTCGCGCCGGTAGGCGCCGGCGGTGGCGGCCAGTCCCCTGGACAGGTGGGCCGCCCCCCTCGCCCCCACCTGGGCCTGGGCGCTTCCCAGGTCGACGGTGAAGGCACGGCCGGCCGCGGTGGCCACGGCCTCGCCTCCCAGGAGCTGGGGGGTGCCGTCGACCCGCACGCCCGAGCCCTGTCGCAGGTCCAGGGCCGAGCCGCCGGCGAGGGCGAGGTGGGCCGAGCCCTCGTCGATCTGGATGCGGTCGCCCCGGTGGACGAGCCGCGTGCCCGAGCCCAGCCTCAGCGCCCGGGCGCCGCTTGTGAGCTCAGCCCGGCCGTTGACCTCAAGCCGCCCCTGCCCGGCCGCCAGCCCGGGGCGCCCGCAGGCGCCCAGCCAGGCGAGAGCCCCGCACAGGGCGAGCGGCAGAAGAGCGCGCTTCATCCACATCGCCTATCGGCGGGACCGGTAGGACAATTGAGAGCTTCGAGCCCTTTCCTGCTTCGGAGCTGCACAGCACCCTCCCCCCATGACCCTCGGCCACCCTCTGGACGAGAGACAGGCCCAGGCCCAGGCCGCCGAACGATCGGGTGTCGGACATGTCGCCCTGCACGAACTCGCCGAAGGCCTGCGCCCGTTCCAACTCTGTCATGCCCTTGCCCTGGTCGGTGACGGAGATCTCCACCTCGTCGCCGCCGGGCGCGGGGGCCACGGTCAGGGTCACCCGCCCGCCCTCGGGGGAGAACTTGACGGCGTTGTCGACGAGCTCGTCCAGGGCCCGGCCCAGCCACGGGCGGTCGCCCAGCACCGAGGGGGTGCCCCGGGCCACCCGCCGGGCCAGGGGATGGGTGCCATCGAGGCGCTCGCCCCACCTGGCGGCCACGTCGTGCACCACCTCGCGCAGATCGAGGGGATCGAGCCTGAGGGGCACCCGCCCCGCGCCCGAGGAGGCGAAGAACTCCAGCATCTCGACGATGCGTTCCAGGCGGTGCGACTGCGTCAGGATCTCCTCGTGCCAGCCCCGGGCCTGCTTGGCGGGCACGACGCGTGTGGCCAGCAGGTGGGCGAAGCCGACGATGCCGGCCAGCGGGGTGCGCAGCTCGTGGCCCACGCGGGAGAGGAACTCCGTCTTCATGCGCTCCACCTCGCGCTCGCGGCGCAGGTCCCGCAGCACGAAGACCCGACCCGTGACCTCCTGTTCCGGGCCGCGGATGACGCCGGCCGACACGGCCACGGGAACCTGGGTGCCGTCGTCCTGCTCCACCCGACCCTCGCCGCTCCAGCGCCGGGGCGAAGGCCTCAGGTGCTCTCGCAGATCGGTACCGTCCTCGCCCACCAGGGCGACCACCTCGGTGGCCCTCCGGCCCCGGGCCCGCGCCGCCGTCACACCCAACAGCTCCTCGGCCGCCTGGTTGATGTCGGTGACCTTGCCCTCGGCGTCCACGGCGACCAGGGCCTCGCCCATGCCCGCCACGACCGCCTCGAGCCGGTTGCGCAGACGCGTCTCGTCGTCGGCCGCCTGGCGCAGGGCGGCCGTCTTGTCCTCGATGGAGCCCGCCATGGAGTCGAAGGCGGCGCCCAGCAGCCCCACCTCGTCCTCGCCCCTGAACCCGGTGCGCACGCCGAGCTCGCCGCGCTGGATCCCCCTGGCGGCCACGGTGAGGCGGCGCAGGCCGGCGCCGATGCGGTCGCCCACGACGGCCGCCAGCAGCAGGGCCAGCAGCGTGCCCCCCAGGGCGATGGAGAACAGGGTGCGGAACAGCGAGTCCCGGGTGTGGGTCACCGCTGTCGTCGGCGTCGAGGCGATCAGGGTGGCCACGGGCACGTTCGTCGGCGACAGCACGGGGCGGACGATCACATAGCGGCCGCCCACCATGCGGGCCGAGCCGGGCGAGCCGCCGTCGAGCACGGGCCGGGCCAGGCTGGAGAGCACCGACTGGGAGGGCTGGGACCCGAAGCGGGCCAGCACCCCGTCCCGGGCCGCCAGGACCAGCGACAGCGACGGGTCGTCGCTGGCTTCGGTCTGCAGGTAGGTGAAGTCCAGCGGCCGCACGGCCACGGCGACGCCCTTGAGGTCGGGCGGCGTACCCGCCAGGGCGGGCGAGGCGGCCACGGCCAGGGCGTGGGTGCCTACCGACAGGACGGAGCCCACCTGGGCCCGGCGGAGGATGGCCTCGTCCACCACGGGGGACCCGGCCAGGGCCAGGGCCAGGCCCCGGTCGCTGGGCAGGGCGGGCAGGGTGCTGGAGGTGGCGATGGCCAGCACCTGGCGGGTGGGCGAGAGCCACACCAGCGCGTCCTGCTTGAGGAACGTGGTCTGCAGGGTGGTGAGGTACTGGCCCAGGCCCTGGAGGTCGCCGGCCAGCGCCTGCGTGTCCCTTTGCACACCTCGGACCGAGGCCGAGGTCACCAGCGCGTCCTGGAGCAGGGGCCTGAAGGAGTCCGCCGTCCGGGCCGCCTCCCCCCGGGCCCGGCTGTCCAGCCGGCTCACGGCCTGGTCCCGCACCGTGGACGTCAGGACCTGGGAGAGCGACACCGACAGCACCAGGACGACGAGCAGGAGGGTCAGAGCCGCGCTGGCCGCCACCCGGGCGGCGATGGAGCGGCGGCTGGCGACCAGGAGGCCGGCGCCGATGATCGCCGCGCCCGCGCCCCGGACCGCCTCGGCCGGGATGGTGGCGGCCCGGGCCAGGTCCAGGGCCAGGGCCACCGCCTCCAGGGCCACGCCCGCCCGGAGGAGGCGCCGGGCCAGGTCCTCCCCGCGCCAGCGCAGGGAGCCGGCGGCCAGGAACACCACCGCGGCCCCGCCCAGAGCCACCAGGCCCGGGGCGTCGGCGTGGGTCACCAGCCGGGAGCCGTGGAGGAAGGCGCCCGTCGCCATGGCCAGCAGACCCAGGGCCAGGCCGGCCCGGCCCCAGCCCGGCTCGCTCAGCAGCTCGGTGCGCAGCACGGCCAGGGCCAGGCCCGCCGCCGCCACCAGGAAGGTGACGAACTCGGCCGCGAACTGGAACTGGGCGGCGGGAGGCGACATCTCGCCTATCTCATCTCGTCCGACTCATGAGCCCACAGCGCTCCGAGGTCTAGCCCTGGGCCGTGCGCGCCGCTGGCGGCAGGGCGGCCAGGTTGGCGCCCAGGTGCCCCAGCGTCACCAGCGCGTCGTCGAGCGTGGCCACCGGGATCACCCGCAGGTGCGACCCGGCGTGCGCCTGGGCCTGCTTGTACTCGCCGCATGGTACGAGGAAGGTCCGGGCCGCGGTGCGGCGCACGGCCGCCGTCTTCTGCACCACCCCTCCCACCTCACCGACCACCCCGTCGGGTTGGATGGTGCCGGTCACGGCCACGCTCCCCCCACCGGCCAGATCGGCCCGTGTGAGCTCGTCGATGACCCCGAGCGAGAAGGCCAGACCGGCCGAAGGCCCCCCGATCCCCGCCGAGTCGATGGTGACCGGGAAGGGGAGGGCGTAGTGGCCGTTGCGGGTGGCCAGGGACACGCCCAGGAAGGCCCGGGGCGACAGCCTGGTCACCCCGGCCGAGCCCTGCGGGCAGCTGGTGGGCGGCGCGTCGCGTGCGCCCAGGGTGAAGGGCTCGGTGCGGACCGCGCTCCCGTCGGCCGGGTCGACCTGGACGGTGACAGTGTCACCCGGGCGATGGGAGCGGATGACCGACACCGCGTCCTCCGACGAGGTCGTGGGCTTGCCGTCCACCGCGGTGATGACCTGGCCCACCTTGAGCCTGCCCGCGGCCGGGCTGCCGTCCTGGACAAAGGAGATGAGCGCCCCCGCGCCTCGCTGGGGGACGTTGTAGCCCAGGCGGCGGAGGGCCGCGACCACGGCCGCCTCCTTGGACTCGTCCATCTCCTGGACGTTCTGCTGGCGCAGCTGGCCTCGGGGCGTCGTGCCCAGGATCTGCTTCTCGGGCACGACGCTCACGTCACGGTTGAGCCAGTCGGCCAGGATCTCGAAGCCCCGCACCTGGCCCAGGGCGACGGTCGTGAGCAGGATGCGGCCGTGGGGTGTGACGGCCTTGTCGCCGGGAACCTTGATGAGGTCGTCGACCTGGCGGGCCTCACCGGGCGAGATGGCGTAGTAGGGCAGGTTGACCCGTGTCCCCACCACCAGCGCCACGGCCAGCACGAAGGCGGCCAGGAACCAGGGCAGGCGTCTCCGGCCCCGGCGAGCGGGAAGCGGATCCCAGCCCAAGGGACCCCCCTGTAGCATCGGCTCGACAGTGCCCAGATCGCTCATGAGCCCCTTCGCGGTGGCGGCGACGGCCACTCCGTCGCCCCGTCACCGGGGATTGTCACAGCCTGCCATGTGGCCGGGGAGGCACGCGATCACTCGGGTGGCTACGGGGTGAGGACCGCAGGCGGGCGCAGCCAGAGGGATTTGACCCGCCTGGCGACCGTGCGGCGGCCGCGACCCGTTCCCATACGCGACTCGGTGAGGTTCTTCCGCCGCGTCCGATCGGCGCTGACGCTGTTCTTCGTGGCCGCGCTGCTGGGCGCGGCGGTGGCCGCCATCGCCACCGTGGTCATATTCCTGGCCGGGGTGGCCATCGGCCACGCCGTGGGCTGACCCCTGCGGGAGGGTTCCAGGAGGGCAGGCGACGACTCGGGAGGTGCGTGCCGCACCCACCGGCTCGGATCCGTCGGGCTCAGGCGCGGAAGCGGCCGAAGCGGGCCGGGCTCGACCCAGCCGCGGTGAGGGGCTCGGCACCAGCGGGCGCCTCGGCCACCGAGCCGCTCTCGGCGGCGGACGGGGCGGCCTCCTCGGCCACGGCGGCGTCGGCCACCTCGACCTTGATGTAGGTCTTGAACTCGAGCGGGACCTCCGACATGCGGAAGACGCTCGCGTCGGTGACCTGCTCCTGGTTGCGCAGCCGCTCCACGAAGCGGACAGCGTCATCGAGGGACTCGGCCTGGTGGAAGCCGGGCTTCCCCTCGCCCGTGCGGAAGATGACCATGTACATGGCCAGTCCATCGGTCGGGTGCGAATCGCACTTGAGGGGCAGGTCGGGCGTGCTTGTGCTCTTGGCCGGGCTGCTCCCGGTCTACTGGGCCAGGAGGGCCAGGTGCACCACGTAGCGGTGGGTGGCGAAGTGGGGGGGATGGCAGGCGAAGAGGGTGGCCGTGGGCGTGGGGGTCTGCTTGACAATGGCCATGTCGTCGGGCGTCACGATCTCGTGTCCGGTGACGAGGTAGGTGCTGGTGGTCCCGTTGACCGTGAAGCTGACCCGGTCGCCGGGCACGAGCTGGTCGATGTCGCGGAAGGGGTGGGTGTGGGTCACCCGGTGGCCGGCGAACACGGCGTTGCCCGTCTCGCCCGGCAGGGCCGACCCGGGCCAGTGGCTGGGCCCCAGGTCGATGTTGCGCAAGGTGATCCCGTGGTAGATGTCGGCCCTGAGCCCGATCTTGGGGATCTCCATGGTCCCGATGCGCTGCACGGGCTCGGCCGCGTAGGGATCGTCGGGCACGTCGACGGGACGGAGGACGGTGGTCGTCGGCCCG
>Ga0066660_10000723_pt1 | contig 12540 bp, 14 predicted proteins | sample GraSoiAngelo_109_FD_75177 | JGI IMG/M metagenome (GOLD analysis project Ga0066660, IMG submission 75177) | Grasslands soil microbial communities from the Angelo Coastal Reserve, California, USA - 14_0903_12_20cm | ecosystem: Environmental > Terrestrial > Soil > Grasslands | place: USA...
GGTCATCCCGTCCCGAGCCGCTTTCACCTCGACTCCGGTCTTCTCGCTGAGCTGGGCGGCCAGCTCCCAGGGCTTGGCGCGCCACATCGTCATCCCGAAGTGGGTGAGGATCGCCAGCCGCGGCCTGGCCTCGGCGATGATCGCCTCCGCGTCGTCGAGGCTGAGGTGGGGCAGCGGGCGCCGTTCCCGGAGCACGGTGTGGATGACCATGACCTCCGCCTGGTGCTGTTGGGCCAGCTCCGGGTAGTACTCGGTGTCGGTCACCCAGCCCAAGCGGCGGCCGCCGAACCGGAAGCCGTAGGTCTCGGCGTTGTGGCGGTGCGCCGGCGTGGTGGTGAACTCGATCGAGCCCACCCGGTAGGTCGTCTCCGGTTTGAGCTCGACGATCTCCTGCGGGAAGCCCCGCAGGTAGCGGAGGACGACCGGGTCGTCCTCCAGGGCGTCCGCCGGGCAGAAGAGCTTGCCGCGCTGCTTGAAGCCGCCGTCGGTCATCGCCTCGATCATCACGTTGACGTCGCCGGCGTGGTCCAGGTGCCGGTGGCTGAGCACGATCCCGCTCAGCCGCCCCGGGTCCACCTTGCGCTTGGTGTACTGGACGATCGCGCCCGGGCCCGGGTCCAGCGCCAGCCGCGTGTCGCCGTCCTCCAGGTAGAGCCCGCCCGAGGCGGCCAGCTGCTTGGCGACCATGAAGCGGGCGCCGGCGGTGCCCATGAAGGTGAGCCTCAATCGGCGGCTTCGGCGACCTCCGCCAGGGAGGTCCGAGTGTCCTCGCCGAAGAAGCGCTGGTAAAGGCGTTCGACGGTGGCCAGCGTGTCGATGTCCTTGGGCGTCTTGTCCGTGCGCAGGCGCACGATCCGCGGGAAGCGCAGGGCGAACCCGCTCCGGTGCCGCGCCGAGCGCTGGATCGAGTCGAAGGCGACCTCGACCACGGTCTCGGGCTCGACCATCCGCACCCGGCCGCGGTCGAGGGTCGTCTGCTCGAGGAAGTGTTCGGTCATGGTCGCGATCTCGGCGTCGGTCAGCCCGGTGTAGGCCTTGCCGACGTTGACCAGCCGGTCGGCGTCCTCGTCCCGGACCGCGAAGGTGTAGTCGCTTAGCACCCCGCGGCGCTTGCCGTGGCCCCACTCGACCGCCGTGACCACGCAGTCAAGGGTCGCCAGCGGACGCTTCAGCTTCAGCCAGGCCATGCCGCGCCGGCCGGGCGTGTAGGCGCTCTCGGGGCTCTTGAGCATCAACCCCTCGTTCCCGCGCTCTCGCGTCTCGTCGAAGATCCGGTCCAGGTCCTCGGCGGTGGTGGCCGTCTCGAAGCGCGCCAGCAGGAAGGGGTGCTCGGCGCCCAGCCCCTCGAGCAGCTTTCGCCGATCGGCCAGGGGCCGGTCCAGCAGCGGCTCGCCGTCCAGGTAGAGGAGGTCGAACGCGACCAGCACGACCGGCACCTCCTCGCGCAGCTGCTCGGAGACCAGCTTCCGGCCCAGGCGCCGCTGGAGCTCGAAGAAGCGCAGCACCTTGCCGTCGCGATGGGCAAGCACCTCGCCGTCGATCAGGACCTCGTGCTCCAGCTTCTCCGCCGCCTCGGCGATCTCCGGGAAGGCGGCCGTGGTCTCCTTCAGGTCACGGGAGTAGAGGGCGACCCGGTCGCCGGTCCGATGCAGCTGCGCTCGCACCCCGTCGTACTTCTCCTCGGTCCAGGCTTGACCACCAACCCGCTGCATCGCTTCGGCCGCGTCGGCGACGGCGGTGGCCAGCATGAAGCGGATGGGCTTGAAGAGCTCGATTGACGCCGTCTCGGTCTCGCCGGCCCGGGCCCGGACCGCCGTCTCGCCGAGGTCGCCCGTGAGCATGTGGACGCGCTTGATCGTCTTGAGCGGCAGCTCGAAGGCGGCCGCGACCGCCTCCTCGACCAGGCCTTCCTGGAGCCCGATCCGGAGGTCGTTGGCCAGGATCTTGACCACGTACTTCGCCGCCAGTGGGTCCAGCCGCTCCAGCAGGGCCCGAAAGTGCCCAACCTTGGCCGCCGCGCCGGACGCCTCCTCGATCTCGGCGAAGGCGGCGCCCACCTCCTGCAGCGTGGTCGGCGTGGGTCGGGTCCTGCCCTGGAGCACCTCGGACGCCCAGTCGCCCGGGTCCGAATGCTTGAGGTAGACCCGGCTCAGCTCTTCGCTTTCGAGCCCGGTCAGCGCCTCCACCGCCCGCCAGAGCGAGGAGCCGCCGAGCTGCATCGTCCGCGGGTCGTTGAGGCTGAACGGCCGCCCCGTCATCCAGGTCGCGGCCAGCCTCAGATCGGCCGCCTCCAGGGTGCGGAAGTACTCCGCCAGGAGCCGGGTCTTCTCCAGCTTGGAGGAGGTCGCCCCGATCGAGTCCGCAACCTTCCCGAATTGCAGCATCGGGTCTATGGTAGGTAGAGCCAAGCCGATGTCCCGTCGCTGCCCCTACCTCGAGGAGTACTACCGCGAGAAGGCCGGTCCCCTGCGCACGTATCACTTCGACTGCCATGTGGACGGCCTCTCCCACGTCCGCCGGCGGCTGAGCGACAGCCCCCCGATCTGCGTCCGCAACTTCGAGGACTGCAAGCTCTACCAGGCCGAGAAACACCGCGAAGACGGACTGATCACCCGCTACACCGACTAACCTCTTTCCCGCTCTGAAGGTCTTCATCTCCGTCGACATCGAGGGCGTCGCGGGCGTCGTCCACCCCCACCAGGGTGCGCCCGGATCGCCCGAGTACCGGGACGCCTGCCGGCTGCTGACGCTGGAATGCAACGCCGCCATCGAGGGAGCGCTCGAGGCCGGCGTCCAGGAGTTCGTCGTCAACGACTCCCACGCCCAGGGCCGGAACCTGCTGGCCGACCAGCTCCACCCGGCTGCCGAGCTCGTCAGCGGTGATCCCAGCGTCCTCTCCATGTGCACGGGCCTCGGACCCGGCTTCGATGCCGCCTTTTTCGTCGGCTACCACGGCTCCGCCGGGACGCGCGACGCGGTGATCGATCACACCTACGACAGCCGGGTCATCGCCGAGGCTCGGATCAACGGGAGGCCGCAGTCGGAAGGTTCCCTCAACGCCGCCGTGGCGGGCTACTTCGGCTGCCCGGTCGCGCTCTTCAGCGGCGACGCGGCAGCCGTCTCCCAGATGCATCAGTACGTCCTTCCCCTGGAAGGTGTCGTGGTCAAGGAGGGCGTCAGCCGGTACTCGGCCCGCTCCCTCCACCCGAGCGTCGCCCGAGCCCGGCTCCGGGAGGGCGCGAAGCGGGCGATCGAGCGCCTGGAGAACATCCCTCCGCTGGTTCACGAAGGCAAGCTCGACCTCGAGGTCGACCTCTTCCACGCCGTGATGGCGGACGTCTGCGAGTGGATCCCGGCTGTCGAGCGGCGCGGCCCGAGGACGGTCGGCTACGCGAGCGACGACTACCTGGAGGTTTTCAAGCTCTTCCTCGCCCTGACCACGATCGCGGGCACCGCCGTCGTCGGGCCCTCCCGCTAGGACGCTCGTGCGCTGCGAGACCTGTGGGGCCCCGGCTGTGCTGCTCGGGAACGCCTGCGTCTTCTGCCGGACGCCGGTCGCCGACAGCCACGCGCCGGCCGACCTGCTCGATTACGTGGCGGCGCGGCTGCCGACTGCAAAGGTGAAGCGCTACGGGCTGCGGAGCCGCGGGCCGGTGCGCGAGCTGAAGCTGCTGGTCGGCGACCAGGCCTTTGAGGCTCGGCTGAAGCGGGGCCGGCTGGTCCTGCTGCCAGACCTGCCGCCGGCTCGCTGGGTGGATCGACTGCTTCGCGCGCTCAGCGCCGAGGCCGCCGCCGACGCCGGCCTGCGCTCCGACCTCAGCCGCGCCGGCTGGCAGCTCCGTTAGACGAAGGCAAGGGCCAGCTGCTCGACGCCCTTGAGCGCGGAGGCGCGGATCCCGCGCTTGCGCAGGTTCCTGGCGAGGTCCTCGGTGAACCCGTGGACTGTGTAAACCTGCTCGGGCGCGACCGCCTCGACCACGTCGAGGAGCTCCAGGAAGTCGCAGTGGTCGCTGAGGGGGAACGCGGTGTCGGCGCCGAAGAGCATCCGGAAGTGGCGGTCCTGGGCCCAGCCGCTGACCAGGGCGGTGCGGTAGCGGTGAAGCTTGCGGATGACCGTCTTGCCCGCTGGCGGGGAGATCACGACCCTCTCCGTGTAGTCCTCGCCCGGAGTCAATTCCTTGTAGTCGGGGAGGGTTTCGCCGAGTTCCTGATAGGCGCTCGTCGCCGGCAGGCAGCGGTGCTCGAGGGCGAACTTGAACCCGTATTGGGCGAGAGCCAGCATCACCTCCTGGGCCTTGCCGACGGCGTGGCAGAGCAGGACCGGCGTGGCTCCCTCGGCGAAGGCGCGCTTGCACCAGATCGCGATCGACTCGACGACCGATGAGTGGTCGGGAAACAGGAAGTGCGGGCGCCCGTAGGTGCTCTCGATGACCAAAACCTGGGCTTTGGGGAGCTCGACCGCCCGCGGCCCCCTGAGCTTCAGATCGCCGGTGTAGAGGAGCCGGGCGCCGCCGGCGTCGAAGAGGGCCTGGGCGGCGCCGAGCATGTGTCCGGCGGGCAGGAGGGTGAGCTCCCCGTGCCCCACCGGTTGGGCCGCCCCGAAGGCTACGACCCTGGCCTGCTTCGGTTTCCTGGTGGTCGCGGTCAGGGCGAGCGTCTCGGCCGTCAGGTAGGTCTCGTGGTGGCGCCGGGCGTGGTCGGTGTGGGCGTGGGTGACGACGGCCAGCGCGCGGCTGACCTCGGGGTCGAACCAGATCGCGTGCTCGGGAAGGGAGACGCCGCGGTCCCAGGTGACGTTGCGGCTCACAACCTCACCTGGTCTTCGACGGCGAAGAGGGTCCCTTGGACTTTCAAGCCCACCGCCTCGTAGGCCTCGGTCGGGATGCCGATATCGGCGACCCAGATCTCGCCGGCGTGGGCGGGCCCGTCCATCGCCAGCAGGCCCGCCTTGGGCAGGCCGAGGGTCACCGTGAGCTGGGCGCGGACGGTCGGGTTCAGAGCGCGACCATTGTCGGCCTCCAGGCCCGAGGGCAGGTCGGCGGCGATCACCCGCTGCTGGGACGCGTTGATCGCCTCGATCCAATCGGCCGCCTTGCCCTCGGGCGGCCGGCTGAGGCCGGTACCGAAGATGGCGTCCAGGAGGACGTCCGCTCCGGCCAGCTCGATCTCGCTGCGGATCGTCACGCCGCTGCGCTCGAGGGCCTCGGCTTCCCTGGCGGCTGCTCCCTCGAAGGCGCTTCGGTCCAGGGCTGCGACCAAGTGGAGTCGCCCCCAGCGGCTCAGGTGGCGAGCTGCCGCGAGCCCGTCTCCGCCGTTGTTGCCCTTCCCGCAGAGAACGGCCGTTCGGCCCCGGCAGTGGCGGGCGATCTGCCACCCCGCGGCCTCCATCAGCCACTCGACAGGTATCGCAAATCGCTCGGCAACCAGCCGATCGACCTCGGCTGCCTGGGCGCTGGTGAGGGTGGGAAGGGACGTGCTTAAGATTCTGGGACCCTGGGAATGATTTGGGAGGACGGCCGGTTTTCGCCTTTCTGGCCGGCCCCGAGAAGGAGCCGGTTGACATTCCAGCGACCAGCCATAGAATGGCTGGTAAGGGGGTGAGCGACTATAACAATGCTTGAAGATGCCTGTGTAGAGATTGAGGTCCTGACCGAGAAGGACCGCCACGAGCGGGCGCAGAAATACGCCCGCCGCAATCGCATGCGCTACATCGACCAACTCCTGAACGAGCTGGAGATGCTGAATTTGGCCGAGCAGGTCAAGATGCCCGACCGGCTGAGCCAGGCTGTGGATCAGTTGATCGAGGAGTCCCGCGCGGCCGAGATCCGTGGGGCGCGGAGCCTGGCGACGGTGCCGGACGCGATGGACGTCCTGTACGACATCCAGGACAGCCTCATGTTCAACCAGATCGAGGACGAGTAGCTCCTTCCGGCTCCGTGGCCGGGTTTGGTTCTAAACAAGAGCTCGAGGCCGCCCACCGCTGGGAGGCCGGCGACCAGGTACCGGGCCGACCGGAGATGACCGAGTTTCGTCGAAGGCTGCGCCACCACCAGTCCCAGTGGCGTGAGGCGAACGGACCGGCAGCCTGCTCAAGGCGGGCGGCATCCTCGTCGACGCGGGTTTCGTTCTGAGCATGACGCCCTCCCCCTTCACGGCCTGGGCGGGAGCTCTCTGCCTGCTCGTCGGCGGCGCCTGGCTCGCCATGCGCGTCGGCCAAGCTCCTACTGCCTGAGTGCTGGTAGCCGCGGGGCTGGTCCTGCTCGGTGTCGGCGCAGCACTGCTCGTCAACCTCGGCGGCTCTGCGAAGGCGGTGATCCGGCGCGTGACCTCGCGCAACTTGGGCGATCTCGCGCCGGGTTATGCCGCAAGCGCGGCCGGCTTCAGGGTGTACGCCACGCTCATCGCGTCCCTCGGCGTGGTGGTTTGCGGAGTTGGCGTGAGCGCTGCGGTCCCCCTCCCGGGTGTGGCGGCGATCCTCCTCGGCGTGGCGGTTTTCGCGATCGCGTCGGTGCTGGCGATCACCGGTGAGGTCCGCGCCTACCGAGCCCTGACCCGGCAACGAAAAGGGGCCGGCCAAAAGTGACCGGCCCCATCCAATGAGTACTGATCAGATCGTTGGAGCAGCCGGCTCCGCCCCGAGACCCGTGTAGGCTCGCACGTCGATCTCATGGAACCGCTTTTCGGCCAGCCGGTCGGCGCCGAACAGCTCGCCGACCCAGGTGAAGACGATGGCGCAGAGGAAGCCGAACGGAATCGCGACGATGCCGACATTGGCGAGCGGGAAGGCCGGGTTAGTGGGCGGCGTCGTGCTGAAGCCAGGTCCGATCGCATACAGCCAGATGGTCGCGATTGTCCCACCCAGCAGAGCGGCCACCGCCCCGTAGGTGTTGAACCGCTTCCAAAAGAGGGTGAAGAGGATCGCCGGCAGGCTGGCCGCCGAGGCGATCACGAAGGCGAGCCCGGCGACCAGGGCTGCGGCGTTGGTGGTGGCGCCGGTTCCCGAGGCCAGCACGATGGCGAGGACGCCCACCAACGCGGCGGTGATGCGCGCCACCCGCACCTGCTCCCGCTCAGACACCTCGTGTCCGCTGCGGATCACGTTCACGTAGAAGTCGTGGGAGAAGGCGCTCGACGCCGCCAGAGTCAGCCCGGCCACCACGGCGAGGATGGTGGCGAAGGCGACTGCCGCGATGAAGGCGAGCAGCAGCTCGCCGCCGAACGAACCGAAGAACTCATTTCCGAGCGCGGAGGCTAGTCGCGGCATCGAGAGGTTGTTGTTGAGCGCGCTCAGGCACTTGTTGGAAGCGTCCACCTTGGCGCAGATGTGGGCTTTGCCGACCAGCGTCGCCGCGCCGAAGCCGAGGAAGGTCGTCATCACGTAGAAGGAGCCGATCAACGCCATCGCCCAGCCCACCGAGCCGCGCGCGGCGCGGGCGTTGGGGACGGTGAAGAAGCGCATCAGGATGTGGGGCAGGCCGGCCGTGCCGAGAATCAGGGCCATGCCCAGCGAGATGTTCTCGAGCAGCGCCTTGTCGATGCCCCAAACGGTCGTCTTGCCATACGGGTAGAGGATTCCCGGACTGGTGAATGGGAGGTGGGTCTTCGCATCCTTAACCGCGTAGACATGGTCGAAGAAGGAGCCCAGGTTGAAGCCGAAATGGATCAGCACCAGCAGCGTCAGCCCAATGGCGCCGGTCATCAGCAGGACGGCCTTGACGATCTGTACCCAGGTCGTGGCGACCATGCCGCCGACGATCACGTAGACCATCATCAGGATGCCGACCAGGGTGATCGAGGGGTCGAGATGGATCCCGAAGACGGTCCACTGGAAGTACGGCTTGAGGGTCGAGTCGAGGGTTGGGATGAGGATCTTGACCAAGCTTCCCGCCCCGACCATCTGCGCCATCATGTAGGCCGCGCTGATAGCGACAGTTGCGACGGCCGCGGCCGAGCGGACCGGGATTGCCCGCATCCGGTAGGCGAGGGTGTCCGCCATCGTGTACTTACCGGTGTTGCGCATCGGCTCCGCAATCAGGAACAGCACCAGCAGGTAGGCGACCAGCCAGCCCACCGAGTACATGAATCCGTCGTAGCCATTGAAGGCGATGAGCCCGGCGATGCCGAGGAAGGAGGCGGCGGACATGTAGTCGCCTGCGATGGCGAGACCGTTCTGCCAGCCCTTGATGCCCCGCCCGGCTGCCCAGAACTGCACCGTGGTGCCGCTGCGTCGTGCCGCCCAGCCGGTGATTCCAAGCGTGATCGCGATGACGATCAGGAAGAGGACGAGAGTGACGTTCACCGTGATCCCCCCTTCATCCGCCGCGCAAGCTCGATGACGCGCGCGGCAAGTGGGTCGAAGACGGTGTTAGCCCGGCGGATGTAGAACCAGGCGAGCAGCCAGGCCACGACGAACTGCGAGAGGGCGAACAGGTAGGCCACGTTGACGTGGCCGATCACCTCCGTGCGCATGAACGTGGTCGCCGTCCCATTCAGGATCGGCAGCAAGAAGTAATAGACGAGAAAGAAGACGGTGGCCGGAGCCACGAAACGCCAGCGAGCGCGGACGAGCGTCGTGAACTCTTCGGATTTCTCGATGCCCTCCCACTCGTCGGCCGGTCCGGCGGCCTGGACGTCTGGCTGCACCACAGGCTGTCCGTGGGCAGCGCTCAAGTCACCCATGAATCTACCCCCTTGGCGGTGTGCTGTGTGGCGATACCGCCACCAATACAAGTAGAAGCCCCCAAGGGCTATTGACGCAAGGGCGGGCTAGTTTGACGCTCCGACTGGAACCTCTTCCGGACGCCAGCGGGCGCCGGCGAAGGGCAGGTAGAGGGCCGCGAAGACCAGGACCGCAACCACCGAGATGCTGCCGATGTACCACGGCCACGGGCCCAGGAAGCTGAAGATGCTCCCCACCTCTGGGATCTGGCGGAGGAACAGATAGTTGCCACCGGTGAAGTAGTCGACGACCCCGACCGCCGCCGCGTAGCAGGCGGTGAAGACCGCCGCCCTGCCCACGGCGCCGCGCGCGGGGCGCAGGCCCATCACGAAGACCAGGAAGAGCGATCCCAGCACGATCAGGCCGTGCTCGACGTAGTACTGGAAGTACTCGAAGTTCGGGAACCTGACCGGCAGCACAGGCGTGAACAGGCCGGGCAGGGTTCCGCCGAGCCCCCAGAAGTAGGCGATCTCCACCAACAGCCGGCGCCGGAACCAGAGGGCGCCGGCCAGCAGGAACGCGCCCGCCTCGCAGAGGTGCAGGGGCAGGTTGTACTGAGCCTGCCAGTTGCCGATGTAGAAGTTGTAGCCCCACCAGCTGAACTCGGCCAGCAGCACCGAGACCGCGAGAACCTGGGCGCTCCGAGTGATCGCCGGCGGGGAGAGGCGCCGCGAGAGCAGCAAGACGACCACCATCACCAGGGCGACGGCCAGGAGGGGGAGGAGACGGTCGGCGGCGGTCAAGTCCAGAGCCGGAGCGGGCGCCGCCAAAGGCAGCCGGCTAGCCATGCGACCCAAGCCCTCCCAAGCGGTCCATCGGCGGCCAATATAGAGTACCTATGTGACCGCGACGAGAGCTCTTTTGAGCGAAGTCGAGGCCCTGGCCGAGGGACTGGGCGGGTATTCGGAGCGGCTGAAGGAGCTGCTCCGCCGCGAGCTCCTGAGCGCTGAGTGCACTCTCACGCAGGCGCGCACGCTCGCCACCCTGAGGAGTGAGGGGCCGCTGCGGCTCACCGATCTCGCCCAGCTCCAGCAGGTCACCCAGCCCAGCATGTCGATCCTGGTCGCCCGGATGGCGGCCCACGGACTGGTTGCGAAGCGCCCTGATCCCAGCTCGCCACGCGCGACCCGGATCTCGATCACAATGACCGGCCATGCGCTCCTCGACGAGCTCCTCGCGCGCCGGACTGATGTGCTCCGCGACCGTCTCGAAGCCTTGACCGAGGAAGAGCGGGAGAGGCTGAGCGCGGCCCTGCCGGCGCTCGACAAGCTGTGTCGCTGACCCGACCGCTGGAGCTGACCGAGCGGCTGCCGGGGCCACCGGGCGACTCCGGGCCTGCCTTCGCCAAGGATCGTCTCGGCTTCCTGGAAGGGCTGAATCGCGAATACGGCGACTTCGTCCCCTTCCGAATCGGCCGCGATCAGGCCGTCTTCACCGGCCGGCCCGACCACGTCGAGGAGCTCTTTCACCCGCCGCTCAGCCAGCGCGTGAGCAAGGACTACCTCTCCTCTTTCATCCCACGCGTTCTCAAGAGCGAGCTGCTCTTCGACGAGCCGGACGCCTGGCTCGAGGAACGCCGCCTCGCCCAGCCCGCCTTCAACCGTGACCGCCTGCTCGAGTACGCGCCGGTGATGCTGGCCCACGCCGAGCAGACGGCCGAGCAGTGGCACGACGGCCAGCTGCTCAACGTGCCCGTCGCCACCCGCGGCCTCACCATCCAGATCCTCAGCAAGACGCTCTTCGACCTCGACCTCGGCCCCAAGGTCGGCCGGGCCTCGGAGGTGATCGACCTGATCCTCGACGCCATCGACGAACGCGTCGCCGAGGCGAGGCGGCTTCCGGCGCCCAAGGACCTGCGCCTGGCTTGGGGCCTCATCGGCCTGCAGAGGCTGCTCGCCAGCAGCGCCAGGGAGCGGCACCGCTCGGACAACCCGGGCGGCGACCTCCTGACCAGCCTGGCGAGGCTCAAAGAGGGAAGTCCTGCACCTGACCAGGGGCTGATCCGGCGCGTGGTGGTCCCGCTCTTCTTCGCCGGGCACGAGACGACCGCGATGTGCCTGGCCTGGACTCTCCTGCTCCTCGCGCGGCACCCGGACCAGCAGGAGAAGGTTGCCGCGGAGATCGAGGAGGTGGTCGGGCGGAAGACGCTCGAGCCCGCGGACATCGGGCGGCTCGGCTACCTCGGAAACGTCTTCAGCGAGTCACTCCGGCTCTACCCACCGGCCTGGGGCTTCGGGCGCAAGCTCATGCAGGACGACGTCCTGGGCGGGCACGAGCTGCCGGCCGGCACCATCGTCTGGATCAGCCCCTGGGTGATGCAGCGGGATCCCAAATGGTTCGACCGGCCCGCTGAGTTCTTGCCCGAGCGCTGGCAGGGAGACCTCCACCGGCGGCTCCCGAAGGGCGTCTTCGTGCCCTTCGGCAGCGGCTCGCGGCGCTGCCTCGGGAACACCTTCGCCACTTACGAGGTGGCGCTCACGCTGGCCACCTTCGTGCGCCGCTGGCGCTTCAGCATCGAGCCCGGAACCGAAGTGGTCCCCACGCCCTCGATGACGCTCCGCGCCAAAAACCTGCACCTCACCGTCCACGCCCGCTAGCAAAACGCGCGGGAAGCGCGCTTGACAAATGGTCGAAGCGCGGCTGACGATGGCGCCGCACACGACGTCCACGCCACGTCACTCCAAGCATGATCGAAACCCCTGACGACGAGTACCCGCGCGAAGAGTCCGCCGCCACCAAGGACTCCATCCGCAGGTTCGAGGTCGACCTCGAAGCTGAACGAACGCGCATCGCGCGTGAGCTGCATGACACCGTCGGCGCCGACCTCGCAGCCTCGGTTGCGCTCTTCAAGTACTACTTCGAGAACCCACAGGCGCGCGGTTCGCGGGAGGAGGTGCTGCGCAACATCCTGGAGATGTTGGGAATCACGCTCAAGAACCTGCGCGCGCTGCTGCAGTCGCTGCGCTCCAGTGACGTCGGTCGCATCGGCCTCGTCAGCGACCTGTCCGACATGGCCAAGGCCTACCGGCGCTTCCACGACCTCGACGTCCTGCTGGAGGTCAACGGCAGCGAGGAGGAGCTGACGCACCGCCAGCGCGAGACCGTCTTCCAGGTCGTGCGCGAGGCCCTCAGCAACGTCCGCCGCCACTCCGAGTGCTCCACCTGCATGATCAAGTGCAGCTTCGACGAGAAGCCCTTCTTGATCGAGGTCACCGACTGGGGCGTGGGGTTCATCGGTGAGAACCCCGACGGCTTCGGCCTCATCGGGATGCGCGAACGGGCGGCCGGCATCGGCGGCCGCCTGTCGCTGGACAGCGTCCCGGCCCGCGGCACCCGGGTCCTCTTATACGGCCCCGAACCGACCGATACTCTGACGCAACCCGCTCAGCAAACCTGATAGTCTGCTTGTGGCCTTAGGGCCACCTTCAAGCAAGGGATGCTTCTCGAGCTAGTCCTCTTCTTTGCCGCTGCTTCGGCCGCCACGACCGCGGCCGCCATCCTCGGCGGGGTCCGGCTGCGTATCTGGGCGGGACTGCCGTTGGGGATCGTGGTCCTGGCCGTGGCCGCGGGCGTGGTCGGCTACCTGATGCAGGACCTCAACACCGGGATCGTGCTGGCGGCGGTCGCCCTCGGCGCCACGCTGCTGATGCGGCTGATCTTCCGCCCCTGGAGCTGGATCGCGGCCCAACTGTTCACGATGGTCGTCCTGGGTGGCCTCTCCTACCTGGCCTACGCCGGGGTACTCACCTTCGTCGAGCAGCTCGGCCCCCTGGGCACGCTCTTCTCGCTGCTGCTTTGGGTGCTCGAGCTGCTGGCCCTGA
>Ga0066660_10000726_pt1 | contig 12520 bp, 13 predicted proteins | sample GraSoiAngelo_109_FD_75177 | JGI IMG/M metagenome (GOLD analysis project Ga0066660, IMG submission 75177) | Grasslands soil microbial communities from the Angelo Coastal Reserve, California, USA - 14_0903_12_20cm | ecosystem: Environmental > Terrestrial > Soil > Grasslands | place: USA...
CCGCGGTGGCTGTGGCGATGTCTCTCTTTCACCTGTACGCCTCCTACGCCATCGTGCGCACTGAGGTGCTGCGCGCCACGCACGTGGCGTTCGTGCTGTTCCTCTCGTTTCTGATTTTTCCCGTCGTCCGGCGCTTCCGCCATCGCGTCATGCCATGGGACTGGGTCATGGCGCTCCTCGGTGTCGCGGTGTGCGCCTATCTCATCAGCCAGGGTGACGAATTCTTCGACCGCTCGATCGTGCCGAACGACTGGGACGTGCTCTTCGGCGCGGTGCTCATCGTTCTGGTGCTCGAAGCGATGCGGCGCTCGACCGGCTGGATCATGCCCGTGATCACCATTTGTTTTTTGCTCTACGCGTTCTTCGGCCCATACCTGCCCCCGCCCTGGACGCACAAGGGCTACGACATCCCACGGCTCGTCGGACACATGTACATGACGCTGGAGGGAATCTTCGGCGTCGCAGTGGACGTGTCCTCCTCGCTCATCATTCTTTTCACCATCTACGGCGCCTTCCTGCAGCACTCGGGCGCGGGCAAGTTCTATATCGACTTCTCCTTCTCCGCGATGGGCGGCCGGCCGACCGGCGCGGGCCGCACCGTGGTGCTCGCCTCGTTCCTGCTCGGCGGACCTTCGGGCTCGGGCGTTGCGACCACGGTGACACTGGGCTCGGTCGCCTATCCGATGCTCGCCAAGGTGGGCTACGGCAAAAACGAGGCCGGCGGTCTGCTCTCCGCCGGCGGCCTGGGCGCGATCATCTCGCCGCCCGTGCTCGGCGCGGCCGCGTTCCTCATCGCCGAGTTCCTCAAGATCTCGTACCTCGACGTCATCCTGATGGCGACGATCCCGACGTGCCTCTACTACCTCGCACTCTTCGCGATGGTGGAGATCGACGTGCGCAAGTTCGGCATGAAGGACGTCACCTTCGAGCGCGTCGAGTCGGCGTGGAGCCTGTCCAAGAAGTACTGGTTCCATTTCCTGTCGCTCGTTTCGATCGTGGTCTTCATGCTGTGGGGCTTCTCGCCGGTGCTGTCGGTGTTCTGGGCCACCGTCGTCTCGGCGCTCACGAGCTTCCTGCGCCGGGATACAGCGCTCATCTCCTACGACGTGTTCCGTGGCCGCACGCCGATTGGCCGCGGGCTATGGAACTCCGGCCTGATCAAGGCGCTGGAAGGCGGGTCGCTGGGCGTGCTCAACGTCGCTTCCACCTGCGCGGGCGCCGGCATCATCGTCGGCGTCGTCACGCTCACCGGGCTCGGTCTCAAGTTCAGCTCCATCGTCCTGCAGTACGCCGGTGGCTCGCTGCTCCTCACGGCGATCTACACGTCGCTCATCGTATGGGTCGTCGGGCTCGCCGTGCCGGTGACGGCGAGCTACATCATCTGCGCGGTGATCGCCGCGCCGGCGATGATCCAGCTCGGCGTGCCGGACTTCGCCGCGCACATGTTCATCTTCTATTACGCGGTGCTCTCCGAGGTGTCGCCGCCCACGGCGCTCTCGCCGTTCGCCGCTGCGGCGATCACGGGTGGCGACCCGTACAAGACGACGCTGCAGTGCTGGAAATACACAACGCCCGCGTTCCTCGTGCCGTTCATGTTCGTGCTCGACCCGAGCGGCACGGGACTGCTGCTCACCGGGTCGTTCAAGACGCTGGGCAACGCGAACTGGGGCTCCATCGCCCTCGTCACCATCACGGCGGCCGTCGGCATCGTCGCACTCGCCGGCGGCCTGCAAGGCTGGCTCTTGCGGCGCACGACGCTCTATGAGCGCCTGATGCTCATCGCCGCGGGCTTCCTGCTCGTCTATCCCACGGGCGCCGCCGATCTCGCCGGCTTCGCGCTCGTCGTCGTGGTGCTCGCCCTGCAATGGTTCCACAAGCCCGCGACAGCGACATCCTGATCCTCGGCGCGGGCGGCGCGGGCTTATTCGCCGCGCTGCACGCACACAAGGCGGCGCCGGAGCTCGGCATTACCGTCGCGGTGAAGGGACTGCTGGGCAAGTGCGGCTGCACGCGCATGGTCCAGGGCGGCTACAACGTCGCGCTCGCCGCCGAAGACTCCGTCGAGCGCCACTTCATGGACACCATCGAGGGCGGCAAATGGCTGCCCGACCAGGAGCTCGCGTGGAAGCTGGTGACGCTCGCGATCGAGCGCATCCACGAGCTCGAGAACGAGCTCGGCTGCTTCTTCGATCGCAATCCCGACGGCACGATCCACCAGAAGGCCTTCGCCGGCCAGAGCTTCGATCGCACGGTGCACAAGGGCGACCTCACCGGCATTGAGATCATGAACCGGCTCGCCGAGCAGGTGTGGGCGCGACGCATCCAGCGCCTGGAGGAGCACCGTGCCGTCGAGCTGATAAAGACCGCCGACGGCGACGCCATCGCCGGCGTGCTGTTCATCGATATGCGCACTGGCGACTACCTGTTCGTCCGCGCCAGAGCCGTGCTCCTTGCCACTGGCGGCGGGCCGACGATGTACCGGTATCACACGCCGTCGGGCGACAAGACCTGCGATGGCCTGGCGATGGCCCTGCGCGTCGGGCTCGCGCTGCGCGACATGGAGATGGTGCAGTTCCACCCGACGGGCCTCCTCGCGGGGGCGCATACGCGCATGACGGGAACCGTGCTCGAGGAAGGGTTGCGCGGCGCCGGGGGGTTTCTTCTCGGTGGTAATAAAGAGCGCTTCATGCCCGCCTATGACGCCAAGGCCGAGCGCGCGACGCGCGACGTGGTCTCGCGCGCCATGTTCACCGAGATGCGCAAGGGGAACACCACGCCGCATGGCGGACTCTATATTTCGATGGCACATCTCGGGCCCGAGCGCGTGCGCCGGGAATTCAAAGGCATGGTCGAGCGCTGCGCCGATTGCGGCTTCGATCTGGCGGGCGGCCTTGTGGAAGTCGTGCCCACCGCGCACTACATGATGGGCGGTGTGGAGTTCGCTGCCGACTGCACTACCGTGCTGCCGGGCCTTTTCGTCGCCGGCGAAGATTCAGGCGGTGTGCACGGCGCCAATCGGCTGGGCGGGAACGGCGTCGCGAACTCCACAGTGTTCGGCGCCGTAGCGGGCGACAGCATGGCGCGCTTCATCAAAAAAGAAAAATTCAGGGAGCCGGACCGGCGAGCCATCGATGCGGCGATCGCGCGCTGCGAGCGGCCGCTTTCGGCGCCGTCCGGCGATCTGGAGGCGCTGCGCGAGCGCCTCTACGACACGATGTGGGAGCGCGTCGGCATCCTGCGCGAGGCGGGCGGTCTCTCGCAGGCGCTTGCCGAGCTCGATGCGCTCGATGCCGAGCTCGCGCGGACTGGCGTGATCGATACGACGCGCGCGTTCAACCTGAGCTGGCACGACTGGCTGAATTTGCAGAGCCTGGTCGCGGTAGGCCGGGCGATTACGCAGGCGGCCGCTGCGCGGCAGGAGTCGCGCGGCGCGCACTATCGCGGAGACTTCCCGCACACCGGGGCGCTGGAAACATCCGCCTATACGAGCATCCGCGCCGACGGCACCGTGACCATGAAGCCCGTCGCGTTCACGCGCGTGCGCCCCGGCCAGACGCTACTCAAGCATGCAGCCTGACTGGCCCGCGCACGTGCACCGCGAGCTGGCGGCCGCCGGCGTGCGCATTGTCGGCTACGTGCCCGATGCCGGGCACAAGCGCCTGATCGAGCTCTGCCAGGCGGATCGCAGCATGCGCGCGGTCGTGCTCACCACCGAGGAAGAGGGCATCGGACTCGCGGCGGGCGCGTGGCTCGGCGGCGAGAAGACGGTGCTGCTCATGCAATCGAGCGGCGTCGGCAATCTCGTCAACGTGCTCGGCATGGTGCAGGTATGCCGCTTTCCGCTCCTCATGCTCGTCACGATGCGCGGAGAGCAGGGCGAATTCAATCCGTGGCAGGTGCCGATGGGCCAGACGACGGCACGGGTGCTCGAGGCCATGGGCGTCGCGGTGCGCCAGGCGGGCGAGCCGGAAACGGTCGCCGCGCACGTGCATACGGCGCTGCGGCTTGCTTTCGAGGCGCAAGGCGCGGCGGCAGTGCTCATCGCCCAGCGCGTGATCGGCATCAAGAGCTTCCAGGAGCAAAGCGCGCAATGAGGCAGCGTCGGCGCGAGGTGGTGAAGGAGCTTCTGCGCGAGCGCGGTGAGCTGCTGGTGATCGCCGGCCTCGGCTCGACGGCCTGGGACATCACCGCGGCGCGCGACTCGCCGCTCAGCTTCCCGCTGTGGGGCGCGATGGGGCAGGCGGCGATGATGGGCCTCGGGCTCGCGGCTGCGCAGCCCGAGCGTCGCGTGCTCGTCATCACCGGCGACGGCGAGATGCTGATGGGTATCGGCTCGCTCGCCACCATCGGGGTGCAGCAGCCGGCGAACCTCACCGTCGTCGTCATCGACAACGAGCGCTACGGCGAGACCGGCATGCAGCGCACGCATACTGCGGAGGGCGTCGACCTCGCCCGCATTGCGGCGGCGTGCAAGTTCAAGCATGCCGTTACCATCACCGCCGAGCTCGGCCCGCTGCGCGAGCTTGTCTACCGCACGCCGGGGCCGAACTTCGCGGCAGTGAAAGTCGCAGACGAGAAGCTGCCGCTCGTGCTGCCGCCGCACGACGGCGTGCTGCTCAAGGCGCGCTTCCGGCGCGCGCTGCTCGGTCCGAAAGCAGAACCCGAAACTTCAGCCGACGTGCTGCCGGAAGAACGCTAGCGTGCGCTCGCGCGCCTGCTTCGCCGCCGCGGCGTTGTACGAGCCGCGCTGGTCGCAGTTGAAGCCGTGGTCGGCGGCGTAGATGAAGATCTGGTGCTGCGGGTATTTCTCGGCGAGCTGCTTCACCCCGGCGACCGGAATGTGCTGGTCCTGGTCGCCGAAGTGGCCCATCAGCGGCACTTTCGGCGCCACGTTCGTGTTGTCGAGGATGCCGCCGCCGTAGTAGGGCACGGCGCAGGCGAGGCCCGATACCTTGTTCGCCGCCATCCAGGCGACAAAGCCGCCCCAGCAATAGCCGACGATGCCGACCTTGCCGGCTTTGGCCGCTTCTTTCGCCGCGGCCTGCGCGTCTTTCATCGCCATGTCGGTCGTGACCTTGCCGCGGATCTCGCGCCCTTTCGCGATGTCGTCGGGCGAGTAGCCGAGATCGACGTTCTGCTGCACGCGGTCAAACATCGCCGGCGCGATGGCGATGTAGCCGTCGCGCGCGAAGCCGTCGGCGACGCTCTTGATGTGGCTGTTCACGCCGAAGATCTCCTGGATCACCACGATGCCGCCGCGCGCCTTGCCGGCCGGATCGGCGCGGTACGCCGCGAGCGGGCGACCATCGGATGCGGTGAGTTCGATCATCTTGCCCATGGGACGCTCCTTTGGGGGAATTCGGGGACGGAGCCCGAACTTGCCTAGAATCCGCGCTGTGAAGAAGGATGCGCAAGCATTGTTTCAACTCGCGGTGAGCGCGCTCGAGCGCGCCGGCGCGAACCCGCACATGGCGCAAACTACCGCCCGGCACCTCGTGGCGGCGGAGGAGCAGGGACTGCCCACGCACGGCATGTCGCGCGTGCCCTTCTACTGCGGCATGTTGCGCAAGGGCCGTGCGGATGGCGCGGCGGCGCCGCGCCTCATTGCCGATCGCGGCGCGGTGTGCCTGCTCGACAACGCCGACGGCTTGCCCTATGTGACCGCGCAATGGGCGATCGAAGAGGTCATCCAGCGCGCGCGGCGTAACGGCATCGGCTTTGCCGGGATTCGCAACAGTGCGCACGTCGGCGTGCTCGGCATTCACCTCCTGCCGGTGGCGCAAGCGGGCCTCGTCGGCTTTGCGTTCACAAACTCGCCGGCGGCGATTCCGCCCTGGGGCGGGCGGAAGCCCCTCTTCGGCACCAATCCCGTCGCCGCCGCATTCCCGCGCCGCGGCGCGGCGCCGATCGTCATCGACCTTGCACTCACCACCGTCGTGCGCGGCCGCATCATGATGGCGATGCGCAAGGGCGAGCGCATCCCCGAAGGCTGGGCGCTCGACCGGAACGGCAAACCGACCAGCGATCCCAAGGAAGCGATCGAGCACGGCAGCCTCTTTCCCATCGGCGGGGTGAAAGGCGCGATGCTCGCGCTGATGTTCGAGCTCATCTGCGCCGCATTGACGGGCTCGGCGATCGGCCCGGAGGCCGATTCGTTCTTCTCCGAGGAGGGCAACCGCCCGCGCATTGGCCAAGCGTTCATCGCCATCGATCCGGGCGCGCTCGCGGGCATGGATACCTACTTCGAGCGTGTGGAGACGGTGGTGAGCACGATGCTCGCCGATCCGGAGGTGCGCCTGCCCGGCTCGCGGCGCTTCGCCGCCGAGAAGAGCGCGCGCAGCCAGGGCATCGACATCCCGGACGAGCTCCTCGCGCAGATCGAGAAGCTCGCGCAAAAAGCGGGATGAAACGCGGCGAGATCTGGATTACAGTGCGCTGATATGTACGACGTCGTCATCCCGTTCCCGAAAATGAAGGTGGCGGTACGCACGCGCGAAGAGCGCGTGGCGGAGATCTGCTATCTGCCGCCGAGCGTCGCCATGCGCACGCCGACGAGCGCGCTCGCCTCGCGCGCGGCGCGGCAGCTCGAACAATACCGCGAAGATCCGAATACGCGCTTCGATCTGCCGCTGCTCATCGAAGGCACCGAGTTTCAGCGCCGGCTATGGGAGGCGCTTTGCGAGATCCCGCGCGGCAAGACGCTTACCTATGGCGAGCTCGCGCGCCGGCTCGGAGTCGACGCCCGGGTGGTCGGGCAAGCGTGCGGCGATAACCGCCTGCCGATCGTCATTCCGTGCCATCGCGTGGTCGCGGCGGGCGGCATCGGCGGCTTCGCGCACGCGACGAGCGGCTATCTGCTGGAGGCAAAGCGCTGGCTGCTCGCGCACGAGTGCGGGGCGGACGCGTTCGAGCTCACGCCCTAGACGCGTTCTGCGACGCCCTGTGGCTGGAGGACGGGCTCGCGCAGAACACGATCACCGCCTATCGTGCGGATCTCGAGCAGCTGGAGGCGTTTCTCGCCGGTGATCTCCTCGAGGCGGACGAGGCGCGCGTATTTGCCTTTCTCGCCGCGAAGCAAGGCCGCGCTTCGAGCGCTGCGCGGCGTGTCTCCACCCTCAAGCGCTTCTACCAATACTGCGTGCGCGAGGGCCTGGTGCGCGCGGACCCGACGCTCAAGCTCGATGCGCCGAAGCGCTCGCCGCGGTTTCCAAAGAGCCTGAGCGAGCACGACGTCGAAGCTTTGCTCGCGTCGCCTGATACGGCGGCGCCGCTGGGCCTGCGCGACCGCGCGATGCTGGAAACGCTATACGCGACGGGGCTCCGCGTGTCCGAGCTGATCGCGCTGAAGCTCCACGCGGTAAACCTGCAGGCGGGCGTGGTTCGCGTGCTCGGCAAAGGCGCGAAGGAGCGGCTCGTGCCGCTCGGGGAGGAAGCCGTACATTGGATCGAGCGTTACGTGGACGAGGCGCGAGCGTCGCTCAAAGGCAGGCGCGAGCCCGATGCGCTCTTCATTACCGCGCGTGGCGCCGCCATGACCCGGCAGGCGTTCTGGCACCTGATACGCCGCTATGGCGCGCGAGCGATACCGGACAAGCGCTTGTCGCCGCATGTGCTGCGCCATGCGTTCGCCACGCATCTCATCAACCACGGCGCGGACCTGCGGGTAGTCCAGATGCTGCTCGGCCACGCCGACATCTCTACCACGCAGATCTACACGCACGTGGCGCGCGAGCGGCTGAAACAGCTCCACGCCAAGCACCATCCCCGGGGCTAGCGCTTGCCGCGCTCGATGGTCACGCCGACGAACTTGGCGTTGGGCAGGATGCCGATCTTCGCGACGCTCAGCTTGACCCATGGCGCGCCGAAATCACCGATGATGAAAGACGCTACGCGGTCAGCAAACGTTTCCACTAGGCGATAGTGCTGCGCGGCGGCGAGCGCGCGGATGCGAAGCGCGACCTGCTCGTAGTCGATGGTGTCGGCCACCTTGTCGCTCGCGAACACGGCGCCTCCGGGCAGGCCGATGTCGAGGTCGATCGAGAGCGTCTGCATCACATGGCGCTCGCGGCGATGGATGCCGATCAGCGCTTCCACGCGCAGGTCCCGGATGATGATGGCGTCCATCGCGCGACGATTCTATAGAATCGCCGCAATGGAGATCGTGCTCGCCGTGGTGGTTGCGTATCTGATCGGCTCGATCTCCTTTGCCATTGCGGTGAGCCGGTTGATGCGGCTGCCCGATCCGCGCAGCTACGGCTCGAAGAATCCCGGCGCGACCAACGTGCTGCGCACCGGGCGCAGGACGGCCGCGGCGCTCACGCTTGCCGGTGACGCGCTGAAAGGGTTTGTCGCGGTGTGGCTCGCCCAGCTCTATGTGTCCGAGGCGGCGCCGTACGCGGCGCTCGCGGTTTTCCTCGGGCATCTCTTCCCCGTGTACCACGCCTTCCAGGGCGGAAAAGGCGTCGCCACTGCTGCGGGCGTGCTCTTCGCGATCGACTGGCGCATCGGGCTCGGCACGGTGGCGACGTGGTTCATCATCGCCGCGTTCCTGCGCTACTCGTCCCTCGCTGCGCTCGGGGCGGCCGCCTTCGCGCCGTTCTTCACGGCGCTGCTCCTGGGCTTTGACGCGTATTTCGCCTGCGTGCTGGTGATGGCCGCGCTGCTTTCGTGGCGACACCGGGGGAATATCGCCCGGCTCATCGCCGGTACGGAGTCGCGCATCGGCGGAAACAAGGCCTAGAGCGGCCAGCGCGGCTTTACGGTGAACGCGTGCGCTGTGGGTGGCGCACCACGCGCAAGTCGTTGCGCGGCGGCGAAGGCGATCATGGCGCCGTTGTCGGTGCAGAGCTCCGGCTCCGGATAGAAGACCTCGAAGCCGCGCGAGCGCGCCTCGCCATCCAGGGCGGCGCGTAGCTGCCGGTTCGCGCCGACGCCGCCCGCCACTACCAGGCGCCTGAGCCCTTGCGTTTGCAGCGCACGCACGCATTTCGCGACAAGCACCTCTACCACGGCATCGACGAATGCGCGGGCGATATCGGGATAGGCAGCCGCATCGGCCTCGCGCGCGGCAAGCAGCACGGCGGTCTTGAGGCCGGAGAAGCTGAAATCGAGGTCGCCGCTCGCGAGCATCGGCCGCGGCAGCGGGTAGCGGCCGGGAGTGCCGCGCTCGGCAAGCGCGGAAAGCGCCGGCCCGCCGGGATAGCCGAGCCCGAGCAGCTTCGCCGTCTTGTCGAACGCTTCGCCCGCCGCATCGTCCTGCGTCTCGCCGAGCAGGCGGTACGCGCCCACGCCATCGACCCGCATGAGCTGCGTGTGGCCGCCCGAGACGAGGAGCGCCACGAACGGAAAGTTGGGCCGCCGGGCCGATAGGAGCGGCGAGAGCAAGTGCCCTTCCAGGTGGTGAATGCCTAGCACTGGCAGCCCGAGCGCCTCACCCAGCGCGTGGGCGTAGGAAGCCCCGACGAGGAGCGCCCCGGCGAGACCGGGACCTTCGGTGTAGCCGATGCCCGCCAGGTCGGACGCACGCCGCCCAGCACGCGCCAACACGTGGCGCGTGAGGGGCACGAGGCGCTGGATGTGGTCGCGCGAGGCGAGCTCGGGCACCACGCCGCCGTACGCCTCGTGCATGGCGACCTGCGAATGCACCGCGTGCGCGAGCAGCCGGCCCGCGGCGCCGTCGTACAGCGCGACGCCCGTTTCATCGCACGAAGTCTCGATGCCGAGGACGAGCATTAGGTTGATTTTGATACAATTGCGGCCCCCGACGAGGCGAGGACTGGATGCCGACAGTAAGAGTCAAGGAAAACGAGCCGTTTGAAGTTGCCATGCGGCGCTTCAAGCGCACGGTGGAGAAGACCGGTCTTCTCACCGAGCTGCGATCCCGGGAGTACTACGAGAAGCCGACCGCCGAGCGCAAGCGCAAGCTTGCCGCCGCAGTGAAGCGTCACCACAAGCGTCTGCGCAGCCAGATGCTGCCGCAGAAGCTTTACTAGCATCACACTCAAGCAGCAAATCACCGAAGACATGAAGGCCGCCATGCGGGCGAAGGACGCCGCACGGCTGTCGGCCATTCGGCTGATCCTCGCCGCCATCAAGCAGCGCGAGGTTGACGAGCGCATCGAGCTCGACGACGCCGCGGTGGTGGGTGTGCTCGAGAAGATGATCAAGCAGCGGCGCGAGTCGATCGCCCAGTTCGAGAAAGGCGGCCGTGCCGACCTCGCCGATGCCGAGAAGGCCGAGCTCCGGGTGCTCTCGGCTTACCTGCCCGCGCAGATAAGCGACGCCGAGATTCAAAAAGAAATCGATTCAGTCATTTCCGCGACGGGCGCCGCGGGAGCGAAAGACATGGGCAAGGTGATGGGCATGCTCAAGTCCCGGCTCGCCGGCAAAGCCGACATGGGCAAAGTCTCCGTGCTCGTCAAAGCGCGCCTCGCCGGCTAAAAAAACCGGCACAGCGCCGGTTTCCGCGGGAAAATGGTCGGCAGTCCAAATAAGTGATTCCGGATTCGTTCAAGCAGGATCTGCTCAATCGCGTCGACATCGTCGACGTCGTCTCGCGCTACGTCCAGCTCAAGAAGGGCGGCGCTAACTACCTCGGCCTGTGCCCGTTCCATAACGAAAAGACGCCGTCGTTCACCGTCAGCCCGGCCAAGCAGTTCTACCACTGCTTCGGGTGCCAAGCTCATGGCAACGCCGTCGGATTCCTGATGGCGTACTCGACGCTCGGCTACATCGACGCCGTGAAGGAGCTCGCCGCGTCGGTGGGCATGCAAATGCCGGAGTGGCAGCCGCCGAGCGCGCAGGAGGCGGCCCGGCGGGAGCGCGAGACCGACCTCTACGGGCTCATGGAAAAGGCGATGGACTTCTATCGCGGCGAGCTGAAGAAATCGCCGCGCGCCATCGAATACTTGAAGGGCCGCGGGCTCACCGGCGAGATCGCGGCCCGCTTTCGCATCGGCTATGCGCCCGATGACTGGCAGGCGCTCAAGGGGGCCTTCCCGCAATACGAGGAGGCGGCGCTGGTTGAAGCCGGCCTCGTAGTGCAGAACGAAGGCAAGCGCTACGACCGCTTCCGCGACCGGGTGATGTTCCCGATCTACAACGCGCGCGGTGCGGTGATCGGATTCGGCGGGCGCGTCATCGGAGACGGCGAGCCGAAGTACCTGAATTCACCGGAGACGCCGCTCTTCGAGAAGGGCCGCGAGCTCTATGGGCTGCTGCACGCGCGCGATGCGATTCGCGCCGCCGGCCAGGTGCTGGTCGTCGAAGGCTACATGGACGTCGCGGCCCTGGCGCAGCACGGCGTCGCCCATGCGGTCGCGACGCTCGGCACGGCGACGACGCCGGTCCATGTGGCGAAGCTCCTGCGCCTAGCGGATGCGCTGGTGTTCTGCTTCGACGGTGACGCCGCCGGCCGCAAGGCCGCCTGGCGGGCGCTGGAAGTGAGCCTGCCGCTCGCCCCGGACCACAAGCCGATCCGCTTCCTCTTCCTGCCGGAGGGCGAGGACCCGGACAGCTATGTGCGCCGGCACGGAAAGGAAGGCTTCGAGCGCAAGCTCCGCGAAGCGCAGACCCTCAGCCAGTTCCTGCTCGCCCAGCTGCGCGCCGAGTGCGATCTCGCCACGGCCGAGGGGCGCTCGCGCTTCATCTCGATCGCCAAGCCCCATGTGCAGAAGGTGGCGGCGCCGGCGCTGCGGCTGCAACTCACGAACGAGATCGCGCAGCTTGCGCGCGTCGCCGAGGGCGAGATCGACCGCCTGCTCGAGCTGCCGGGACGGCCACGCTACGCGCGGCCCGCTCCTGCACGCGTGCGCTATGCGGCGCCCGACAGCCCGGAATGGAGTTTGCTGTACAGCGTGCTCTGCAACCTGTCGCTGGTCGAGCACATCGACGCCGCGGTGCTCGCCGCCGAGCGCGCGGAGTCGAAGGCGCTGCTTGCGATCCGCGACGCCTGCCGGGAGTTCGAGGACGAGCCGTCGCTTGGCCTGGTGCTCGACCGGCTGCAGGGCAGCCCATGGTTGGAAATCGTGCTGCGCGCCCATAGATATGCGGAAGACATCCGCTTCAGCGCCGAGGAAGCCGAAATCGAGTTCGGTGAGGCGCTGGTAAAGCTCGACTTGGCCAGGCGCAAGAAGGAGCTGGACGAGATGCGGGGCCGGGGTCTCGCCTCCAAGGAAGAGCTGCGGGCGTTCCAGGAGAAGAATCTGGCCTACAAGCGACTCCAAGGGGCACTTCCAAGCCCTTGAGTGGTCAACTATAATGCGCGGTTCTTTTTTCCGCGTCGGCAACAGGCTTTAGGTCGGGGGACCGAAATGGCGCAAAAGCGCAAATTCAAGGTCAAGAAAGCACAGGCAGCAAAGAAAAAGGCGCGCGTCGTACGCGCGCTGAAGCGTCACGCCCCGAGAGCGCGGCCGCACAAGAAGGTCCTGCGCGCTAAGCACGTAGAGCGCGCGCGCAAGCTCGTCTCGGCAAAGGCGCCGCCGAAGCCGGTCGCGGCCAAGCCGGAAGGCAAGGCGCCCAA